>Ga0310811_10005138_pt1 | contig 16511 bp, 16 predicted proteins | sample YCmetagenome_FD_207642 | JGI IMG/M metagenome (GOLD analysis project Ga0310811, IMG submission 207642) | Soil microbial communities from experimental microcosm in Duke University, North Carolina, United States - YC | ecosystem: Engineered > Artificial ecosystem > Soil microcosm > Unclassified ...
CCGAAGGAACAGTACGAGCGCCTGGCAGAAGCTGCGGAACATGCGGATCACGAAGGCGTGCTCGCGGCCGGGAAAGAGCTCGAACTGGTAATTCGCGGCGAAGCGAAGAAGATCGCTGAAAAATATCTGTCGCCGCCGCTGACAACTGACTTTGCCATCCTGTTCCTGCCGACCGAAGGCTTGTACGCTGAAGTGATGCGTCGCCCGGGCCTGGCCGACGAGTTGCAGCGCACCTGCCGGGTCAGCATTGCGGGGCCATCAACGCTGTCGGCCTTGCTGAACAGCCTGCAGATGGGTTTCCGCACGCTGGCGTTGGAAAAACGTTCGTCCGAAGTGTGGCAGGTGCTGGGCGCGGTCAAGACCGAGTTCGGCAAGTTCGGTGACGTACTGTCGGCCACCAAGGCGACGCTGGAGCGTGCGGCGAAGAATATCGAGCAGGCCGAAACGCGCACTCGCCAGATGTCGCGCAAGCTGAAGTCGGTCGAAGCCTTGCCCAGCGATGCGGCGCAGCAGTTGCTCGGTGGGGACTTGCTTGGTGATCCATCCGAGGACGCGTAAGGCGAAGGTTGGAATCGTGACGGCGCCGGCAGCCTTTTTGCAATCATGATAAATTGACGTCCGTCGATGAGCGCGCATATGCAACGCTCATCGCAAGTTCTCGGGGCGGGGTGCAATTCCCCACCGGCGGTAATGGCTTCATGTCTAGCCCGCGAGCGCTTGCTGAATGCCACTCGAAGTTCTACGGTTTTTCAACAAGGTCAGCAGACCCGGTGCGATCCCGGGGCCGACGGTATAGTCCGGATGATAGAGAACGGAATGCGCCGCTGGCGGCTGCCTTTGGGCAGCGTCCGCTGCATTCCTGTACGCCCTGTTATGTTCATTCTTCCAACAGGAGCTTCACATGCAACATCCCATCGATATCAAAGGCAAAGCTGCCGCGCGTCGCGTCGCGTTCGTTCAGTCTACCTGGCACAAGGATATCGTCGACCAGTGCCGCGTCGCCTTTGTCGACGAAATGGACGCCCGTGGTTATGCCGAAGACGCGATCGATTTTTTTGAAGTCGCCGGCGCATTTGAAATTCCGCTGCACGCCAAATTGCTGGCTAACAGCGGCCGCTATGCCGCGGTTGTCGCCGCCGGACTGGTGGTCGATGGCGGCGTCTACCGGCACGACTTCGTTGCGCAAGCAGTGATCAGCGGCTTGATGCAGGTGCAATTGGAAACCGCGGTGCCAGTCATATCCGCTGTGCTGACGCCGCACCATTTTCATTCGCACGACGAACACCAAGGCTTCTTCCATCAACATTTTCTGGTGAAGGGCAGGGAAGCGGCGCATGCTTGTGCAGATACCATTATGCGTTTGCAGCAGCTCGCCGCGTTGCCGACGGAGGCACGTATCGCTGCTTGATACTTAAGGGACAAGAGACGGAAATAAAAAAGGGAGCCGACGGCTCCCTTTTTTGTTCGCCTCGCGGCGAGATCGCTCTTAGTGACGCGTTTCAACCTGGACCAGCGGTTCGGTCGATGGTGGTGGCACAGGCTTGCGTTCACGCGGTACGCGCGGCGGCACCACGATCTTTGCTGCTTCTTCCTGTGCCGCGCGCAGTTTCTGCGGATCGGTTGAGGCCAGTTCCAGGCCAGCCGCGCGCAGCACCTGAGCCAGGTCTTCCACTTTCGCGGAAGAGGTAGGCATCGACGACGCTGCTACCTGTGGTTTCACCTCTGGTACCACCGCAGCAGCAGGCGTTTCGAACGATACTGCCGCCGCCGAACGAACCGAATCCGGCGCAACCGACGGTGTTTCCGTCTTGGTCGCCTCGAAAGAGACCGATGTTTCGGAAGTCGCTGCAAGCGACGACGCGTCCATCGGTTTCATTTCGGCTTCGACGACACGCTCAACTACTTGCGGTCGGGTCGGGGCAGCAATGGCAGCCGACAGTGTGCTGAGAGGAGCGGTTTCGGTCTCTTCCTCGTGCTGCTGGATCGCAGGAGGCGTGTCGGTTGCCACAATGGTCGCCGCCATTTCATTGGCGCTGACATGCGGCGCTGCCGTTACTTGATCCGCTTCATCCTCGAGGGTCTCGTCCTGCGACGCCGTTAGATCATCTTCGCCTTCGGCCGCGAGCGTTTCGCCGTTGCCATTCTGGTCGCGATCGCGGCGATTGCGGTTGCGGCCGCCTCGGCGACGACGACGGCGCGGTTGCTCGTCGCCTTGCAGCGGTGCACCGTTGACGTCGAGCGCCACGCCTTCAGCAAGATCGTCCGCTGAAGCAAGCTCTGCTGCGGCGATTGTTGCCTGCTTGTTCAACGCTGCGACATCGGTGACTTCACCAGCCACTTCCTTGCTGCGTTCTTCGCGCGGTGGACGCGGTGGGCGCTCGCGGCGGTTGCCTTCGGCGCGGGTTTCATTCGTTTCACGTGGCTCGCGCGGTTCGCGTGGTGGACGTGGTGCACGTGCAGCCGGCGCGTCCGGTGACGCGATGGCAGCCTGTGCCGGTTTGACCGACTCTTCGCGCTCTTCGCCGCGCTCGCGATTACGACCACCGCGACTGCGGTTGCGATTGCGATTGTTGCCACCGTTGCGCTCGCCGCGTTCGCGCGGATTGCGTTGCTTGTCTTGCATCGCCGGCGCGGCAGGGGCGGCCTTGACCGGTTCCGATGCACCGCTGAAGAAAGCGATGATTTTCTGGAAAAATCCCTTCGATTCGCTAACCGGCGCGGTGATTTTCGGCGTTTCGACCGGCGTGCGATCGACGATAGGTGCAGGCTGGTCCGGCGTGATGCCCTTGACCATTGCTTCTTGGCGCGGCTTGATTTCCTCGCGCTGGCGTTTGGCGTAACCGATGTCGGTATCGGCCTGCTCCACCATCGCATAGCTGGCTTGCACGTCTTCCAGGCGCGGATCGTCGTGCTTGATGCGCTCGAGCTTGTAATGCGGCGTTTCGAGGTGCTTGTTTGGAATCAGGATCACGGCGACGCGATGACGTGTTTCGATCTTCAGGATTTCGCCGCGCTTTTCGTTCAACAGGAAAGCGGAAACGTCGACCGGCGTCTGCACGTGGATCGCTGCCGAATTTTCCTTCATTGCTTCTTCCTGGATGATGCGCAGGATTTGCAGTGCCGACGATTCGGTATCGCGAATGTGACCGGTGCCGTTGCAGCGCGGGCAGGTAACGTGGCTGCCTTCGGACAGTGACGGACGCAGGCGCTGGCGCGATAATTCCATCAGACCGAAGCGAGAGATCTTGCCCATCTGCACGCGAGCACGATCGTAATGCAGCGCATCCTTCAGGCGCGTTTCCACTTCACGCTGGTTCTTGGAATTCTCCATGTCGATGAAGTCGATCACGATCAGACCACCCAGGTCGCGCAGGCGCAACTGGCGTGCCACTTCCTCTGCTGCTTCGCAGTTGGTGTGGAAGGCGGTCGTTTCGATGTCGCTGCCGCGGGTCGCGCGTGCAGAGTTGACGTCGACCGAAACGAGCGCCTCGGTGTGATCAATCACGATCGCGCCGCCGGATGGCAGCGGCACGGTGCGGGAGTACGCGGTTTCGATCTGGTGCTCGATCTGGAAACGCGAGAACAGCGGCACGTCGTCGCGGTAGCGCTTCACGCGGTGCACCATGTCCGGCATCACGTGGCTCATGAACTGCTGCGCCTGTTCATAGATGTCGTCGGTGTCGATCAGGATTTCGCCGATATCCGGCTGGAAGTAGTCGCGGATCGCACGGATGACCAGCGACGATTCCTGGTAAATCAGGAACGCGCCAGGTGCCGACTTGCCGGCGCCTTCGATTGCACGCCACAGTTGCATCAGGTAATTCAAATCCCATTGCAGCTCATCGACGCCGCGGCCGATACCGGCGGTGCGTGCGATGACAGACATGCCTTGCGGCAAGTCCAACTTGTCCATCGTTTCGCGTAGTTCTTGGCGATCCTCGCCTTCGACGCGGCGCGAGACACCACCACCACGTGGGTTGTTTGGCATCAATACGAGATAGCGGCCAGCCAGCGATACGAAAGAGGTCAGTGCCGCGCCCTTGTTGCCGCGCTCTTCCTTTTCGACTTGGACCATGATTTCCTGGCCTTCGCGCAGCGCATCCTTGATGGAGGCGTTACGGACGTCGATGCCTTCCTTGAAGTAGGTGCGGGCGACTTCCTTGAAAGGAAGAAAGCCATGGCGATCCTCGCCGTAGCTGACGAAGCAAGCCTCGAGTGAGGGCTCGATGCGGGTGATGACGCCTTTGTAGATATTGGACTTGCGTTGTTCGCGTCCGGCGGTTTCGATATCGATGTCGATGAGTTTTTGCCCATCAACGATGGCGACGCGCAATTCCTCTTGCTGCGTCGCATTAAACAGCATGCGTTTCATTCAATGCTCCTGACCCGTAGGTCAAAAAGCTGTTGTTGCGTGTACATCAATGACGTCGCCGTCCCAGACGGAAGCGTGTAGCGACCAGGTCGCTTCGGCGGCGGCTATTGCGGCCGACCGTTCACGGGCGATTCATCAATGGCATACGCCATTCAACAGCAGGTACCGGGATGTACGCGGGGCAGGAATGCTTGGGGAGGGAATTGCCTTGTTGCCGGCAAGCGCTATGCGCTGACTGCCGAACGGGGCGCGGACGTGGCGGAGCAGATGCCGAACGTCAACCAGCCTGCATCATGCGCATCGACTGCATCGAGCACAACGACCATCGCAAGCGGTGAACTGTTCTGTTGAACCATATAAATAAAGGGCAACACGGCAAAAAGCTTCTGCAACATCAACCGGCAAGCTCGCAAAAAGCGACGGGCTGACCGGACTTATCCTGATAATCCAATCATTCATGACCAACGTCCTTGCGCGTTATCCGATTACAACAACGGTGCAACCTTGATTCGCACAGGGGCGCTGCATACACATCTTTTCCATCGAATTTGCGAATTGGCGAGGCCGATGGAGACGCCCCTGTGTAGAATGTGCTTTTTATTCTTACACCAGCAACGGCCGCTCTGCGGCCATGGCGAATCGATTATATATTCAAAATGAAGGACTTAGCGAGATTTTCCGGGAAAGCGCCTGAAATGGCGGCTTCCGCCGGGTCGCCACAGGTCCCGCCTCCGCCCGCGCAGGTGCGGCTGCTGACGGTTTCCGACGAAGAGGCTGGCCAGCGCATCGATAATTTCCTGTTGCGCATTTGCAAAGGTGTACCGAAGAGCCACATCTATCGTGTTCTGCGATCCGGCGAAGTGCGCGTCAACAAAGGCCGCATTGACCAAACCTATCGATTGGCCGAAGGCGATATCGTACGGGTGCCGCCAATTCGCCTCGCCGAAAAGAGCGGGCAGGACGCGCCGGGCGCCGAATTCAAAATATTGTTCGAAGACAATTTTCTGCTCATTATCGACAAACCGGCCGGCGTAGCGGTACATGGCGGTTCTGGCGTCAGTTATGGCGTGATCGAACAATTGCGCGCCGCGCGTCCCGAGGCCAAGTTTCTCGAACTGGTACACAGGCTCGACCGCGATACTTCCGGTGTGCTAATGCTGGCAAAGAAGCGCTCGGCCTTGATCAACTTACACGAACAGATTCGTGAAGGCGAGCCCGACAAACGCTATCTGGTGTTGGTGCATGGCGACTGGCAGAACGCTCGACAGCATGTCAAGTTGCCCCTGCACAAGTACACCACTTCTGATGGTGAGCGGCGCGTACGCGTCCAATCGGATGGCATGCCTTCGCATACCGGATTTAATCTGATTCGCCGCTATGGGCCATTCGCTCTGCTGGAGGCGGAACTGAAAACTGGACGCACGCACCAGATCCGCGTGCACCTCGCATCGAGTGGATTTCCCATCGTTGGTGACGACAAGTATGGCGATTTCGCGCTCAATCGCGAACTGCAAAAAGCGGACGGTGAACGTGTGGCGCTAAAACGCATGTTTCTGCATGCGCATCAATTGAGCTTCATTCATCCCGACAGCGGCAAGAGCATGACACTGAATGCGCCGCTGCCGCCGGAGTGCGACCGGTTCCTGAAGAGCCTGGCGAAGATTGGTGAACACTGACGGCGCAAGAATTTGCGTTTCCAGAAATTTCGGTAGACAAGGAGTCGGTCGCTGATTCGGCCGGACACATGGCAAGAACGCAATTTGATTTGATCGTCTTCGATTGGGACGGTACCTTGATGGATAGCACGGGCACCATCGTCAACTGCATCCAGGCGGCCGCGCGCGACCTCGGGTTGCCGGTTCCTGACGATCGTGCTGCGGCGCAGGTCATCGGACTGAGTTTGCCGCATGCGATGGAGGCGGCGATTCCCGATGTCGATTCCAAATATTATCCGCAGATCATCGAGCGCTACCGTTATCACTACCTGAACCAGGACGCCAATCTGGCCTTGTTCGACGGCGTGCCGGAAATGCTGAGCGACTTGGCGGAACAGGGTTATTTTCTTGGCGTCGCGACTGGTAAGAGCCGCGCCGGCCTGAACCGTGCGTTGCAGGTGTCGAATCTCGCTTCGCTGTTCGACGCGACGCGCTGCGCGGACGAAACCTTTTCCAAACCGCACCCTGCCATGTTGCAGGAGCTGACGCGCGAACTGGGGCAGGACATGGGGCGTACCGTCATGATCGGCGATACCACGCATGACTTGCTACTCGCGCAGAATGCGGGTGCGGCCGGTATTGCGGTGTATTACGGCGCGCATCCATCGGATGAACTGGATCAGCTGCAACCCTTGTATGCAGCATCCTCCGTTCCCGCCTTGCATGACTGGCTCAACAACCATGGATGATGACGCGTCTCTGATCGCGATCTGCGCATCGGACGCCTTGGAGGAGGGCGGCAAGGGTTTGCGTTTTCCGGTTACGGCAGGCTTCGAGGATGCCACCGGTTTTGTCGTGCGTTACGGCGGCAAAGTTTACGGTTACCTGAACCGTTGCGCCCACGTGCCGATCGAACTCGACTGGAACAAGGGCGAATTCTTCGAAGACAGTGGCCTCTACCTGATGTGCTCGACCCATGGCGCCGTGTATGACCCAGAAACAGGTCATTGCGCGGGAGGACCGTGCCGCGGCGGCAGATTGCGCCGAATCGACGTAGTGGAAAAAGAGAATCAGGTATTCTGGCAACCCGACGAGTATGTAAGGCCCGCTCGCGCATAAGCCGTGCGGAACAATGTAGACCACGATAATGAACAACGACCACGATCAAACTAACCCGCCATCGACATCCCGTAATGCGGGCTGGGAGCGCGAAGTGCTGGAAAAGCTGGCTTTCGCCAATCTGAAGGAGCAGCGCGCACGCCGCCGTTGGGGCATCTTTTTTAAATCGGTGACGCTGGCGCTGATCGGTTTCGCAATCTGGGCTGGTTTCAGCCGCTCGGGAAGCGAAATGGAAACCGTCGGCCCGCATACCGCGCTGGTCAAGATCGAGGGCACCATCGAAAGCAAGGGCGCCGGTGATGCCGATACCGTGATCTCTGCCTTGACCAAGGCATACGAAGATCCGGGTTCGGTCGGTGTCATCCTCGCGATCAACAGTCCGGGCGGCAGTCCGGTACAGGCCGGCATCATCAACGATGAGATTACGCGTCTGCGCAAGCAGTATCCGAAAAAGCCGCTATATGTCGTGGTTGACGAAATCTGCGCATCCGGCGGTTACTACATTGCCGCCGCTGCAGACCGCATCTATGTCAACAAGGCCAGCATTGTCGGTTCGATCGGCGTGTTGATGGATGGTTTCGGTTTCACCGGTACGATGGAAAAACTCGGCGTCGAACGCCGCTTGCTGACCGCCGGCGAAAACAAGGGCTTTCTGGATCCATTCAGTCCGATGAGCGCCTCGCAGAAGAGCTATGCGCTCAACATGCTGGAAGAAATTCACCAGCAATTCATCGACGTGGTGCGCAAAGGTCGTGGCAAGCGGCTGAAGGAAACGCCGGACATGTTTTCCGGGCTTTTCTGGAGCGGTGCGAAGGCAGTGGACCTCGGGCTGGCCGACGGCTTCGGCACGGTGGAAAGTGTTGCGCGCGACGAGTTCAAGGCGAGCAACGTAGTGGACTACACGCAACGCGAAGGTTTGTCCGACCGCGTGCTGAAAAAGTTCGGCGCCGCGATCGGTGCCTCGGCCGTTAAAACGCTGGAACAGAGCGCGCTGCCGAGTTTGAAATAAACGCGTAGCCATGCCGGCCGCTCAGGAATTTTTCCTTGAAGTCCGGCATGCGCTCGCTATAGTAAACACGCGTGCATCATTGATGGAGATTCGGGGCGCTTGCAACAAGCGTACTCGCCAGATAATGAATGACGCCGTCCACATGGACGCGCAGGAAGCTACGTGCTTTCTGAAAATGTTCCTTCTCAGGAACAAGCGAGGCGGCGATGAAACATCGTCGCCTCGCGCGTTTACGCGGCCAAAAATAAAAATACCGTCGGCTTCTTGTGGAAATCGGGCATGCGGCCGGCCGCCAGGTCAGCTTTCCATTTGGCTGCCGGCCATGTACGCACAGCTTCAGATGGCAGGCTGAGATCGGTCGCGATGCTGATGAGCGTGCCTGGATTACAGGTGGCGGCCAGCGTTTCGAGCAGTGCGCCGTTGCGATATGGCGTTTCGATAAAAAATTGCGTTTGATTCTCCTGCCGGGAACGTTCTTCCAGCTGCTTGATGCGCTTGCTGCGCGCCTGCGCATCAATCGGCAAATAGCCGTTGAAGGCGAAACTTTGCCCGTTCAATCCGCTTGCCATGATGGCCAGCAGCAAGGATGACGGGCCGACTAGCGGGCGCACCTGAATGCCGTGCGCATGCGCGAGTCGTACCAGATCCGCGCCAGGGTCTGCCACCGCGGGTACGCCGGCTTCGGAAATCAATCCGGCATCGCGGCCCTGGAGCAAGGGCGCCAGCAAGGTTGGCAATGCTTTGGGTTCGGTATTGACGTTCAATTCCGCGATGCCGATTTCCTGTATCGGTTTTGCCAGTGGGGTGACGGTGCCGATCAGTTTCAGGAAGGCGCGCGTTGTCTTGGCGTTTTCTGCAATGAAGTAGTCAAGCTGCGAGGCAATGTGCTGCACTTCGGCAGGGAGAATATGCGCGAGAGCGGCAGCGTCGCTCTGGCCGAGCGTGTTGGGAATCAGGTATAGAGTGCCGGGCATATGTTTATAGAGCAGGTGTTATGTCAGCGCCGAAGAAACGCACGCCGGCCTTGCGCAGCATGCCGGTCAATGCGATCAGGGGCAGGCCGGTTAGCGCCGTCGGATCGCTGCTGTCGATTCTTTCGATGATTGCAATGCCGAGCGCTTCATTCTTCGCGCTGCCGGCGCAATCATACGGCTGTTCAATGCGCAGATAGGCATCCAGTTCGTGATCCGGCAAATCGCGGAAGTGTACGAAGGTCTGGACGTTCTCAAGCTGGCACGGCGTCTTTTGATCGGGGCGGTTGTCATACAGGCAGAGCGCGGTATGGAACACTACTTCGCGGCCGCGCATTTTTTGCAATTGCCGCAGTGCGTTGGCGTGGTCGCCGGGTTTGCCGATCTGTTCGCCGTCCAGCGTGGCTACCTGGTCGGAACCGATGACTAGTGCATCCGGCGCGCGCGCCGCGATCGCGGCGGCTTTTGCCTGCGCCAGCCGGCACGCTGTGGCTTCCGGCGCTTCGCCGGGAAGTGGCGTCTCGTCGATGTCGGGCGCCATGGTTTCGAACGGAAGACGTAGGCGGGACAGCAATTCCCGGCGGTAAATCGAGCTGGAACCGAGTATCAGCCGCGGCAGCGAAGGCGAAAAAGACATGGTCTGGTGCTTGTTTGAATGAACACTCAACAAAAACGTGCTAAGGCTTTGACGAATAAAGAAAAAGCCTGTTATTATCGCAGGTTTTCCAGGGTCGGCAGTCTATGAGCGCTCTAGTCATCGATGCTTTTGAATTCTGCCGCCTGAAAGAGCGGCTGGATGGGGAAGCGCCCGTCGCTGATTTGAAAAGATTGGCAGCAGATTGTGTCAATCCGTCGACCTCGCTGCGCTGGTCGCTGCAGGGCGGGAGTGATGCGCTGGGCCACCCGCAACTGACGATGTCGGTTGAAGGCAGTGTGCAACTGATCTGCCAGCGTTGCGTGAAACCGATGGATTATTCCTTCGTGTCGGAATCGAGATTGCTGCTGGCAAACAGCGAAGAGCAGGCAGACGGAATCGAGGAGGCCATTGCCGACGATACGATTGATGTCATTGTCGGTTCGAGAGCGATGAAGGTCATGGAGTTGGTCGAGGACGAAGCCTTGCTGGCGCTCCCCTTGTCGCCAAGGCATGAAACATGCCCCGACAAGGCAGCGATCGAGGTGCTGGACGAGATAAAGAAGCCGTCCCCGTTCGAGATTCTGAAGAATATCAAGCAGAAAAATTGAGATAAATCAGTTTGCTGTTGCGAGATTGCCGGTTTGCAGCGAATTTGCAGATTGGCTGTGTTAAAATTTTGAAACTTAAGGTTTAGGAGTAAGTAATCATGGCTGTTCAGCAAAACAAAAAATCGCCGTCGAAGCGCGGCATGCATCGTTCGCACGACTTTTTGGTTGCGCCGCAACTGAGCGTCGAGCCGACCACCGGTGAAACGCACATGCGTCACCATATCAGCCCGAACGGCTTCTATCGCGGCCGTAAAGTCCTGAAGACGAAGAACGACGAATAACAAACCGTTCCAGCCATAGAAAGCGGCGCTGCAAGTGCACAACTTCGCGCCGTTTTTTCGTATGCCGAACAAGTATCGCGTCATTTTGAATCAAGCTGATCTGGCCTCATAATGAGCCTGGATCAAGGCACTGAGTCAAAACAATGACAATCAAAATCTCTATCGACTGCATGGGCGGTGATCACGGCCCTGCGGTTACCATTCCCGCCGCGATTGCATTTGTTGAAAGCGAGCCGGATGCCGAGTTGATTCTGGTCGGGTTGGAAGCGACTTTGCTCGCCGAACTGAAAAAGCACAAGGCGCACGCGCATCCACGACTGTCCATCGTACAAGCGGCGGAAGTCGTCGAAATGGACGACGCGCTGGAAGTGGCGCTGCGCCGCAAGAAGGATTCTTCGATGCGCGTGGCGATCAACCTGGTCAAAGAAGGCGGGGCGCAAGCCTGCGTTTCCGCCGGCAATACCGGCGCCTTGATGGCGATCTCGCGTTATGTCCTGAAGACTATTCCCGGCGTCGATCGGCCGGCGATCTGCAGCATCCTCCCCAATCAGAAAGACGGTCCGACCTACATGTTGGACCTTGGCGCCAACGTCGATTGCGAACCGCAGCATCTGCATCAGTTCGCATTGATGGGCTCGGCGCTGGTTTCGGCTGTTGAAAACAAGGCCAAGCCTTCGGTCGGCCTGCTGAACGTCGGTGAAGAAGATATCAAGGGCAATGACGTCGTCAAACAGACTGCAGAGCTGCTGCGAGCCGATCACCAGAAAGGCTTGCTGAATTTTTACGGCAATGTCGAAGGCGACGACATCTTCAAGGGCACGACCGATATCGTGGTGTGCGACGGCTTTGTCGGCAATGTCACGCTGAAAGCGTCGGAGGGACTGGGGCGCTTTGTCAAAAGCGTGCTGACCGCCGAATTCAAACGCAGTCCACTCAACATGCTGGGTGCCCTGATTGCACGCGGCGCGTTGAAGGCGATATCGCAACGACTCAATCCTTCCCGCTACAATGGGGGCTGCCTGTTGGGCTTGCGCGGCCTGGTCTTCAAGAGCCACGGCGGCGCAGATGCCTATGGCTATCAATGGGCGATTCGACGTGCGTTCGAGGCGGCCAAGCACGATGTGTTGACAGGCATTTCCACCAAGATTGCGGACTTCATGCCGCAAGCGGCAACGACGCCGGATGCAACCGGCGCAACAGAATCAATAGAACAGAAAACCGCATGACTCTCTATAGCAAAATCATCGGGACCGGCAGCTACCTGCCGCCCAACCGTGTAACGAATCAGCAACTGGCCGACCAGCTTGCCAAGCAGGGTGTCGAAACGTCCGACGAATGGATCGTGTCGCGTAGCGGCATCTCGGCGCGCCACTATGCCGACGCCGACATGCAATCGAGCGACCTGGCAGTCGAAGCGGCCAAGCGTGCGCTGGATATGGCGAAGCTGGCACCGAACGATATTGACCTGATCATTCTCGCAACCTCGACGCCGGATTTCTTTGGCGGCTTTCCGAGCACGGCGTGTGTGGTGCAGCGCAAGCTGGGCGTCACCAACGACTGTGCTGCGCTCGACGTGCAAGCGGTTTGCAGCGGTTTCGTCTATGCGATGACCACCGCCGACAATTTCATCAAGGCGGGTGCACACAAGAATGTGCTGGTGATTGGCGCCGAAGTGTTTTCGCGCATCGTCGATTTCCAGGATCGGACGACTTGCGTCTTGTTTGGCGATGGCGCGGGCGCCGTCGTGATGTCGGCCTCGAACGAGCCCGGCGTGCTGGCGACCAAGCTGCACGCGAACGGTCATCACGGCGACATCCTGTGCGGGCCGGGCAAGATCAGCAATGGTGCGATCGAAGGCAGTGCCTTCATGTACATGGATGGCCAGGCGGTCTTCAAGCTTGCGGTTGGCCTGCTCGACAAGGTGGCGAACGAAGCACTGCAGATTGCGAAGATGGATGCTTCCGAAGTTGACTGGATCGTGCCGCACCAGGCGAATATCCGCATCATGCAGGGCACGGCGAAAAAGCTGGGCTTGGGCATGGACAAGATGATCGTCACTGTCGACCAGCACGGCAATACATCGGCTGCGTCGATTCCGCTCGCGCTGGATACGGGTGTGCGCGATGGCCGCATCAAGCCCGGCCAGAACGTGATGATGGAAGGCGTCGGCGGCGGCTTCACCTGGGGTGCTGCGCTGGTGCGTATGTAATTCCTTCTTTTCTATTTAATAAAAGCGTATGAGCAATTTTGCATTTGTCTTCCCTGGGCAGGGATCGCAGGCGGTCGGCATGCTGAACGGGTTTGCGGACAACGCTGTCGTACAGCAGACGCTGGCGGAAGCATCGGACGCACTGCAGTTCGATCTCGCCAAACTGATCGCGGAAGGTCCGAAGGAAGAACTCGATCTCACCACCAATACGCAACCGGTGATGCTGACGGCCGCGGTCGCGATGTATCGTGCGTGGCTGGCTGCTGGCGGACCAAAACCTGCGGTCGTTGCTGGCCACAGCCTGGGTGAATATTCTGCCTTGGTGGCTGCCGGCGTGATTGCCTTCAAGGATGCGGTGCCATTGGTGCGCTTTCGCGCCAAGGCCATGCAGGAAGCCGTGCCGGTCGGGCAGGGCGGCATGGCAGCAATTCTTGGCTTGTCGGATGCTGATGTGCTGGCTGCGTGTGCAGAAGCGGCGCAAGGTGAAATTGTGGAAGCGGTCAACTTCAACGCGCCGGCACAGGTCGTGATCGCTGGCCACAAGGCGGCGATCGAGCGTGCCTGCGAGGCTGCCAAGGCAAAAGGCGCCAAGCGCGCGTTGCCGCTGCCAGTATCGGCGCCCTTCCATTCCTCGCTGTTGAAACCGGCGTCCGATCGTCTGCGCGAATATCTGGCAGGCCTGCATTTCAGTGCGCCGCAGATCCCGTTGATCAATAACGTCGATGTTGCCATCGTCAATGAAGTCGATGGCATCAAGGATGCGCTGGTACGTCAGGCCGCCAATCCGGTTCGCTGGGTTGAATCGGTGCAAAAAATGGCAGAGATGGGCGTGCGCGATGTGGTCGAATGCGGCCCAGGCAAGGTGCTGGCCGGTTTGACCAAGCGCATCAATGGCGAACTGACTGGTCATGCCATTATTGATCAGGCTTCGCTCAATACGGTTCTGGAGACTCTCAAATCATGACAAACACAGCAAAGAACCTTGAAGGTCAAATTGCGCTGGTGACTGGCGCGTCGCGCGGCATCGGACGCGCTATTGCGAAATCGCTCGCCAACAGCGGTGCCAAGGTCATCGGTACGGCCACGTCGGAATCCGGCGCGGCTGCCATCTCGGAATATCTCGGCGCCCAGGGCAAGGGCGTCGTGCTCGACGTCAACGATGCCGCGCGATCTGCGGCCGTGATCGATGAAATTCAGAAGGAATTCGGCGCGGTCACCATTCTGGTCAACAATGCAGGCATCACGCAGGACCAATTGGCGATGCGCATGAAGGACGAGGAATGGGATAGCGTCATTTCGACCAACCTGACCGCTGTTGGACGTTTGTCGCGCGCGGTGCTGCGCGGCATGATGAAAGCCAAGCAGGGTCGTATCATCAATATCACCTCGGTGGTCGGCTCTACCGGCAACCCCGGCCAGATGAACTACGCTGCCGCGAAAGCGGGTGTGGCTGGCATGAGCCGCGCGCTGGCGCGCGAAATTGGCAGCCGCAACATTACGGTCAATTGCGTCGCCCCTGGTTTTATCGATACCGATATGACCAAAGTGCTGGGTGAAGAACAGACCGCGGCGCTGCTGCAGCAGATTCCGCTTGGCCGCCTCGGCGCGCCGGACGATATCGCGGCCGCTGTGAATTTCCTGGCATCGCCGCAGGCCGGCTACATTACTGGTACCACGTTGCATGTCAACGGTGGCATGTACGTGAATTAAGCTTGAAGTTAGGGACTTTTGACTTGCTTTTCCTCTTTCTTGGGGACAAAAGTTAAAAGTGAATTATCAGTGCGCAAACCTGCTAAAATGCGCGCACTTTCTGTAACCACTCATTGGAGTCAAACATGTCGGATATCGAACAACGCGTTAAGAAAATCGTTGCTGAACAACTGGGCGTCGCTGAAGCGGACATCAAAACCGAATCGTCGTTCGTTGACGATCTGGGTGCTGATTCGCTCGACACCGTTGAACTGGTGATGGCGCTCGAAGACGAGTTCGAAATGGAAATCCCTGACGAACAAGCAGAAAAAATCACGACTGTGCAACAGGCGATCGATTACGCCAAGGCACACGTCAAAGCCTAAGCTTGCTTGAACGACTCTAGGAGAACTGCTTGAGCCGCTCGAGTAAACGTCGCGTTGTCGTCACTGGTCTTGGTTGTGTTTCTCCTGTTGGCAATACGCTTGCAGACACCTGGGACGCGATCGTGGCCGGCAAATCCGGCATCGCCACCATTACCAAGTTTGATGCGACTCCCTTCAGCACGCATTTCGCCGGAGAAGTCAAAAACTTCAATATCGAGGATTACATCTCCGGTAAAGAAGCGCGTCACATGGATACCTTCATCCACTATGGCATTGCCGCCGGTATGCAGGCGATGCGCGATAGCGGACTCGAAGTCACCGAACAGAATGCCGACCGCATCGGCGTGCTGGTCGGTTCCGGCATCGGCGGCCTGCCGCTGATCGAGGAAACGCACGCTGAACTGACCAATCGCGGCCCGCGCCGCATCAGCCCGTTCTTCGTGCCGGCTTCCATCATCAACATGATCTCTGGCCACCTGTCGATCCAGTATGGATTGAAAGGACCGAACCTGGCGATCGTCACTGCTTGTACCACCGGTTTGCATTCGATCGGTGCTGCCGGTCGCATGATCGAATACGGCGACGCAGACGTTATGATCGCCGGTGGTGCGGAATCCACGATTTCGCCGTTGGGCCTGGGCGGTTTTGCATCGGCCCGCGCGCTGTCTTCCCGTAACGACGATCCGGCGACGGCATCGCGTCCTTGGGACAAGGATCGCGATGGTTTCGTGCTGGGCGAAGGCGCCGGTGTAATGGTGCTGGAAGAGTACGAACATGCGAAGGCACGTGGCGCGAAGATTTATGCAGAGCTGGTTGGTTTCGGCATGAGCGGCGACGCCTACCATATCACCGCACCGAATATGGATGGTCCGCGCCGCAGCATGAGCAATGCGCTGAAGAATGCGGAAATCAATCCTGATCAAGTGCAGTATCTGAATGCGCACGGTACCTCGACGCCGCTGGGCGACAAGAACGAATCGGACGCAGTGAAAGCAGCGTTCGGCGACCATGCTAAAAAGCTCACCGTGAATTCCACCAAGTCGATGACAGGCCACCTGCTCGGTGGGGCCGGCGGTCTGGAATCTGTCTTCACGGTGCTTGCGGTACACCATCAGATCTCGCCACCGACTATCAACATCTTCAATCAGGACCCTGAATGCGATCTTGATTACTGCGCCAACACGGCGCGTCAAATGCCAATACAGTACGCCATGAAAAACAACTTCGGTTTTGGCGGTACCAACGGTACTTTGATTTTTGGTAAAGTCTGATCGATCCGATTGTTCGCAAGGACAATCGGATTTTTTCATTATTCCCCATGTCGATCGCGGTTTCTGCCGTGGTGGTTCGCTCCAGATGGCTGTCGAGCGCAGTCACGGGGATGTGCATATGCGTTGCGCTGACTGGCTTGACGATTGCAGCCGGGCTTGTTGGTGACCTAGCAGTACTTGAAAAAATCGCGGTTGCCGGCATTTGTTTTTCAATTGCTGCATATGTGTTTTTTCGCACGGTAAGAATTTGGAAAACCTGTGAAATTCATGTGTCCGGCACAGGGCAAATCCGATTGCGCAGGTT
>Ga0310811_10005139_pt1 | contig 16511 bp, 13 predicted proteins | sample YCmetagenome_FD_207642 | JGI IMG/M metagenome (GOLD analysis project Ga0310811, IMG submission 207642) | Soil microbial communities from experimental microcosm in Duke University, North Carolina, United States - YC | ecosystem: Engineered > Artificial ecosystem > Soil microcosm > Unclassified ...
TAATTCATTTTTTTCATATAGGACTTAATATCTAATTTTGTCGTGTCAAATTTACACGTCTATGGTCAACCCCTATCTTAAGCATTTTATATATGCTTTTCTGGGCTTTTTCGGCATCATTCAGGCACACGGTCAGGAAAAAGTGTTAACGATGAAGGATGCGGAGCAATTAGCGCTCAGCAACTACGCCTCCATCAAAGCCAAAGCAAGCCAACTGAATGCCTCAAAAGCTTATTTAAAAGAAACCAAATCCGAATACCTGCCCGATGTCAACTTATCGGCCCAGCAGGATTACGGAACAATCAACGGGCAAAACGGTCCTTTGTATGGCTACCGCGGTTTAAGCGTAGCTTCATCTGGTCCGGCATTACCAAATCAAAACTGGAACGCCGCATTTGGCGCACTCTATCTAGCAAACGTAAACTGGGACTTTTTCGCATTTGGGCGTGCCCGCGAAAAAGTTAAAGTACAGAAATCTATTGTCGGGCTGAATGAGAATGATCTTTCGCAAGAGCAATTTCAACACCAGGTGCGTGTAGCTACTTCTTACCTTAACTTATTAGCTGCACAGCAGTTGGCTAAGGCGCAACAAGACAACCTCGACCGCAGCCTCGATCTGCAAAAGGTAGTTGTGGCCAGGGTAAAAAATGGTCTGAATCCCGGAGTAGATTCAGCTTTGGCAAACGCCGAAGTGTCAAATGCGCGTATTGCTTTAACCAATGCACAACAAACTGTGCAGGATCAGAGCAATCAGCTATCAAACTATTTGGGAATTACGCCTCAGAATTTTGTATTGGATAGCGTGTTTGTAACCAAGGCGCCTAACAATGTTGATCAGCAATCAACAGTAAACCTGGATAATCACCCGATCCTGAAATATTATCGCGACCGGATCGGTGTAAGCGATGAGCAGGCCAAATACCTCAAAACATTAGCCTATCCTACCTTTAGTTTTTTTGGTGTATACCAGGGCAGGGGGTCAGGTTTTAACTCAGCTTATGGTGCCGACCAAAGCGCCTACACCGGCAGCTATGGTAGCGGGGTTGATCCGACAAGATATAATTACCTGTTTGGGATAGGCTTTGTGTGGAATATCACTAACCCATTCAGGGTACATTATAATGTACAGTCGCAGCGGTTTACTTCAGAGCAATATCAGCATGAATACAATCTGGTTAGCCAACAGCTGCGCGATCAGCAGTTACTTGCCGATACACGGATATCCAACGCTTTAAAGAATTACCACGAGGTGCCTGTAGAAGTAAAGGCAGCCAGCGACGCTTATGTGCAGAAATACACTTTATATAAGAATGGCCTTGCCAACATTGTCGACTTCACGCAGGCATTGTATACACTGAATCGTGCGGAGGTAGATAAAGACATTGCTTACAACAATGTATGGCAGGCGCTATTGTATAAAGCAGCGGCTACCGGCGATTTCGGGTTATTCATTAATAATTTTTAATCTAAAACAAAACACAAATAAATGGGAATGATTAAAGGCGCACTGCAAAAACCGATCACCATACTGGTAATCGTGGCAGGCCTATTCTTTTTCGGGATAAATGCTGTCCGCACTATCAAGATCGACATCTTCCCCGATCTTAATCTACCGGTGATCTATGTGTCTCACCCTTACGGTGGTTTTACCCCCGACCAGATGGAGGCATACTTCGGTAAGCAATACGTGAACCTCTTGCTCTTCGTATCCGGTGTTAAAAACATCGAAACCAAAAATATACAGGGATTAACACTAATAAAAGTTACATTTTACGAGGGCACGAACATGGCCCAGGCCGCCGCGGAGGTGACGGCCTACACCAACAGGGCCCAGGCGGGTTTCCCGCAGGGCTCGCAGCCGCCATTCATTCTCCGGTTTGACGCCTCGACACTTCCTGTGGGACAATTGGTATTAAGTAGTCCCACTCGAAGCAACAACGAATTGCTGGATTATGCGCTGGTTTATGTGCGGTCGGCATTTACGTCTATTCCCGGATTAGTTGCCCCTGCACCTTTTGGCGGTAACCAGCGTACGATAGTTATCAAGGTAGATCCTGCATCATTACGTGCTCACAATCTAACGCCAGATCAAATCGTTCAGGCATTGCGCGATAATAACCAGAATACGCCTGCGGGTAACGTACGTGTAGGTGATTATAACTACCTGACACCGGCCAACACAACCATAAAAAAGGTGCCTGAATTTGGCGATATACCATTGCTAAAAAATGGTGTGCAAACTGTCTTTATGCGCGATATAGCCACGGTGGAAGACGCTGCGGATATCACCAATGGTTATGCATTGATCAATGGCAAGCGCTCGGTTTACCTGCCTATTACCAAATCGGCTGATGCCTCTACATGGGAAGTGGTGCAGAATCTGAAGAAAGCTATTCCAAGGTTCCAGGCATTGCTTCCGCCAGATGTGAAGCTGTCGTTCGTATTCGATCAATCTGTTTATGTAATTAATGCGGTAAAGAGTTTGGCAGAAGAAGGCGCCATAGGTGCGATCCTGACTGGCTTGATGGTATTGTTGTTTTTGGGTGACAGGCGCGGTGCTTTGATCGTTATCCTGACAATACCTACCTGCGTTATCTCGGGCATATTCTTCCTGTCGCTATTCCATCAAACCATCAATATCATGACGCTGAGCGGTCTTTCGCTAGCTATAGGTATTTTGGTTGACGAATCGACAGTGACGATAGAGAATATTCACCAGCATTTTGATATGGGTAAACCAAAAGCACTCGCTATATGGGATGCCTGTAAGGAAATTGCCTTCCCGAAATTGCTGATCCTGTTTTGTATCCTGGCGGTATTTGCTCCGGCAATTACCATGAAAGGTATACCGGGTGCCTTGTTCCTGCCGCTTTCAATGGCGATCGCTTTTTCAATGATCACCTCCTATGTTCTGGCGCAAACCTTCGTGCCGATCATGGCCAACTGGCTGATGAAGAATGAACACGAGGACAAAAACTACGCTGCAAAACACGACGAACAAGATGAGCAGGAGCAATGGAAACTGAAAGAAGAAGCTGTAAAACAAACATTAGCCCATCACGGTAAGGGGAAAGTAAGCCGTTTTGAGCGTTTCCGCGAGTGGTATATGGACAGGATAGACAAATTCCTGATGCCCAACCGGAAATTAGTGGTGACATTCTATGCAATTACTTCAATTGGTTTTGCGGCAATATTGTTCAATTGGATCGGTCGTGACGTATTACCGAAAGTAAATTCGGGCTCGTTTCAACTTCGTTTACGTGGACCGGATGGTACCAGAATGGAACGTACGGAAGCTACTACTATCGAGACCCTGCATATCCTGGAGAAATTGGTGGGTAAAAACAATATTGAGATCACCTCCAGCATGGTGGGCCAACACCCGTCATCATTCTCAACCAACCCGATCTACCTGTTTATGGCTGGTCCTCAGGAAGCGGTAATGCAGGTGAGTTTGAATGAGAACTACAAAGTAAACCTGGATGATTTGAAGGAGCGCATCAGGGCTGAGATGAAAAAAGCTTTGCCGGATGTGAAGATATCTTTTGAACCCATAGAGCTGACTGATAAAATTCTGAGCCAGGGATCGACGACACCTATCGAGGTGGCATTGACCGGGAAGAATAAAAAACAGAACCAGCAATATGCTTTAAAAGTAGTAAAGCAATTGAATACTATTCCCTACCTGCGTGATGTGCAGATAGCACAATCGTACAAATACCCGTCTATAAATATTAATATAGATCGTGTCCGTGCGGCTGAACTAGGGGTGAGTATTAATGATATATCGCGTACGCTGACGGCATCTACCTCCTCATCCCGTTTTACAGAAAAGAACAACTGGATAGATGAACGGGTGGGACTAAGCTACCTTGTACAGGTGGAAGTGCCGGAATATAAAATGTCGAGCCTCAATGATATCCGCGCATTGCCTATAGTCGCCAACCAGCCACGACCAGTTTTAGGTGATGTGGCTGAGATAAAAACGGACACGACAAATGGTGAGAACGATGATATTGGAGCAGTGCCAACGCTTTCAGTAACAGCCAACATTAATAAACAGGATTTGGGAACAGCAACCACCGATGTTAACAAAGCGCTGAAAGACTTAGGACAACCACCCCGCGGTCTGACCGTTGAGCTGCGTGGTATGGCCCAAACGTTGACCGAGACCCTGGATAGTTTGCAATCTGGTTTGATAGTAGCCATATTGGTAATATTCCTGATGCTGGCAGCAAATTTCCAGTCGTTCAAAGTGTCGCTTGTTGTGTTATGTACGGTTCCGGCGGTAATTGGCGGCGCACTGTTCTTGGTGAAAATAACCGGGGCGACGCTGAACCTGCAATCCTATATGGGTATGATCATGTCGGTAGGTGTATCCATCTCCAATGCAGTGTTATTGGTAACCAATGCCGAAGAGTTGCGCAAACATAACGGAGACGCATTAAAATCGGCGCGTGAAGCTGTAGCTTTGCGTATCAGGCCGATCTTAATGACCAGTTTGGCGATGGTGGTAGGTATGCTTCCGATGGCATCGGGCTTAGGTGAGGGTGGTGATCAAACCTCTCCGCTGGGCCGGGCTGTAATTGGTGGTCTATTAGCCTCAACCTTTGCCGCGCTTATCGTATTGCCGCTGGCTTTTGCCTGGATACAAGGCAACACCACTACCGAATCTGTATCGTTAGACCCTGAAGATAAAGAAAGTAAATTCTATGTCCCTTTGCATCATCATGAAAACCCTAAAAAATAAATCACTTATTATTCTTGCCTGTTTAGTAGCAGGTGCGGGCCTGTTTAGCTCTTGCGGCCCGAACAAAAAAGAAAAGGAAGAGCAGCAACAGACCGTTGACGCAGAGAATGCACTGGATACACCCACTGTAGCACTAATTCCGGCAGCAAAGGGTAAACTGAGCTCAACCATTACTGTACCGGGCGAACTGCAGCCATTTTTGCAGGTCGATCTGTATGCCAAGATCAATAGCTATGTAAAAACACTTTTGGTTGATATAGGCTCGCAGGTACACAAGGGACAGATACTGGCCACATTAGAGGCTCCTGAGATCAACTCACAGTTGGAAGAAGCTAAGTCAAGGATACAGCAGAACAAAGCGGTATTATTCGCCAGCAAAGCAACTTATGACAGGCTTTATAGTACCAGCAAAACTCCAGGTACGGTATCTCTGAATGACCTTGAACAGGCTGAAGCAAAAATGCGTTCGGATTCAGCGAATGTTGAAGCGGCTAAATCGGCCTATCGCGTAATAACAGCCAACCTGGATTATTTGCAGATACGTGCACCCTTTGATGGCGTGATCACGGTTCGTAATATCAACCTGGGTACCTATGTTGGTCCTGCTGGCGGTAGCGGAAATTTGCCGTTGTTTGTCATTGAAGATCATAAACGTCTGCGTCTGGTCATATCTGTTCCGGAAAACTATACCGGTGGTTTACATGATGGTAGTGAGGTTACTTTCAATGTAAAAGCTTTACAGGGCGAAAAGTTTACAGCCCCGGTGAAACGTTTGGCAGGTGCGTTGGATCAGAAATTGAGATCAGAACGTTTGGAAGTGGATGTAATCAACAAAGACAACAGGCTATTGCCCAATATGTATGCTGATGTGAGCGTTCCTATCCCGGCAAGGGACAGCGCCTACATTGTGCCAAAAACGGCCGTGGTTACATCTACTGAAAGGGTGTTTGTGATCAAGATTGTAAACAACCGTGCAGAATGGGTTGATGTACAAAAAGGACTGGAATCGGGAGATAATGTCGAAGTTCATGGCGAGATCAAGGCTGGTGATCAAATTGTAAAAGCAGCTTCAGAAGAAATAAGGAATGGATCACCGGTAAGAACAGATGCTGGTAAAAAAGCTGCTGAAGTGACGAAGAGTTAATTTCTACCTATGATATATTTCGAAGGCTCGGGTGTAAGCACTCGGGCCTTTTTTGATTTTAAGGGCCTGTTTCCATAGCTTATTATATTTAATTGATTTGATGACCCAGAGGGTCTACCGCTTTGTAGGAAAAAAATATTACGGCATATTTTGCCCTGTAGGGGCTACCCTTATACAGCCAATGCTTGTGTTATTGATGAAGGGTAACCTCTACGAGGCAAAAGGCCACATGCTAAACTTCTACAAAGCGGTAGACCCTATGGGTCAAGTGCCGAAAATCAGCATAAAATGTTTACCTTACTGAAACTTCTTCAACAAACTCACCCCCAAATCATTTGTGCTGATAGCCGAATTAGATAACACAACTATCCCCAATTTCTTTTCGATATTAAACGCCATAAAGCTGCTGCAGCCGAAAGTCTGCCCGTCGTGGAAGTAATATTGAACGCCATCAACCACAATCATATGCCAGCCCAGGCCTAGTTTAATGTCCTTATTGAAAGTTATTTGATGGGTTAATTCAATTGCTTTGGATAGCCCGGTCTGGGCAGGGGCCATGTTGGCTTTAAGATATAACAGCATATCATTCAATGACGACCTTAATGCACCGCAGGCAGCAAGCACCTGGAATGTCCACGGGGAAGTAGCTTTGCCGTCCTCATTATAAACGGTGACAAAGTGTTGTCGCTGAGCGATAGTTAGATGTTGTTCGGTATTTTGCATTCCAAGCGGAGTGCAAATTATCTCCTTCACCATTTCTTCGAATGTTTTCCCGCTGACCTGTTCTAAAATGCTTCCCAACAAACCGACTCCAAAATTAGAGTAAGTATAACTTTCTCCGGGCTTGCTGTTTAGCTTACAGGTCTTCAAATATTCGTAAAGATACTTTTTGGTGTAATCTTTATACGGATCGTAAGGGTCGCTGGAATGAAACTCGAAATTGTCGGGCAGACGCGATAGGCCGGAAGTATGGTTACTCAGCATTTCAAGTGTGATGCCCTGCAACTCTTTGTTAGCAGAAACGGAATCAGGCAGATATTTAGTGATAGGATCAGTTAACTTCAGTTTGCCTTCATTAGCATAGTACGCCAATAGGATAGCCGTAAATGTTTTGGTGATGGACCCGATCTCGTAAATAGAATTTGTCTCCGGTAACTGATTGTTTCCAGCAGCGGTTTCGCCATAATTATAAGTATGCATTACGCCATTATGAATGATCCCAATGCTTAGGCCGACGGTATTCCCTTTTTGGATGTAGTTCCTTGCCAATGAGTCGACCTTTTTATCAGTCAGCGTTCGCATCAGGTTGGAGGTGTGGACTGGCTTGAGTTTATCTGCGGCTGTTTCTTTATAGGGTTTGAAAAGTAGCAGGTCAAGTTTGTCATCTTTATCCAAAGCGAGCAAAAGTTGTAAACTTCCCGAATCAAAATCCAACTTGTAGGTGCTCAGCTTGTTGTCCTGGAAACTCATCAATGAGGATTGCCGGATAGGCCCAAGCGGAAAAAGTTGCTGACTGGCTACATATTTGAATGTTTCGGCGCTTAATTGTTTTTTGAAACCTTCTCCTCCCAGCTCGTACATTGGCTCAGCCTGTCGCTCATTAAAATACTTGTAAACCAGCGTGAATACCGAATCGTTTTTACGCTGCTGCAGGCTTTGAGCTGATATAGAAACAGAAATCAAGCACAAGCTCACAATAATGAGCTGCTTGAATGAGATTTTTATCAATGCTTTCAATTATAATATAAGCAAAAGAATTGAACAGGATTCGTAGGAAATTATTGCGTTTGTCCTGCCAACAAATAAAGCGCAGCCATGCGAATAGCAACCCCGTTCTCCACCTGGTCGAGTATGATAGATTGCTTGCTGTCAGCGACATCGCTGGTGATCTCCACGCCACGATTGATTGGTCCCGGGTGCATAATGGTGATCTCTTTGTCCAATGAATCAAGTATTTGCTTGTTCAAGCCGTAAAGCATGCTGTATTCGCGCAATGAAGGGAAATACTTAATGTCCTGGCGCTCTAATTGGATACGCAGCATGTTGGCTACATCGCACCAGTTCAAAGCTTTTATCAGGTCGTGTTCCACTTTTACGCCTAAAGCGCCTATATATTTGGGGATCAGGGTAGTCGGTCCGCAAACCATTACTTCGGCACCTAATTGTTTCAGGCAAAGGATATTTGAAAGTGCCACGCGCGAGTGAAGTATGTCACCTACGATGGCTATCTTTTTACCTTCAACACTGCCATATCTTTCGCGGATAGAAAATGCGTCCAGTAAAGCTTGGGTAGGGTGTTCATGAGCACCATCGCCGGCGTTTACTATTTGAGCTTTAACGTGTTTTGACAGAAAGATACCAGCGCCGGCATAGGGGTGGCGCATTACTACCATATCCACCTTCATCGCGAGGATATTATTTACGGTGTCGATCAGCGTTTCGCCTTTGCTTACTGATGATGAAGATGCCGCAAAGTTCACCACATCCGCAGATAATCTTTTCTCAGCCAGCTCAAATGAAAGACGTGTACGGGTAGAATTTTCAAAGAAAATATTGGCAATGGTAACATCGCGCAGTGAAGGAACTTTCTTGATCGGACGATTTAAAACTGACTTAAAGCCATCTGCGGTTTCAAATATCAGTTCAATGTCTGCCCGATTTAAGTCTTTTATGCCTAATAAATGCCTTGTGCTTAATCCTGCCATGAGTGTAATTCTACTTTATTCTTTGACGTCATTCCTCGCAATGACGCTTGGATACCTTATTTATTAAAACCTAAAATCCGAAATTATTTCGCATCTGATGATAAAACTACTTTGTCTTCACCGTCCGTTTCCTTCCAGCTTACCACTACCTTTTGAGAGGCTATTGAATCTACTTCGATGCCAACATAATCGGCTGCCACAGGTAGATGACGCGAGTAACGGCGATCAACCAATACCAGCAATTCTACTTTCTCCGGTCTGCCGAAATAAAGCATTCCGTCCATTGCTGCGCGGATAGTGCGGCCTGTCCAAAGCACGTCGTCCATCATGATCACTTTTTTGCCTTCTATTATGAAATCGATCTTGGTTTGATTTGGTACCAGTTGCGATTCGCGGCGGCGGAAATCGTCACGGTAGAAGGTGATATCAAGATCGCCTTGTAAAATGGATTTTCCTGGTAATATTTTTCGCAGTTCTTCAGCAACGCGTTTGGCTAAATAAATGCCCCGCGGTTGTATACCTATTAATACTGAATTAGAAAAATCGTCATGGTTTTCGATCAACTGACGACATAGACGTTGTATGGTAATCTGAAATTTCTGACCGTCGAGCAGCGTAGGGTTTTGCATCTTTGGTTGGATTTGGGCAAAGGTAATTATTTTAGTGATTAGTTGATTAGTGAATAGAGATTAGTTGACTTTATAGTGATCAGTTAACTGGTGATCAGTTATCTGGCACTGGAGATATGGCAAATTCACCTTTTATCAAGGCTAGGGAAATATCATTCATATAATCACTAAATTGGCTGTACTTATCCGCAAATCATGAAGATATATAAAACCTTATTTGCAGCTGTATTTGCCTGTACAGTTTCAATAAACAGCTTTTCACAAACCGTAACAGAAAGTCTGCCAACAGATTATCTAACCAAAGAATTCCATTCAGGAAGACGAGATGCTTTACGGAAGATGATGCCAGACAATTCTGTGGCTGTCATATTCGCCTATCCTGAGCGGGTATTCTCCCAGGATGTCAATTACGCTTATCATGCCAATCCTGATCTGTATTACTTCTCGGGATATAAAGAAACCAGTGCGGTTTTGTTCATATTTAAAGACATGCAGCATGGACAAGATGGTGATTACAACGAACTATTCTATGTTCAAAGCCGCGACCCGCAACAGGAACAATGGACCGGAAAACGCTTAGGCGTAGAAGGTGTAAAATCCAAGCTTGGCTTTGGTAAAGTTTATAACAGCGAGGAATTTGCCAAGGCTCAGATCGACCTAAAGAAGTTTAGCAACGTTTTATATGATGGCATTCCGGAAGATGAAGGAAATATGAAAGGTTTGTATGATGCATTCAAGGAGAAAGCGGCTTTGCCCGAGATCAGCAGGGAAGTTCTAAGCACTTTGACTACCATTATACAATATGGCACGCCTAAGAATCTACAACGTATCATGGATTATTTCAAGCCTAAATTTGAGCAGCCTGCCTACAAGAATAATCAACTGCTGCAAGGTTTCATCAGTAAACCGGATTCTGCGGGTCTGGCTGATCTGAAAGTTAAATTCAATACGCAGTTCGGCGGATTGGTAGCATACAGTGATGATATGAAACAGCTGCGTGGTGTGAAACAACCGGAGGAGGTGGAATTGGTGAAAAAAGCTGTTGAAATATCCAGCATTGCTCACGCAGAAGTAATGCGTGCCATAAAACCTAATATGTCTGAACGTGAATTGCAGGGTATATTCGACTACGTACATAAAAAGTACGGAGCCGAAGACGAAGGCTATCCGCCAATAGTTGGAGCAGGTGCCAACAGTTGTATACTGCATTATGAGGAGAATAATGTGACCGAGGTCAAAAACCAACTGGTGCTGATGGATGTAGGTGCGGAGTATCATGGCTATTCAGCTGACGTGACGCGTACTGTACCAGCCAATGGTAAGTTTACTGAGGAACAGAAAGCTATTTATCAAATAGTTTATGATGCGCAGGAAGAGGTATTTAAACTTTGTAAAGAAGGAGTTCCATACAGACAGTTGGAAGATAAAACACAGGAAGTATTGGCTAACGGCTTAATGAAACTGGGTATCATTACCAAAAAAGAAGAATTAAGAACTTACTATCCGCATGGTGTGTCTCATCACATGGGTTTGGATGTGCACGATAAGGGTGAGTACAACGGAAACCTGAAAGAAAATATGATCATCACGGTTGAACCGGGAATCTATATTCCTGCTAATAGTAAATGCGATAAAAAGTATTGGGATATCGGTGTGCGTATCGAAGACGATGTTGTGATCGGAAAAGACAAATGCACCTTATTATCTATCGATGCACCACGCAAATGGCAGGATGTAGAAAAAAAGGCTGCTGATAAAAGTATTTTCGATCTGGCGAAGTTTCCGACATTGAAGTAATTGATGCCGGTGGAGACACCAACATCGGGGTGGAATTATGATATTTAGCCGGTTTTACTGCCGGCTTTTTTATTTAAAATCTTCAGCTAATTGCCTTAATACATGTAATGCCTTACCAGCGTCTTTTATATCAACAAAAATATGATCGTGATAGTAAGCCGCAACCACATTGCAACTAATTGATGCATCGGCCAATGCGTTTGAAAATGCGGCAGTAAGACCAACAGCATCAAGTGAAGAATGAATGGTAAGCGTTATCCAGGCGGCGATATAATTATACTTTAAATTGTGTTGATCGGCTATTTGTTTATTCAGAATAATAGTAAAGCCTTCACTTTCTCTAAATAGGCCTATAATGTCGTATTGACTTAGCTTTCCCGGATCATCTACTGTGCAAAAAACATATTGACCCTCATTTAATACAGGTGTCATGTTTTTTAATAAAGTACGGATGTCAGTTTCGCCGCTCATCGCAACAATCTATTATGGATTAGAAAGCACACTAACACAAAACGTTACCGTAAAGTAAACCATTACGCCCAAAACAATGATGATCAGCATATCAGTAAACATCTTGGATCCTGTTGGCTTAAACATTTTGGAGTAGATAAAACCTACATAACTGATGATGCTTACCAGTCCGCTGATGGCTGCAATAACCAGGTATAAAACATGTGGTATATCAAAACGGGCATTTACACCACGCATCAAAATGGTTATGATAAGGGCGACGACAACCATAAAGGCAAAAGTTTTTGGGTTGCGTTCTTCGGCAGTTTGGTTCTTCATGTAGTAAATGTAATAATATAGGTATATTAAACAAAAAAGCCCCGTCTGCAATGCAAACAGGGCTTAAAGGATTTAATTTATTTAAAGCTTATTTTGCTTCTTCTTCAGATTTTTTGGCCTTTTTAGCTTTGCTTTCAGCGCCTTCCATCTGTTCTTTCAGTTGAGCCAATACGCTAAGATCACCTAAAGTTGATTTTTCAACCGAATCTTTCACTTTCTTCACCGCAGTGTTAGCAGCTTTCGCTTCTTTTTTACGGCTTTCGAATTCTTGTACACGGGCTTCAGCGCGTTGCTCTTCCCATATACGTGAGTGTGAAATAACAATACGTTTGTTGTCTTTGTTAAATTCAATGATCTTGAATTCAGCAACGTCATCAGCTTTTAAGCTCTTGCCATCTTCCTTAACAGTGTGTTTGATAGGAGCGAAGCCTTCAACACCATAAGGTAGAGCAACAATAGCACCTTTGTCGGTTACTTTCAATACGGTACCTTCATGCACTGAGTCGATAGTGAAGATAGTTTCGAAAGTATCCCAAGGATTTTCTTCCAGTTGTTTGTGACCTAAGCTCAGCTTGCGGTTCTCAACATCCAGTTCCAATACAACCACGTTCAGTTTTTCACCAACTTTAGTGAATTCGTTAGGGTGGTTAACTTTCTTAGACCATGAAAGGTCAGAGATGTGAATCAGACCGTCAATACCATCTTCCAGTTCAACAAACACGCCGAAGTTGGTCATGTTTTTAACTGTTGCAACGTGCTGAGTGCCTACGGCATATTTCTCAGCAGCATGCTGCCATGGATCAGGAGTTAATTGTTTAACACCTAATGACATTTTGCGATCGTCGCGGTCAAGGGTTAATACCTGTGCTTCAACCTCGTCACCAACTTTCAGGAATTCCTGAGGGTTACGCAGGTTTTGTGACCATGACATTTCTGATACGTGGATCAAGCCTTCAACACCAGGGATGATCTCTAAGAACGCGCCATAATCAGCAACGGTAACAATTTTGCCTTTAACTTTTGAACCTACAACGATGCTTTCGTCAAGCGACTGCCAAGGGTGCGGGGTCAATTGTTTCAAACCAAGAGCGATGCGTTTTTTCTCGTCATCAAAGTCAAGTACAACCACATTGATCTTCTGATCAAGTGACAATACTTCTCTTGGATGCTCGATACGGCCCCATGAAATATCTGTAATGTGCAGCAATCCGTCAACACCACCCAAGTCGATGAATACACCGAAGTCGGTAATGTTTTTAACTGTACCTTCCAATACCTGGCCTTTTTCAAGTTTGGCCACAATTTCAGTTTTTTGGTTTTCCAGATCGTCTTCGATCAGCACTTTGTGCGATACCACTACGTTTTTAAATTCGTGGTTGATCTTAACAACTTTGAATTCCATTGTTTTGCCCACATACACGTCATAATCCCTGATTGGTTTAATGTCGATCTGTGAACCTGGTAAGAAGGCTTCAACGCCCATTATATCTACGATCAAACCACCTTTAGTTCTGCTCTTAACAAAGCCGGTGATGATCTCGTCATTATCCAATGCGGAATTAATTCTTTCCCATGATTTCTGTGTTTTTGCACGTTTACGTGAAAGTACCAACTGACCGTTAGCATCTTCCTGCGATTCAACAAAAACTTCTACAGTGTCACCGATCTTCAGATCAGGTGTATCACGGAATTCAGACAGGGATACCAAACCATCAGATTTAAAGCCGATGTTCAATACCACGTCTTTGCTGTTAACATTTACAACTGTACCGGTGATAATTTCGCCCTTGTTGATTGAACTGAAAGTTCCGTCATACAATTTTTCTAATTTTTCACGCTCGGCATCATTGTAATTGCCAAATTTTTTGTCGTCAGCATCCCAATCGAAATCTTCGTTTGATGATGTGATTTTTGATTTGATCTCTTCGATCGATAATGAATCAGCTTCTGATTCAATGCTTTCTTTTTCCTGGGTTGCTGTAACTACATCTAGCTCAGCTTCCTTTGCTTTTAATTCTTTTTCTGCTTCTTGTTTTTTTGCCAAAATAAATTTTCTCCTTTTCCCAATACAATTGGGACTGCAAAGGTACGGATATATTTTTGAGTAATAAAAAATATTTTACTCTTAAATGCTGGTTTTTAGGCGTTTTTGTTAGCTTTTTGGGAGGCTTTGGAGGGTAGAGACAGGTTTTACCCAATTACTGGTTTCTGTTTTTAAATGAAATCATGGATAACGGCAGTTTAAAACTGCCAAACATCAGCAGGCATTCAGTCACAGACTGAAGCCAGCTTGAAGTATTAATCACGAGATAAAAGCTCCTGTATATAATTAAAAATGTCAATAAAATCTACCAGCATGGCATTTCGGTAAGCTGTGATCAGGGTTGTCATTTTTTCTTCCTGTTCAGGCGTGAACGGATCTTTCCAAACGCGCATACAAATGCGTTTTAGCGCATAGGTCACTTTATCGTTTTGGGCGTAGGTTTCCAGGTAACGACTTTTTTTAAAGTCCTCAAAGAATTTAAAAAAGCGATCAGTATTCTTTAAGCCTGAGAAATTAAGGAATTCCTTTATAACTGCTGTATCGCAAGCGTTTAAATGATTGTAAAAATCAGCAGTTGAGATTTTGCCTGTAGTGATCAATAAGTTATCCAGTATGATCTCTAAAGCAATATGCCCCAAAAAGAACGGCTTTACGGGTGAACCTTCAATAGCAGGTGCAAGCAGATTTTTTAAAGCATGTGATCGTGCGGTGAAAAATCCGGAGGAATGAAAAAACTTGTCGACCTCCAGGTGTTTTTGCCAGCCTAAAATAATATCGTTGATGTTTTTATCGGGGTGCTGAAGCTTTTCAGGATGAATAATGATGTTCTTGTCCGCATTTTTTAATAGGTCGGGCAGTACCGTACCTAATGTATGGTAACAGTTGGTGGTGTTCCTGTCGAAGTAGTAATGCGATAGAAAATTCATAAATATTCACTCTCAATCAAGTTTAAAGCCTGCTTAAAATACGCAAATTCTTTGACTATTGTTTAAGGTAAACGTAAAAAAAGAGATTTTCGGCTATTCTGTTATCTTTGCAGTCCTATAAATATCGGATAACACGAACACAATGAATTTTGTTGAAGAACTACGCTGGCGTGGCATGCTGCATGATATAATGCCCGGAACTGAGGAATTACTGAATAAGGGTATGGTGTCAGGCTATATCGGTTTTGACCCAACAGCCGATTCCCTGCACGTGGGTAGTTTGGCCCAGATCATGACGCTGATCCATTTCCAGAGGGCTGGCCATAAGCCTTTTGCTTTGGTTGGTGGCGCTACTGGTATGGTGGGCGACCCGTCGGGTAAATCTGCCGAGCGTAATTTATTATCAGAAGATGTGTTGCAGCATAACCTTGCAGGCATACAAAGGCAATTAGAAAAGTTTCTCGACTTTAATGATAATGCCAATAGTGCTCAGATGGTAAATAACTACGATTGGTTTAAAGAATATACCTTCCTGAATTTTATTCGTGACGTTGGCAAGCATATTACTGTAAATTATATGATGGCCAAAGATTCGGTGAAGAACCGTATCAGCGGTGATACGGGCATGTCATTTACTGAATTTACATACCAGTTGGTTCAGGGTTACGATTTTTACTACTTGTGGAAACATAATAACTGCGCCCTGCAAATGGGCGGTTCAGATCAGTGGGGGAATATTGTTACCGGTACCGAGTTGATCCGCCGTAAAGATGGGGGAGAAGCATTTGCCTTAACTACCCAACTGATCAAAAAATCAGATGGAACCAAATTTGGCAAAACCGAAGGCGGCAATATCTGGCTCGATCCGGCTAAAACATCGCCTTATAAATTCTACCAATTCTGGTTGAATACCACCGATGAGGATGCCAAGGCTTATATCCGGATATTTACTTTGTTCGATAAAGAAACTATTGAGGCCATAGAAACCGAACACAATGCAGCACCTCATCAAAGGGCGTTACAAAAGGCGTTGGCGAAAGATATTACTATCCGTACACACGGCGAGAAGGAATACGACAAGGCGATCCAATCATCCGAATTCTTATTTGGCAACACCGGTATCGAGTTTTTGAATGAACTAAACCAGGATGAAGTATTAGGATTATTTGAAGGTGTTCCTAATTTCAATATCTCATTGGATGAACTTTCATCGGGTATCAATATTGTCGATTTGCTTGGAGGTAAAACGGCTGTTTTTCCATCAAAGGGTGAGGCTAAGAAAATGATACAAGGTGGTGGGGTAGCTATTAATAAGGCTAAAGTTGGCTCTGTGGATGATACTTATAACGCTGATCATTTGATTGGTGGTAAGTTTATTGTAGCGCAAAAAGGTAAGAAGAATTATTTTCTTATCATAGCGGAATAAAGCGGATATTGCGCATAATTATCCCCTGAATTTATGCGCTTCATCTTTTTCAGTCTGTTATCATTATTATTCGCTTGCCCTGTTATGGGGCAGGTCGATCCCGCGTGGACTACACCGATTACCCCGTTTCGGATTTCTGACAACCTTTATTACGTAGGCAGCCAGGATCTTGCAAGTTACCTCCTTGTCACTCCGAAAGGGAATATTCTCATTAATGCAAACCTTACTACATCTCCGCCCCAGATAAAAGCCAGTGTGGCGAAGCTGGGTTTTCATTGGAAGGATATTAAAATATTACTCA
>Ga0310811_10005140_pt1 | contig 16509 bp, 8 predicted proteins | sample YCmetagenome_FD_207642 | JGI IMG/M metagenome (GOLD analysis project Ga0310811, IMG submission 207642) | Soil microbial communities from experimental microcosm in Duke University, North Carolina, United States - YC | ecosystem: Engineered > Artificial ecosystem > Soil microcosm > Unclassified ...
GTGGTCTACGCCAACCCGCGCGGCTCGACCTCCTACGGCGACGCCTTCGCCAACGAGATCGACCGCAACTACCCGAGCCACGACTACGACGACCTGATGAGCGTCGTCGACACGGCGGTGGCCAAGGGCTTCGTCGATCCGGACCGCCTCTACGTGACCGGCGGCTCGGGCGGCGGCGCGCTCACGTCGTGGATCGTCGGCAAGACCGATCGCTTCCGGGCGGCCGCCACCCAGAAGCCGGTGATCAACTGGTCGAGCGAGGTGCTGACCACCGACGGCTACAACGGCATGGCCAAGTACTGGTTCGGCAAGATGCCGTGGGAGGACCCGCAAGGATACTGGGCGCGTTCGCCGCTGTCGCTGGTGGGCAATGTGAAGACGCCGACCCTGGTGGTGGTCGGCGAAGAGGACCACCGCACGCCGCCCTCCGAGGCCGAGCAGTTCTACCAGGCCCTGCAGCTGCGCGGCGTGCCGACGGCCCTGGTGCGGGTGCCGGGCGCCTCGCACGGCGGCCTCGCCGGGCGGCCCAGCCAGTCCGCGGCCAAGGCGGCGGCCATCGTCGCCTGGTTCGAGCGCTACAAGCCCCAACAGCAATAGGCGACGCTCACGGGCCCTCGTCGGCGCTCCCCTCGGGAGGTTTGCGGGGGCCGCCGGTCCCGAGGCCCAGCGCCGGGGCGACATCGTCGTCCCAGCCATAGGCGTCGGGGGCCAGGCGCACGGCGCCGGCCTCCACATAGGCCGTCTGGTAGAGGAGCCGCACCGGAACCTCGGCGCCGAGGTCCACGGTGCGGGTCGCGCTGGCCGCCAGGGCGTCCTGGAGCTCGACGAGACGGCCGGCCGCGCCCGCCAGGGATTCCGCCAGGCCGACGGCGTCCTCGACCCGCACGCAACCATGGCTCAGGTGCCGGCCCGCTCGGCCGAACAGCGCCTTGGTCGGCGTGTCGTGCAGGTAGATGGCGTGATCGTCCTGCAGGTCGAACTTCACCTGGCCGAGGGCGGACTCCGGGCCGGGCTTCTGGATCACGCGGCCGGCGCGCAGCACCATTCCCTGGCGCGCCAGATAGCCCCTGCCCTTCGGCAGGATCTCGCGGCGGGCGATGGTCTCGGGCACGTACCAGGGCGGGTTGACCACGATGCGCGAGAAGCTGGCCTCGATCGGCGGGGTCTCGTGCCCGCGCGCGCCGACGATCACCCGCCGCCGGTCCGCCGCCACGCCGTCCTGGTAGACGGTCAGCTGGGCGGTGGCGATGTTGACGTCGATGCGGGTCGGCGGCGGGTCGCGCGCCAGCCAGCGCAGGCGCTCCAGGTTGACCGCGAGGGTGCGGGCGCGCAGCCGCGGGCCGCCGTTCAACGCCAGCAGCGTCGCCTTGGCGACCACGCCGTCGGGCCTCAGGCCGTTGTCCAGCTGCAGCCGCTTCACCGCCTCGACCATGTCCGGCGAATAGACCCGCGGCGGCCTCGCCTTGCCCTTGCCCTTGCCTTTCGGCCGCGGCGGCAGCTGGTCCAGGTAGCCCTCGTCGACGAGCCGGCGCGCGATGGCCAAGATGCGCGGATCGCGAGCCCCGGGCGACAGCGGCGGGCCCTCCGCCACCGACGGCGAGGACAGCGCGGCGGCGCGCGCGCGGGCCGCCACATAGGCGTCGGATAGCGCCCGGTACTCCTCCGTCGCGGGCGCCAGGCTGTCGAACCACTCGGCGAGCCCGCCCACGGCGAGCGCCACCGAGAGCCCCGCCACGAGGTCCACCTCATTGCGCCGGAGCTCGAAGACGGCGTGCAGCTTGTCGGGATTGGCCGCCCCGCTGGCCAGGGCCCGGGCGTAGCGGAGCGCCGCCTGGCTGAGCGCCGCGTCAGGCGCCGTTTCGACGTTGTTGCGCAGGGCGACGACCACGGGCGCGGCGTCGAGGCCGTGACGGACGGCGCCGTCGAGCACCGCAGCCATCTGGCGGCGCGTCTCCGGCGTCCAGAGCACGGGCCAGACCTGGCCCTCGGAGAGCCGCTGCGGATCGGGATTGGCGACGCCGGCTGCCGACGGCGGCTCGGGTTGGGGGTCGGCGCGCGCCGGGGGCGCCCCGGCCGCCGCGAGGACCATCGCTGCGAGGATCGCGCAGGGCGGCCGCCGGGCGGAGCGGCGCGCCGCCTTGCGCCATTCGGCGCCCGTCCCGCCGCCAGGTCGCGCCCGCACCTCGCCCTCGCCGCTCATCGGCCCTCCCGCGTCGGAAAATCGGCGGGGAGGCTCGACCGTTCCCGGGGAAGAGAGGTGCTGTTCCATCTCACCGCCCCGGCTCGCGCCCGGCGCCCCAGCGGGGTGTCGCGCCTCGGCTGCGCGGCTGAGAGGACCGCGTTCTTCCGGCTTCGATTGCGCCGCGCCGGAGCCGTGGCTACGAGGTCCGACCAACCGCGACTGTGGGGTGCCGATGCGTACGTGTTTTTCGGTGGCTGGGGGGCTGTCTGGAGGCTGCCGGCGGAGCTTGATGAGCGCGGTGGTCGTCGCCGCGATGCTGGCCGGCGCCAGCGCGCCCGCGGCGGCGCGGCCCGTGCAGCCGGCCCTGCAGTTCGACGTCGTCGAAGGCCGCAACCTCAACAGCTTCTACCGGCAGGGTCCGGTGGCGGCCCACCTGCTGCTCCGGAACGGTTCCAAGGCGCGGATCCTGGTGGCGTTCCCGGCCGGCAACAGCGGCGTCGGCCTGTGGTTCCAGCCGGCCGGCGCGCCGGTCGCCTGGAAGCTCGTCGGCGAACCGAAGCCGATCGTCGAGACCGACGCCAAGGGCCGCCACCTCTATGGGATCGAAGCGGTCGCCGAGGTCAGGGCGCCCGGCCTGACCGTCAAGCAGGCGGTGCTGTCCTCGGTCCGCGTGCTGCGCGACTACGAGGCGCTGGGCAAGGCGCCGGACGCCGTGCTCACCCCGGCCACGACCGGCCCCAACCAGATCAGCTGGCGACGCGACCGGCTCGATGGCGCGCCGGGCTATGAGCTGTCGGTGACCGTGACCCACGGCGCGGTGGACGGCGATCGCCTGGCGGCCGGCCCGGACGGCGTCATCCGCCTGCGCATCGTGGCGGCGAGCGGCGAGACCCCGCTGACGCCGCTCGGCGGCGACCAGCTCCTCAACGCCGGCGCCCGGGTCGACCCGGCCGCGCGCAACGCGCTGAACTTCCTGAGCTACGACGAGAAGTTCCTGGCCGGCTCCTGGCGCTTCAACACCTACTTCGGCCGCGACACGCTGATGTCGGTGCGCCTGTTGATGCCGGCCCTGCAGCCGCGCGCCGTGGCGGACGGCCTGCGCGCCGTCCTGGCGCGGCTGTCGCCCGCCGGCGAAGTCGCCCACGAGGAGGGAATCGGCGAGTTCGCCATCCTCGACCACATGCGCCAAGGCCAGCCGCCGACGGCCGACCCGACCTTCGACTACGGCATGATCGATTCCAGCTACATGCTGGCGCCGGTGGCCGCGGCCTGGCTGCTCGACGATCCCCGCGGCCGGGCCGAGGCGGCGAAGTTCCTGGCCAGCGCCAGCGGCCGGACCGACGCGCCGAAGGAAACCGTCGGCCTGGCGCTGATGCGCAACTTCCGCCTGATCCTCGACCAGACCCGGCCCTTCGCCGAACAGCCGGCCGTGGCGCACATGATCGCGCTGAAGCCCGGCCACGACACCGGCCAATGGCGCGACAGCAACACCGGCCTCGGCGGCGGCCGCTACCCCTATGACGTCAACGCCGTCTTCGCGCCGGCCGCGCTGTCGGCGATCGCGCGGCTGCAGGCGGCCGGGCTGCTCGATCCCTATCTGGAGCCCGCCGACCGCCAAGCGCTGGCCAAGGCGGCCGGCCAGGCGGCGGCCTGGCGCAAGGCCGCGCCGCGCCTGTTCGAGGTCGCCGTGCCGGCCGCCGAGGCGCGCCGCGCGGTGGCCGACTACGCCCAGGCGCAGGGCGTTCCGGCCGCGCCCGCCCTCGCCGCCCTGGGCTCAGGCCCGGTGCGCTTCCATGCCCTGTCGCTGAACGCCGACGGCTCGCCGGTGCGGGTGGTCAATTCGGACGAAGGCTTCGAGCTGCTGTTCGGGTCGCCGGATTCCGCCAGCCTGTCGTGGGAGCTGGCCGCGGTGATGCGGCCGTTCCCCGCCGGGACCATGACCGACATCGGCCTGCTGGTCGCCGACCCGGCCTACGCCGACGCCGGCGCCAAGGCGCTGTTCACCCGCAACGCCTATCACGGGCTGGTGGTGTGGTCCTGGCAGCAGGCGCTGCTGGCGGCCGGCATCGAGCGCCAGCTGAAGCGGCCGGACCTGACGCCCGCGGTGAAGACCGAACTGCGCGCCGCGCAGCGCAAGCTCTGGGCGGGCATCGCGGCCAGCAAGTCGATGGCCAATTCGGAGCTGTGGTCGTGGGCCTACGCGGGCGGGCGCTACACGATCGTGCCGTTCGGCGCGGGCGAGGGCGACGCGGACGAGTCCAACGCCGCCCAGCTGTGGAGCACGGTGTTCCTGGCTCTGAAGCCGCCGACGCGCTGAGGCGGAGCCTCAGCCCTCGGCGAGCGCCGGGGGGGCGGCCTCCGCCGGGAACAGCGAGCCGTGCGCCGGCAGCCGTTCGCCGGCCGCGGCGATGGCGCGGCGCAGGGCGTCCAGCTGGGCCGCGCTCTTCGCCGCCGGCTCCCCGTCGACCAGGGGATTGTAGTCGGTGGGCAGGACCCCCTGCCCCATCAGCACCGCGAACCAGCTCGCGTCGCGGAACAGCTCGTCGGTCCCGATGACGATCCGGCCGCTGCGCCGGAAATGCTCCATTTTGTAGGTCAGGCTCTCGGGCGGGGCGGCGTTGCGGCAGTGCGCCCACATCGGCTCCGGCCGCTCGGTCGCGTGGTAGTGCAGGACGAGGAAGTCGCGCACGGCCTCCATCTCTGCATCGAACACGCGGTTGAACTGCTCCACGGTCACCCCGGCGCAGTCCTTGTCCGGGAACAGCGACAACAGCTTGGCGATGCCGCTCTGGATCAGATGGATGCTGGTGGACTCCAGCGGCTCGAGGAAGCCGGAGGACAGGCCGATGGCGACCACGTTCTTGTTCCAGGCGCGCTTGCGGCGCCCGGCCAGGAAGCGGATCGGCCGCGGATCGGCGAGCGGCGCGCCGTCGAGGTTGGCCATCAGGGAGGCCGCCGCCTCGTCGTCGCTGATGAACTGGCTCGAGTAGACGAGGCCGTTGCCGATCCGGTGCTGCAGCGGGATGCGCCACTGCCAGCCGGCCTCGCGCGCTGTCGAGCGGGTGTAGGGCGTGAGCGGCTCGACCCGTTCGCACGGCACAGCCAGCGCTCGGTCGCAGGGCAGCCAGTGCGACCAGTCCTCATAGCCGGTCTTCAGCGTCTGCTCGATCAGCACGCCGCGCATGCCCGAGCAGTCGATGAACAGATCGCCGGCGACTTCATCGCCGCGGTCGGTCGCCAGGGCGGTGATGAAGCCGCTCTCCGGATGCTGGTCGATGCGGCTGACGCGGCCCTCGAAGCGGCGCACGCCGCGCCGCTCGGCGAGCGTGCGCAGGTGGCGGGCGTAGAGGCTGGCGTCGAAATGATAGGCGTAGCCCAGGGTCGACTCGAGCGCCCGCGGGTCAGGGCTCGGGCGGGCGAAGCGATCGGCCTTGGCCGCCTGGGTGGCCAGCGAAAAGGCCTCCCAGTCGGGCTCCTGGCCGGCCAGCCAGGCGCGGATCCACCGGTGGAAGAACATCGCCCCGTCCTGCGGCGCGCCGTAGCGGCCGAACGGGTGGAAATAGCTGTGGCCGGCGCGGGTCCAGTTGCGGAACTCGATGCCGAGCTTGAAGGTCGCCTTGGTGGCGCGGAGGAACTCGCCCTCTTCCACCCCAGCGATGCGGTTGAACCAATGGATCGTCGGGATGGTCGCCTCGCCCACGCCGATGGTGCCGATCTCCTCGGACTCGACCAGGCTGATGCGGAACCGGCGGCCCTCGTCGGCGGCCGACAGGGCTGCGGCGGTCATCCAGCCGGCGGTCCCGCCGCCGAGGATGACGATGTCTTGAATCCGGCGCTCGTGCATGGTCCGACCCATAAGGCTTGGCGCGGGTCGCGGGGGGCCCGCAGAAGGACGCAGGCGCCGAGCCGAAGCCCCATCGTGAGGCGCGTCCTGGGGCGTCACCAGGGACCGGACGCGAGGTCCGGCCCCTGGCGCGCGAGGCTTAGAACTTCAGCGTGAGCTGAGCGATCGCGTTCGTGCCGGCGATGCCGCGGCCGTAGAAGTAGCCGGCGACCACCTGCTGGGTCAGGCCCTGACGCGGGTTGCCTTCGGTGAGGCCGAGCTCGTTGGTCACGTTGTCGACGCTCACGTTCAGGTTCAGGCGCGGCGTGATGTCGTAGTTGCCGCCGATGCTGACGACGCCATAGCTCGGCAGCGCGACGCCGTCCCCGGAGTCGGCGTAGATCTTACCCACGTACTTGTAGCGCGCGTAGATCTGGCCCTTCCCGTTCGGGAAGTTCCACGACGGGGTGATGGCGTAGAGCTCCTTCGGCGTCCGGCCGGGAACCAGGCCGTCGTACTGCGGCTGCGGGGTCCCGTTGAACACCAGGTTGCTCATCGTCGCATCCTGGTAGGTGCCGATGACGTTCAGGTGGAAGGCGTGCAGCGGCTCCCAGGTCGGCGTGTAGTCGGCTTCGAGGTTCACGCCGTTGGTGCGGATGTTCGCCGTGATGCCGCCGGCGATCGCCGGGTTGGTCGGGTCGGTGAAGCCGCTGGAGAAGTTGTTGAACTCCGTGCGGAACCCGGTGACCGATCCCAGGAAGCCGTAGCCGCCGTAGCGAAGACCGGCCTCGTAGAGCGTGACGTACTGCACCGGCGCGGTGTTGTTCCCGCCGCCCGTCTGATTGCCGTACTCGTAGCGGACATAGGCGGAGAAGTTCGACGTGATCGTGTAGTTCGCGCCGATCGTGTACGAGGTCGGATCGTACGACGCCTTGGTCTGGGTGTAGGTGCCGTCGAACGAGTTCGGCACCGTCTGCTGAAGGCCGCCCACGCCGGCCGGGACCGGCGGGTCCACCGCCAGGGTGTTGCCGTTGAAGATGGTGTTCGTCATGTGCTCGTGGCGCATGCCGAAGTCGATGTGCAGCCGGTCGCCGAGCGCCAGTTCATCGCTGAAGTAGACCGAGATCGAATTCAGCGTGTCGTGCCACATCCCGTTGCCCCAGTTGCCGTAGCTGATGAGGCCGTTGTTCGAGAGGGTGCCGACCACGCCGCCCGAGCTGTTCAGGGCGACGACGTCGTAGATGCTGGAGCTGTTCGAGACGTCGTTGATCAGGGTGGCGACGCCCGACTGATCGTTGGACTGCGTCACGTGGTAGTACATGCCGCCGACGGTCAGCGAGTTCTTCCAGCCGTCGCCCGTGCTTTCCCACTTGGCGCCGAAGTCGCTGCCGAAGTCCCGCGTCACCATCGTCTGGTGGTTGAGGACGGTCTGCTGCAGCAGGCCGTTGCCGTTGAGCGCGTTCAGCGCCGCGGTGTTCGAGGCCGCGATGATCTGGCCGGTCTGCAGGTTCTTGATGCCGAACTGCGTCGCGGTCGGGAACGCGGCGACGCCCTGGCCCAGCAGGCCGTTGATGGGTGACACCGCTGTCATCGGGTTCGCGCTGTAGGTCAGATAGTTCACGGCGCTGGTCAGACCGGCGTTGCCGGAGCCGCTGCCCGGGAACAGGCCGTTGAAGTCCCAGGTCGAGTCCAGATAGCGGGCGCGGGCGAAGACCCCGACCGAGTCGTTGATCGGCTTCTGGAAGTCGAACCGGTACTCGTTGCCTTTGCCGTGGATGCCTTCTGAGCCGCTGAAGTTGCGCAGGCAGTTGCCCGTGAAGCAGGAGTCCGGCACGGCGATGTTGGCGAAGCCCGGGCCCATGACGTTGCCCGTCTGGGTGCTCAGGCCCGGGACGCCGCTGATCGAGCCGTTGTTCACCGCGTACGGCATGTCGGCGTAGTAGGGGTCGTGCTCGTCCCAGCGCTTGTAGGTGACGCGCGCGAAGCCGCCGTCGTCGAACTTCTTCTCGAGCTGCGCCTTGAAGTGGTAGGTCTGGTAGGTGAACGGCGAGCTGCGCGTGCCCTTCGTGGAGTCGATGTAGCCGCTCATCGCGAAGGCCACGTCCTTGCCCAGCATCGGCAGCGGCGCCGAGTACCAGAGGTCGGCGCGCTGGTCGCCGTAGGAGGCGCCGGTGAGGCGCGCGACGCCGCCGGCTTCATCGAAGTTCAGCGACCGCGAGATGAAGTTGATCGTCGCGCCCGCGCCGTTCACGGCGAGGATCCCGGACGTGCCGCCCGAGACCGATTCGACCCGGTCGATGCCGATGTCGTACTGGAAGTATTCGTCCGCGCCGCCGCCGCCGTAGATGATCGGCAGGCCGTCTTCCTCGAGCGCGATGAAGCCCTGGCCGCCGCCCGGCAGGCCGCGGACCGAATAGTTGTTCGACACCGGGCCGGCGGTGTTTTCGACGAAGATGCCCGGCACCAGCTCCAGCACCTCGGCCGTCGAGCGCGGCGCCTTCTGGTCCAGCTTCTCCTGGTTCGCCACGGTCACATCGACGGAGGCGTTCAACAGGGTGCGCGTCGAGGTCGAACCGGTGACGACGACTTCATCGAGGGTGGAGGGCTGGTCCGCTGCCGCCGGGGCCGCCGGGGCCGCCGGGGCCGCGGCTTGCTGAGCGAAGGCGCTCGAGGCGACCGCGAGACTGGCGAGCGCGGAGACGGAACAGAGCATTGCAGTTTTGAAAGCGGTACTCTTACTAATACTCGAACGCATACTAACACTCCCTTTGCGCTTACTCATTGGCAGGCCGAGGTTGAAAACAACCTGCTCAGATATCCGCATGTTGGTTTTGAGATTTAGACGCCCAGCGTGGGCCGTTAGTGAGAGACTGATCAGTCTCGCGATGCGACGTCGGAAGCTTGGAGACGTTTCCCAGCCTGATGACGCCGCACTATTCCGCGCGCCTCAAGATCGCCCTGAATGCGTCGCGGTCGAGCCTAGCTACCGTAGGGTCACAAGCTTGGCAATCAAGGGAGACCTGCGCGGCGCGACGTGTGGCGCCTTTACGATGACATCGTGTCGGCTCGGAGACACTGCAGGCGGCGCGGCGGCGGCGATCAGGGGCAGCGCGTGTCCGCGAGCCCGCGGGTGACCCCGTTGGTCCACCCGAAGCCGTCCTGCAGCGGGTACTCGCCGCCGCCGCCGGGCTTCGCCTGCTCCACATCGTATTTCTCGACCAGCTTGCCGCTCTCTGCGTAGCTGCGACGCACCGTGGCCAGCCACCGGCAGGCGACTTCGTCGGCCAGCGCAGCCTGGCCGTAGCGGCGCAGGCCCGCCACCGCGACCCACTGCAAGGGCGCCCAGCCGTTGGGATCGTCCCATTGCTGGCCGGTCGACTGGGTTGTGGTGGCCAGGCCGCCGGGCGCCAGCAGCTTGGCGCGGACGAAGGCGGCGATTCGCGGGGCGTCCGGCGCGGCCGCGGCGCCGGTGAACAGCGGATAGAGCGTCGCGGCGCTGGCGATTCGGCTCAGCCGGCCGGCCCGCCAGTCGTAGTCGCGGTAAATGCCGTCGCGGTCGTCCCACAGCCAGCGGCGCATGGCGCCGGCCCGCGCCGCCGCCTGCCGGTCGTAGTCGCGGGCGCAGGCCCCCTCGCCGCTCTGCCGGCAGCCATCGGCGATGGCCCGCTCGAGGCCGTAGAGCAGGCTGTTCAGGTCCGGCGGGATCAGGTCGGTGGTATGCACCGTCTTCAGCTCACGGCCGTCGGCGAACCAGCGGGAGCTGAAGTCCCAGCCGCTCTCGGCCGCGGCGCGCAGCTCGCCGTAGACCTCGGCCGGCGGACGGCCGGACGCCGCCGCCAGCTCGACGTCCTCGCGGTACGACTCGTCGCGCGGCGTCTGGCGGGCGTCGAAGTAGCGGTTCAGCAGGGCGCCGTCAGGCAGCCGCACCACATGCTCGTGCGCCGCGCCGGGCTTCAGGCCCGCCGCGCCCGCCATCCAGAAGGCGTGCTCGCGCCGCAGCCAGGCCAGGCGCCGGGCGCGCACGGCCGGATCGCGCGTCCGCGACAGCCCGACCATGGCGTAGAAGAACGGCGGCTGCGAGCGGCTGAGGTAGTAGGTCCGCGCGCCATTGGGGATGTGCCCATAGCGGTCGATCAGCGAGCCGAAGTCGTCGATCATGCTGTCGACGAGGTCCTGCCGGCCGTCGCGGGCGAGGCCCAGCATGGTGAAGTAGCTGTCCCAGTAATAGATCTCGCGGAAGCGGCCGCCGGGAACGACATAGGGCTTGGGCAGCGACAGCGCCGAGTCGCCCGGGCGCGGCGCGGCCGGGGTGCGGGTCAGCGCCGGCCACAGGCGGGCGATGTGGACCAGCAAGGGGGCCGGCGCCTCGGCCGGCGCGACCGCGGGCTCCGGCGCGGCCGGCATATGAAATTCCGCCTCGACGAACGCCTTCAGCCGGTCGTCCGTCCAGGGCGCGCCGGCGCGATAGGCCGCGAGGATCGCCGCCGGCGCCCGCCGCGGCGCGGCGTCGGCGAAGGTCTTGCTGTCCGCGAACAGGCGGCGACGCTGCACATCGGCGTAGAGCGGCCCGTAGATGTCGGCCGGCGTCGGCGTGCGCGCCGCCACGGCGTAGGCCTGCTCGGCGTAGGGCGCGCGCGGGGCGTCAGCGGTGGCGGCTAGCGGGGCCAGGGCGAGGCAAAGCGAGATCGCACCGAGGGTGGTCCGACGATTCATCATGGCGGAGCGTCCTGCTCCGCTTCGCCGGAGGCGTCCAGTGGCGCGGGGGCGCCTTCAGACCAGCACCGGTTCTGGAACCGGCAGCTGCGTCGGCCCGAGCGCGAAATCACCTTTGCGGGAAACGGCTAGCCGGCTAGGTCCGTCGAGGCGCCGACCCCGGCTTGAGCCCCGACTGGTGGAGAGCCCCGATGAACTATATCGCGGCGATGCGGGCCTTCGTTCGCGCGGTGGACCTTGGCAGCTTCTCGAAGGCCGCCCAGGAGATGGACGTGAAGGTCTCCACCGTCTCGCGCTATGTCGGTGGGCTGGAAGCCGATCTGGGAGCGGCGCTCCTGAACCGCTCGACGCGGGGTCTTCGCCTCACTGAGGCGGGCGCCGCCTTTTACGAACGGGCCGTCGGCATCTTGGGAGATGTCGAGGATGCCCGCGCCTCCACGACGGCGCTGAACGCGCGTCCGCAGGGGCTTTTGCGAGTGGGCCTGCCCGGCGCGTTCGGCCGCCGGCACGTGGTCCCGCACCTCAAGGAGTTCCGGGCGCTGTACCCGGACATTCGCCTTGATCTATCGCTCTCCGAGGCGACGGTGGACCTGATCGACGCCGGCATCGACCTGGCGATCCGAATTGGCGCGCTGCCGGACTCGAGCCTCGTGGCGCGGCGGCTGGCGGCCCACGAACGCCGCCTGGTCGCCAGCCCTGACTATCTCGACCGTCACGGGATCCCTCAGCAGCCCGCCGATCTCGCCGGGCATCGCTGCCTGCTCTTCGCAATGCAGCGGCACGACGACGCGTGGTTCCACCGGCCGCTGGACGGTACAGCCGGCGAGGCCTTGCCGGTGAGGATAGGCGGTCAGATCAGGGCCGACGATTCCGACGCCCTGCTGCAAGCCGCCCGCGATGGGCTCGGGATCGGCCTTCTGCCGACCTGGATCCTGACGGACGACCTGCGCGCCGGGCGGCTGTCCTCACTGATCACGGACCATCGCTGGTCGATCGCGCCGGGCCCCGAACCGGCCGTTCATGCCGTCTATCCGCCCAAGAAGACGGTGTCGCCGAAGGTTCGCGCCTTCCTGGACTTTATCGCGGACCGCTTCGGTTCCCCGCCGTACTGGGAGCCCGCGGCGCCAGGCGCCCGGAGCGCTGACGAGGAATAGAGCGCTCAAGCGCGATCGGCAGAGCGCGATCGCCGCAAGGCGACTGCGCCGCCCCCTCAGCGGCGGCGCCCCCTCAGCGGCGGCGCCCTATCCGCTTTTTGCAAAGCTGCTTTGCCGCCGCAGTGGATTCTGCGGCGGCGGGCAACAGCCCAGATTGCGGGACGACATGCCACGTCGGCATGCCCTTCACGCTGAAGGAGTGCTGCTTATGGTTAAGCTTGCCGCCCCTGCGACCGCCGTCCCCGATGCGCCCATGGCCACCAGTGGCGACGCCGAGTGGTTTGAGTACAGCAAGGCCGCGAACCCGGTCCGCCCGGGTCTATCGCCCCAGGTGCCGTTCCACGCCTTCCCGGCAGAGCTCTACGCCAGCGGCCTATCGCGCGTCATCCCGCTGGATCTATCGGGCGAACTTGGCGTCCAGGGGCCAGCCACGAGCCCGGCGCTGTGCGCCAATTTCGTGCGCATCCTGGCCGGCGACACCGTGGCGCTCGACATCGCGACGGGCGCGGCCACGTCGCAGGTCGCCTACGTGATCCGCGGCAGCGGCCGGACCCAGGTCCAGTTCGCCCGCGGCGCCTCGGAGATCAGCTGGAAGCAAGGCGATATCCTCGCACTGCCCGGCGGCGCCGCCTACACCTATGAGGCCGGTCCGGACGGCGCAGCGCTCTATCTGGTGCATGATGCGCCGCTGCTGCGGCATCTCGGCGTCACCGTGAGCACGCCACGGTTCGAGCCGACGGTCTATCCGGCCGAGGTGACCCGCGCCGTGCTGGCGGACATCGCCGAGAGCCCCGGGGCCAACATCCGTAACCGCATCTCGGTGCTGCTCGGCACCGGGCGGTTCCCACAGCTGCGCACCATCACGCACGTGATCTGGGCCATGTACGGGATCGTGCAGCCCCGTTCGACTCAGAAGCCGCACCGCCATCAGTCCGTGGCGCTCGACTTCGTCGTCTCGGCCGAGCCCGGCGCCGTCTACACCCTGCTTGGCCGCGAGCTCGACACCAACGGCAAGATCAAGAACCCGGTCCGCCAGGACTGGACCACCGGCATGGCCTTCACCACGCCGCCCGGCTATTGGCACGCGCACTTCAACGAGGGCGACAAGGAGGCCCTCATCCTGCCGCTCCAGGACGCCGGCCTGCAGACCTACCTGCGGGCGCTCGATATCCGCTTCGGCTGAGCCGCTAGTGGGTGCGGGCGAAGCCGACGCTGCGGCCGAGCGCTCCGCTGTCGTAGAGCTCGCCGTCGCGGACGACCTTCACCACGCGCCGCAGGTCGCTGATGTTGGCGAGCGGATCGCCCTCGACCAGAACCAGGTCGGCGCGCTTGCCGACCTCGACGGAGCCCGACTCGTGGTCGAGCTTCATGGCCCGCGCCGCGCCGAGGGTCGCGGTCTGGATGGCGGCCATGGGCGGCATGCCGGCCTGCACATAGAGCTCCAGCTCGCGGTCGATCCCATAGCCGATCAGCCCGGTGTCGCTGCCCGCGACGATCGGCACGCCGGCGTCGTAGAGCGCCTTGATCACCCGCCCGTTGGCCTGCATCCGCTCACGGAACGCGGCCTCGTCGGCCGTTCCGCCCATGGCTTCGAACTTCGAGGCCAGGGTGAACGGCGCGGCCTTCAGGCCCGGCTCGAACGACGCCGCGCTGAGGGTCCGCGGGTGGCCGGCCATCTCGCCCCAGCCGTCGGTCGGATCGACCACGATCCGCCGCGCCTTGAGCAGCGCGATCAGCTGCCGGGCGCGCTCGGAGTCGACATCGGCCGGACCCGTCGCGCCCTTGGGCAGCATGGCCCGCGTGACGAACTGCAGGTGGTTGATCTGGTCCATGCCGGCGGCGACGCCCCCGAAGGCGTCGACGGCCGCCGGCACATGGCCGGTCACCGTCATTCCGCGCCGGTGGGCCTCGTCGCTGATCGCCTTGAGCACGTCCGGCTTGAGCTGATCGTAGACCTTGATCTGATCGAAGCGCGCGTCGGCGTAGCGGTCGACGGCCGCCACGCCCTCGGCCGGCGTCTCGACGTCGACGGCTCCGAAGCCGAGCGGACCGCCGCTGTCGATCAGGCCGGCCAGCAACAGCCGCGGACCGAGCGCGTGCTCGCGCGCGATCTTGTTCCGCACGGCCATCAGGAAGTCGAACTCGCCGCCGCAGTCGCGCGCCGTGGTGACGCCGGCGGCCAGCAGCGCCGGACCGAACTCCACGCCGGAGTAGTGCGAGTGCATCTCCCACAGGCCCGGCAGCAGCGACAGACCCTGAGCGCGGATGACCCTGACCCCTCGCGGCAAGGTCACCGATCCGCGGGGCCCGGCCGCCGCGATCCGCCCGTCGCGCACGAGGACCACCGAATCCTCGACGGGCGGCGCGCCGGCGCCGTCGATCAGCCGCGCGCCGACGATGGCGAAGGCGCCGGTCGCCTCGGGCCGGACCTGCCGGCCGAGCTCGGCGAGATCCGCCATCTGCTGACGGACGCCGCTCTGCACGAGCTGCGCCAAGGCCGGCGCGTAGCTCTCGAGCACCTGCTCCTGCGGCAGGCCGCCGGCGAAGGTCATCAACGCCGCCAGCCGGCCCTCGCCGTCCATCCACAGGATCTCGCGGCCGAACAGCAGGTTGGCGACCGTGTAGCGGGTCAGCCGGACCCGGCCCGTGGGGAGACGGATGGAGTCCTGGCCGACGCGGCGGATCTCGAGCGGCGGCGCCTTCTCGCTGGCTCGCAGGACGGGAAGCCGCGCTGGCTCGCCGTGCGCCAGCCAGTACCGCATCATCATCATCTGCGCGGCGGCGGGCATGGCCGGCAGGGCGACGTAGGCCACGTCCGGGCGGCTCAGGGTGCGGACGCCCGTCGGCTCCTGGACGGTGGCGCCGTCGCCTTGCACCTGCGTCAGCCAGGTCTCGCCGGCCGCCGCGCCGCTCCGCTTCCACTCCAGCCTGACCGGCGAGACGTCGGCCGCGACCTTCAGGGTGAGCGTGCTGGCGCGCGTCGACCCGCGGTCGGCGAGCGTCGAGCTGACGGTCATGACCGCCCCCTCGGGTCCGGGGGCGGTCAGGTCGTAGGTCTCCGATCCCACCGCGTGCAGCAGCAGGTAGGTGACGTAGGCGCCGTGCTCCGCGGGCGAGGCCGCCGCCCGGGCCGCCGGCAGCAGACACAACAGAACCGCGAGGGCGAAGCGCCGCATGGCCACGAACCTTTGCAAGGAGGACTGGTCCAGCTCGTTCTAGACCGAGTCCCGGCGGGCGGCGGACAATGCCGCCGCCAGGATCTCCGCGCCGGCCGCAAGAGCGAGTCCCCGAGACCGGGTCCTCGCCCTTGTCTCGGTCAGAAGCGGGTCGTGATGTCGATGCCGGCCGTCAGCGGCTGGTTGGTGACGATCCGGTTGAACGCGGCGCTGGGCAGGGTCTCCTGGAACAGGCTCTCCAGCTCGGCGTGCTTGTTGAACAGGTTGTTGACGAACAGCGCAGCGCCCCAGCCGTCGCTGGATTGGATGCCCGCCCGGATGTTGGTCAGGCTGTAGTCCGGGAGCTGGATGTATTTGCCGTTCAACGAGAACCCGAAGGGGAAGGCCAGGGAATAGCGCCGACCGACATAGGCGCTCTCGACACGAGCCGTGAACTTGTACTTGTCGGTGAGGTCCGTCTCGTAGCTGACGCCGAGGTTTCCGTTCAGCGGCGCAACGTCCGAGAGCTTGTTGGTCGGGGTGATCTGCCAGTGCGGCCCCGGATCCACCCAGGCGTGGGTATAGCCGACCGAGGCGTCCAGCTGGAATCCTCCGCCCAGGATCGCGCGGGTCTCGAGCTCCCCGCCGTAGATCGTGGCCTTGTTGCCGTTGATGTTCAGGGCCCAGTCGCCCGGCAGCGCCAGGAGCTGAATGTTGCTCCAGTCTTCGTAGTAGGCGCTCGCGTTGACGGTCAGCCGGCGATCCAGGAAGCGCGCCTTCTCGCCGACCTCGTAGCTCCACACCGAGTCGGACTTGTAACTGGTCGGCCACTTGCCTCCGGAGAAATTGTACCCCGCGAACACCGCGCTCCAGTAGGGCCCCGTGACCGGATAGACGGCGTTGCCGCCGCCGGGGCGGAAGCCCTTCGCCGCGGTCGCGTAGACCATCAGGTCGCTGTCGAACTCGTAGGAGAGGTTGAACTTCGGATTGAAGCCATTCTCCGACTGCTTGATGAGGCCGGAGTCCGACGGCGTCGCAGCGCCCAGGCCCGACCCCCAGCCGCTGATCGACGACGAGAACTGGTAGTCGTAGCTGTACCAGCGCAGGCCGACCGTCGCCTTGAGCTTGCTGGTGATCTCGTAGGTCGCTTCCCCGAAGACCGCGTACTGGACAAGCTTGGTCGGCGACTTGGCGACGAACCACGCCGTCGTCGTGGCCGGCGCGAACGTCCCGAGGTCCATATAGGCGGACGGGTTCAGGGTCGTGCCGTTGAAATTCCAGGTCGCGGAGAAGTTGCTGTAGTAGGCGCCGCCCACCCACTTCAGCCGGCCCTCGCCCTTTGATGCGACGCGCAGTTCCTCGCTGAACTGCCGGGACGGATCATCCTCCTTCCCGAAGACGACGCCGGATCCCCCCGGGCCGTAATAGCCGGGATTGGGCAGGCCATTGTTGGAGGCGAACGTCGTGCCCGTATTCGGATTG
>Ga0310811_10005141_pt1 | contig 16505 bp, 18 predicted proteins | sample YCmetagenome_FD_207642 | JGI IMG/M metagenome (GOLD analysis project Ga0310811, IMG submission 207642) | Soil microbial communities from experimental microcosm in Duke University, North Carolina, United States - YC | ecosystem: Engineered > Artificial ecosystem > Soil microcosm > Unclassified ...
TGGAGACCCCGACCCTGATCGCCTCCACGCCGGAGGGGGCGCGGGACTTCGTCGTGCCCTCCCGCCTGCAGCCGGGCTCGTTCTACGCCCTGCCGCAGAGCCCGCAGCTGTTCAAGCAGCTGCTGATGGTGGGCGGCGTCGACCGCTACTACCAGCTGGCCCGCTGCCTGCGGGACGAGGACCTGCGGGCCGACCGGCAGTTCGAGTTCACCCAGCTGGACGCCGAGGCGTCCTTCGTGGGCCAGGACGACGTCATCGCCTTCATCTCCACCGCGGTGGTGGCGGCCATCGGGGCCGCCGGCCGCTCCGTACGCCCGGAGATCCCCCAGATGACCTGGCGGGAGGCCCAGGACCGCTTCGGCTCCGACAAGCCGGACCTGCGCTTCGGCATGGAGCTGGTCGAGCTGACGGACGCGGTGGCGGGGACCGAGTTCCGTGCCTTCCGGGCCCCGTGCGTGAAGGGGATCCGGGTGCCGGGCGGGGGGCCGATGGGGCGGGCTCGGCTGGACCGGCTGACCGACCAGGCCAAGTCGGCGGGGGCGGCCGGCCTGGTGTGGCTGAAGGTCGAGGGCGAAACGCTGTCGTCGCCCGTGCTCAAGTTCCTGTCTGAAGCCGACCAGCAGGCGGTGACCAAGGCCCTCGGCGCCCAGCCCGACGACCTGCTGCTCATCGTGGCCGGCGAGCGCCGCGTCGTCGACCACGTCCTCGGCATCCTCCGCCTCGAGCTCGGGCGCCCGCCGGTCAACGAGGGCGGGCTCAACCTGCTGTGGGTCACCGAGTTCCCGCTGTTCGAGGGCCTCGACGGCGAGGGCCGGCCCATCCCGGCCCACCACCCGTTCACCATGCCCCACCCCGACGACCTGTCGCGGCTCGACTCGGACCCCCTGTCGGTCCGCTCCCAGGCCTACGACCTGGTCCTGAACGGCTGGGAGCTGGGCTCGGGCTCGGTCCGTATCCACCGCCCGGACGTCCAGCAGCGGATCTTCTCGTTCCTCGGCATCGAGCCGGCCGAGGCCCAGGCCCGCTTCGGCTTCCTCCTCGACGCCTTCCGCCACGGCGCCCCGCCGCACGCCGGCTTCGCCTTCGGCATCGACCGCCTCGTCGCCCTCCTCGCCGGCGAGGAGAACATCCGCGAGGTGATCGCCTTCCCGAAGACGCAATCCGGGGTCGACCCCCTCACCGGCGCCCCCGGCCCGATCGACGCCCACCAGCTCGCCGAGCTGGGTCTGCGCGTCCTGCCACCCGCGACCTGAGGCCGGGTTTGGCAGATCCGGCGCGTCAGAGCGCGCCGGATCTGCCAAACCCTTCGGTGTCGTACCCCCCGGGCATCCTGTACCGGTGGAAGCCCGAGCGCGCTTGTTCAAGATCGCCGTCTCTCAGCACGGCCTCGTGACCGCAGACCAGGCCCGGCGGGCCGGTCTCGGCGCCCATCAGATCACCTGGCTCACCCGCTCCGGCGAATGGCGGTCGATTCGCCCGGGGGTCTACGCCAGGGCCGGGGTGCCGCCCACGTGGGACCAGAGCATCGCCGCTGCGGTACTGGCGTCCGGGCCGTCCGCCTGGGCGTCGCACGCCACCGCGGCCGCCCTGTGGACCATGTCGGGAGCGAACGCGGACGAGATCGAGGTGGTGGCGCCGCTGGACCGCCGGGTGGGGCTGGCGGGCGTACGCGGGCACCGTTCCTCGGCCCTGTTCACCGCGGACCTGACCCAGTATCGACGGATCCCGGTGACGACACCGGAGCGGACGCTCGTCGACCTGTCGGGCCGGCTGGCGCCGGCGCCGCTCGGCTCCATGCTGGACGACGCCCTCCGCCGCCGCCTGGTCCGCCTCGACCGGATGCGAACCTGTGTTGCCCGCCTGGCTGGCTCCCCGGGACGGCGGCCAGCCGTGGTCCAATCGCTTCTCGCCCAGCGGCTCCCGGGCTACGACCCGGGCGACAGCGACATCGAAACCCGCGCCCTGCGGCTCCTGGTCGCCCACGGGTTTCCACCCCCGGTGCAGCAGTACCGCGTCCACATCGGCGGCCGTACCTTCAGGATCGATTTGGCCTACCCGTGGTGGCGGCTGGCCATCGAGCTGGACGGCTGGGAACACCACCGGACGCGGAGCGCGTTCGACGACGATCGGTACCGCGCCAATCTGCTGGTCGCAAACGGGTGGATGCTCCTCCGTTTCACGTCTCGCTCCTCCGACGCCCAGATCCTCGACGCCGTCGGGGCTGCCCGGGACCGGTTTGGCAGATCCGGCGCGGCATAGCGCGCCGGATCTGCCAAACGCCGTAGGGTCGAGCCGTGGCCGAGGACCTGTTCGGGGCCGCGCTGGCCGATCGGCTCCGGAAGCAGGCGCCGCTGGCGGCCCGGATGCGGCCGGCGAGCCTCGACGAGGTGGTGGGCCAGGAGCACCTGCTGGGCCCCGGGGGCCCGCTGCGGCGGCTGATCGAGGCCGACCGCATGTCGTCGGTGATCCTGTGGGGGCCGCCGGGGACGGGCAAGACCACGCTGGCCAAGCTCATCGCCGGGGCGACCAGCCGGGCGTTCGAGACGCTCTCCGCGGTGACGGCGGGGGTGAAGGACGTGCGGGACGTGGTGGCCCGGGCCAAGACGAAACTGGCGGAGCAGGGGCAGGGGACGATCCTGTTCCTCGACGAGGTCCACCGGTTCAACAAGTCCCAGCAGGACGCCTTCCTCCCCTCGGTCGAGGAAGGGCTGCTCGTCCTGATCGGGGCGACGACCGAGAACCCGTACTTCGAGGTCAACGCCCCCCTCCTGTCCCGCTCCAGCCTGTTCCGGCTGCACCCCCTGTCGCCCGACGACGTCCGCACCCTGCTGCGGCGGGGCCTCGAACACGAGCGGGCGGAGGCGGACGACGCGGCGCTCGACCATCTGGTGGACCGGGCCGACGGCGACGCCCGGGTGGCGCTCAACGCCCTGGAGGTGGCCATCGCACTCGCCAAGGGCCGGGTGACCCTGGCCGAGGCGGAAGCGGCCCTCGACGCCCGGGCCCTGCGCTACGAGCGCGACGAGCACTACGACATCGTCTCCGCCTTCATCAAGAGCGTGCGGGGCTCCGACCCCGACGCCGGCCTGTACTGGCTGGCCCGCATGCTGGAGGCGGGGGAGGACGCCCGGTTCGTGGCCCGGCGGCTGGTAATCCTGGCCTCGGAGGACATCGGCATGGCCGACCCCATGTCGCTGCTGGTGGCCGACGCCGCCGCCCGGGCGGTCGAGTTCGTCGGCCTGCCCGAGGCCCAGCTCAACCTGGCCCAGGCGGTGATCCACCTGGCCACCGCCCCCAAGTCGAACGGGGTGGTGGCCGCGCTCGGCCGGGCGCAGGGCGACGTCAAGGACCGGCCGGCCGGCGAGGTCCCCATGCACCTGCGCAGCTCGGGCTACTACGGGGCCAAGAAGCTGGGTCACGGGATCGGCTACGAGTATCCTCACGACGACCCGCGCGGGTGGGTCCCCCAGGACTACCGCCCGCCCGAGGTCGCCGGTCGGACCTACTACGAGCCGTCCGACCACGGGTTCGAACGGGAGATCGCCGAGCGCATGCGGGAACGGGAGCCAGGCCGAGCGGCCGAGAGCGGGAACACGCCGGAGACGGCGACGTGAGCCCCGGACAGGTGGCGGCCATGATCGCCGCCATCGCCTTCGCCATGCTCGTGGTGGGCGCCCTGTTCCTGATGGGGTCCGCCATGCGCACCCTGAAGACCACGCGCGTGGCGGTGGAGGATCTGCGGCGCACCAGCGTGCCCCTGCTGAACGACGTCCACACAGCGGTGCGCCAGGCCAACGGGGACCTGATCCACGTCGAGCGGGTGCTCGAGAGCGCCCAGTCGATCTCGGGGACGATGGACTCGGCCTCCCGCCTGGCCCTGGCCGCCTTTTCCAACCCCATGGTCAAGCTGGCCGCCTGGTTCGCCGGGACCTCGAAAGCCCTGCGCCGGCTCCGTAAAGCGGCCTGAGCCGCCGGCGACGACACGGATGTTCAAGCGACTGTTCTGGCTGACGGTGGGCCTGGCCGTGGGGTTCGGCACCTCGTTCCGGCTCATGCGGGCCCTGCGCCGCACGGTCGACCGGTTCATGCCCGAGCGGGTGAGCCAGGACGTACGCAACGGGGCCCGGTCGATAGGGGCCGAGGTCCGGGCCGCCCTCGACGAGGGGCGGACGGCCATGCGGGAGCGGGAGGCCGAGCTGCGGGCGGCGATGGGGCCGCGGCCGCCGGGCCGGGCAATCGAACTGAACGGCGGCGCCGCGGCTCGGTAGTCTGGCCTCCACCGCCATGGACGCCCGCAACCTGAAAGCCGCCGAGCTTCGCCGCGCCTTCACCGGCTTCTTCGTCGACCGCGGGCACACCCTGGTCCCGTCGATGGGCCTCATCCCCCACCACCCGGCGGCGCCCATGTTCGCCAACGCGGGGATGAACCAGTTCCTCCCCGTCATCCTGGGCGAGGAGCCGCCGCCCAAGCCACCCCGGGCCACCTCGGTCCAGAAGTGCCTGCGGGTGAAGGGCAAGCACGACGACATCGCCAACGTCGGGGTGACATGGGGTCACTGCACGTTCTTCGAGATGCTGGGCAACTTCAGCTTCGGCGACTACTTCAAGGACCAGATCATCCCGTGGGCCTGGCAGCTGCTCACCGAGGATCTGGGCATGGATCCGGACCGGCTGTGGGTGACGGTCCACGAGAGCGACGACGAAGCGGCGGGCATCTGGCGGGAGAAGGTGGGCGTGCCCGCCGAGCGCATCCAGGCCATGGGGGCGGACAACTTCTGGGAGATGGGCGAGACCGGCCCGTGCGGTCCGTGCTCGGAGATCTACTACGACCGGGGCGAGGAGCACGGCGAGGCGGGCGGGCCGGCCCACGGGGCCGAGGACCGCTACCGGGAGATCTGGAACCTGGTCTTCATGCAGTACAACCGCACGGCCGACGGGGTCCTCGAGCCCCTGCCGCTGCGGATCATCGACACCGGGGCCGGCCTGGAGCGCATGCTCACCGTCCTGCAGGGTGTGAACTCGGTGTTCGACACCGACGAGCTGCGCCGCCTGGTGGCGGCGGCCGAGCAGGCCACCGGCCGGGCGTACGGCCAGGATCACGACGCCGACGTCAGCCTGCGGGTGCTGGCCGACCACGCCCGCACCGTCACCTTTCTGGTCGCCGACGGGCAGACCCCCTCCAACGAGGACCGGGGCTACGTCCTGCGGCGCATCCTGCGCCGGGCCGTCCGCCACGCGTTCACCCTCGGCGTCGAGGGCCCCGTCCTGGCCGCCATGGTCGGCGCCGTGGTCGAGGTCATGGGACCGACCTACCCGGAGCTGGTCGGCGCCCGCGACCACATCGCCGGCGTGGCCGCCCGGGAGGAGGAGCGCTTCCACCGCACCCTGCGGGCGGGCATGGCCCTGCTCGACGAGCAGCTGTCCCGGTCCCAGGGGACGCTGCCCGGTGCGGTGGCCTTCCGCCTCCACGACACCTACGGCTTCCCCCTGGAGCTGACCCTCGAGGTGGCGGCCGAGCGCGGGGTGGCCGTCGACATCGCCGGCTTCAATGCCGAGATGGAGGCCCAGCAGCGCCGGGGCCGGGTCTCGGCCCGGGCCGCCGGCCCGGCCCGGGCCACCGACGCCTACCGGTCCCTTCTGGACGAGCACGGGCCGGACACCTTCACCGGCTACCACGAACAGGAGAGCGCGGCCACGGTCCGCGCCGTCGTCGGCGACGAGATCTTCCTCGACCGCACCCCGTTCTACGCCGAGGCCGGCGGCCAGGTGGGCGACACCGGCACGATCACCAGCCCGACGGGCCGGGCCGAGGTGCTCGACACCACCTACGCCCTGCCCGGCCTGCACCGGCACAGCGTGCGCATGGTCGAGGGCGAGATCATCGCCGGCCAGCAGGTCACGGCCACGGTGGACGCCGGCCGCCGGGAAGCCATCCGCCGCAACCACACTGGGACCCACCTCCTGCACTGGGCGCTGCGCGAGGTGCTGGGGAGCCACGTCAAGCAGGCCGGGTCGCTGGTGGCCCCGGACCGGCTGCGGTTCGACTTCAGCCACTACGAAGCGGTGCGCCCCGAGCAGCTGGAGCAGGTCGAGGCCCTGGCCAACAGCCAGGTGCTGGCCAACGACCCGGTCCGGGCCCGGGAGATGTCCAAGGCCGAGGCCGAGCGCCTGGGGGCCATCGCCTTCTTCGGCGAGAAGTACGGCGACGTCGTGCGGGTGGTCGAGGCCGGCCCCCGCTCGGTCGAGCTGTGCGGCGGGACGCACGTCCACGCCCTGGGCACCATCGGGCCGATCAAGATCGTGTCCGAGAGCTCCATCGGGGCCAACCTGCGCCGGATCGAGGCCGTCACCGGCACGGCCAGCTTCGAGCGCATCCGGGAAGAGGCCCACACCCTCGGCCGCACCGCCACCCTGCTGCGGGTGGCCCCGCCCGAGGTGCCCGACCGCGTCCAGCGCCTGCTGGAGGACCAGCGCAGCCTGGCCGACGAGATCAAGGCCCTGCGCCGCCAGGGGGCCGGCGGCCGGGCCCGGGAGCTGGCCGCCACTGCGCTCGACGGCGTGGTGGTCGCCCGCGTCGACGGGACGACGCGCGACGAGCTCAAGGATCTGGCCCTGGCCGTGCGCGACCAGCCGGGGATGCGCGCCGCCGTCCTGGGTGGCGTGCCGGAGGGCGGCGGGGTGTCGCTGGTCGCCGCGGTGGCCAAGGACAGCGGGCTGGACGCGTCCAAGCTCATCGCCGACGCCGCCCGGACGGTGGGGGGCGGCGGCGGGCGCAGTCCCGATGTCGCCATCGCCGGCGGACGCGACGCCAGCCGGCTCGACGAGGCGCTGGACCAGGCCCGGCGGGCGGCCCAGGGCGAATGAGGGCGGTCGGGCTGGATCTGGGAACGCGGCGGATCGGAGTTGCAGTCAGCGATTCGGGGGGGATCATGGCAACGCCGTACAGCGTCATCGAACGGTCCGGCGACCCGGAGGTCGACCGGAAGCGGGTGGCCGAGGTGGTCGCCGAGGTAGGGGCGGAGGCGGTGGTCGTGGGCCTGCCGCTGTCGATGGACGGCACCGTCGGGCCGGCGGCGACGGCGGCGAGCGCGGAAGCGGCCGCCCTGCGCCAGCTCCTCGCCGTCCCCGTCGAGCTGCAGGACGAGCGGCTGACGAGCGTCACCGCCAACCGGTCGCTGGCCGCCGCCGGCGTCACCGGTCGCCGCCGCAGCCGGGCGGCCCGCCAGGCCGGCGCCGTCGACTCGACCGCCGCTGCCATCCTCCTCCAGTCCTGGTTGGACGGTCGCAAGTGAGCGTGGACCTCCAACCCGACCAGTTCCAGTACGAGTACGAGGAGCACGGGCGGCGGTGGCCCTTCGTCCTCCTGGCCCTGGTCCTGACCTTCCTCGTGGTGGCCGGGTCCTCGGTCCTGTGGCTGGAACACCAGATCAACCCCCCCGGCAACGCGGGCCCGAAGGTGGTGGTGACGGTCGACAAGGGCATGTCGACCTCGGACATCGCCGCCCTCCTGCAGCGCGAGGGCATCATCTCCAGCGCCCAGATCTTCAAGTACTACGCCAAGCTCACGGGGCTCGGCTCCATCGAGGCCGGCACCTACACCCTGGAGAAGCACTCGGACCTGAGCAAGGTCTCCAAGACCCTCGAAGCCGGTGCGGCCAAGGCCGAGGACGACAAGATCACCATCCCCGAGGGCCTGACCCTGGCCAAGATCGCCCAGCTGGTCGGCGATCAGCTGCCCGGGCGGTCGGCCGACAAGTTCCTCGAGGTGGCCAAGAGCGGCACCGTGCGGTCGCAGTACCAGCCTCCCGGCGCCAGCCTGGAGGGGTTCATCCTCCCCGAGACCTACTTCGTGGCCAAGACGGACGACGAGACCGCGGTGCTCAAGAAGATGGTCGACGCCTTCGACCAGCTGGCCGGGCAGCTCGACGTCAGCGGCGCCGCGGCCCGCAACCACGTCACGCCCTACCAGGTCATCATCGTGGCCTCCATCGTGGAACGGGAGGCGCTGATCGACGCCGACCGGAGCAAGGTGGCCCGGGTCATCTACAACCGGCTCGACGCCAAGATGCAGCTGCAGATGGACTCGACCGTCCTCTACGCCATCGGCAAGGACGGCAAGTCGAACGTGACCCTCGACGACCGCAAGATCAACTCGCCGTACAACACCTTCATCGCCCCCGGCCTGCCGCCCGGTCCCATCTCCCAACCCGGGCGCAAGTCGCTGGAGGGGGCGGCGGCGCCGGCGGCGGGGGACTGGCTGTACTTCGTGACCACCGACACCAGCGGGGCGTCGTCGTTCACGGCCAACTACAACCAGTTCCTGAAGGACGTCGCCGTGTGCCAGTCCAAGGGTCTCTGCTGAGGCACGAGCCCGGCGGGGCGACCCGGCTGGCCGCGGTCATCGGCTCACCGGTCCGCCACTCCCTGTCGCCCGCCATGCACAACGCCGCCTTCGACGAGCTCGAGCTCGACTGGGTCTACGTCGCCCTCGAGGTGGCCCCGAGCGAGGTGGCCGCCGCCATCGCCGGCATGCGGGCTTTCGGGTTCGGCGGGTTGTCGGTGACCATCCCCCACAAGGCGGCCGTGCTGGGCGAGGTGGACGAGACGTCCGAGGCCAGCGCCGCCGTCGGCGCGGTCAACACCGTGGTTCCCCTGGGCGACGGCCGGCTGCGGGGCGAGAACACCGACGTGGGTGGCTTCCTCGCCTCGTTGTCCGACGAGGGGTTCGACCCCGCCGGCCGCCCCTGCCTCGTGGTGGGCGCGGGCGGCGCGGCCCGGGCCGTGGTCCACGCCCTGGCCGGGGCGGGCGCGGCCGACGTGGTCGTGCTCAACCGCTCCCCCCGACGGGCCGAGGAGGCGGCGGCCCTGGCCGGGCCCCGGGGGCGGGTGGGTGTTCCCGCCGACGTGGCCAAGGTCGACCTGGTCGTGAACGCCACGCCGCTCGGGCTGGCCGGCGCGGGCGGCGATGCCGGCGCCCTGCCTTTGGATCCCGCCGCCCTCCGACCGGGCCAGCTCGTCGTCGACCTGGTGCCCAACCCGGCCGTGACCCCGCTGCTGCGGGCGGCCGGCGCCTCGGGCGCCCGGGTGGCCGGCGGGCTCGGCATGCTCGTGCACCAGGGCGCCCTGGCCTTCGAGCTGTGGACCGGCCGGTCCGCACCCCTCGCCGTGATGCGACGGGCCGCCCTCCACGCCCTCGGCGCATGATCGGCATTGCCGCCGTGCTCGGCGCATGATCGGCATCGCCGCCGTGCTCGGCGCATGATCGGCATTGCCGCCGTGCTGGTCGGCCTGCTCGGCGTGCCCGCCGGGATGTTCGCCAACCTCCTGATCGACCGGGTCCCCGAGAAGCAGCCACTGTGGCCCCTGCCCGCCCTGCGCGGCTTGATCCGTGGTCGCCGGCACGCCCTGGTCGTGCTCGCCACCGCCGCCCTGTTCGCCGGGACGGTCCTGCGGTTCCGAGCCGACTGGGTCGTCCCCGCCTACCTCGTCTTCTTCGTCGCCCTGGTGGCGATCACCGTCATCGACTTCCAGCTCCAGATCATCCCGAACCGCATCGTCTACCCGACGATCTTCGCCGCCATCCCGCTCCTCGCCCTGGCCGCCCTGGCCGGTCACCAGTGGGACCGGTTCGGACATGCCCTCCTGGGGGCCAGCCTGGCCTGGGTCGCCCTGCTGGTCGTCCACCTCATCTCGCCCGCCGGGATGGGCTTCGGCGACGTCCGCCTCTCCTTCGTCCTCGGGCTGTTCCTGGGCTGGATCAGCCTCGGCCACGTGGTCACCGGGCTGTTCCTCGGGATCCTGCTCATCTGTGCCGCCGGCCTGATCCTGGCCATCCTGCGGCTGCGCTCGCTCCAGGACCACATCGCCTTCGGGCCGTTCCTGGCCGCCGGCTCGGCCATCGCCGTCTTTGCCGGCCAGCCCATCATGCGCTGGTGGCTGGGCGGTTAACCGGGGGTCGGGCCACCGCGCCCCGGTAGATTTGCCCCCATGCTCCGTTACCTGACCGCCGGCGAGTCCCACGGCAAGGCCCTTGTCGTGGTCGTCGACGGGCTGCCGGCCGGCCTGCCGATCACGGTGGAGGAGATCGGCACCGAGCTGGCCCGGCGCCGGCTGGGCTTCGGCCGCGGGCCCCGTATGCGCTTCGAGCAGGACGAGCTGACCCTGGTGGGCGGCGTGCGCCACGGCCGCACCCTCGGGTCGCCGGTGGCCATCGAGATCGCCAACACCGAGTGGCCGAAGTGGACCAAGGAGATGGACCCTGCGCCCGGGGCCACCGAGAAGCCCCTCACCCGGCCCCGCCCCGGCCACGCCGACCTGGCCGGCATGCAGAAGTACGGCCTGACCGACGCCCGGGACATCCTGGAGCGGGCCTCGGCGCGGGAGACAGCGGCCCGGGTGGCGGCGGGGGCGTGCGCCAAGGCGCTGCTGGCCCGGCTCGGCATCTCGGTGCTGTCCCACGTGGTCCAGCTCGGCCCGGTGGTGGCCAAGTCGACGGTCCGGCCGAACCCCGCCGAGCTGGAGGTGGTCGACGGCTCCGAGGTGCGCTGCTTCGACCCCGACGCCGAGGCGGCCATGATCGAGGAGATCCGGGCCGCAGCCAAAGCCGGGGACTCCCTCGGCGGCGTCGTCGAGGTGCTGGCCTACGGCGTCCCGGTCGGCCTGGGCAGCCACGTCCACTGGGACCGCCGGCTCGACGGCCTGCTGGCCCAGGCCGTCTGCAGCATCCAGGCGGTGAAGGGCGTGGGGTTCGGCGAGGGGTTCGACTCGGCCGGCCGCCGGGGCTCGGAGGCCCATGACGAGATCCTCTTCGACGAGGCCGAGCAGGCCTACGTCCGGGAGACGACCCGGGCCGGCGGGATAGAGGGCGGCATGTCGACCGGCGGCCTGATCGTGCTGCGGGCGGCCATGAAGCCGCTGTCGACCCTGAACCGCCCGGTGCTCAAGACCGTCGACACCGTGACCAAGGAGTCGACGGTCTCCTTCAAGGAGCGGACCGACGTCACCGCGGTACCCGCCGCCGGGGTGGTGGCCGAGACCATGGTCGCCCTGGTCCTGGCCGGGGAGGCGCTGCGCAAGTTCGGCGGCGACTCGGTGGCCGAGGTGGTGCGTAACCGCGACGCCTTCGTGGCCTCCCTTGGGTGACCAGGACGGCTCCATCGTCCTGGTCGGGATGATGGCGGCGGGCAAGAGCAGCGTCGGCCGCCGCCTGGCCGAGCGCCGGGGCTGGGAGTTCTTCGACAGCGACAAGCAGATCGAGGCCATCACCGGGCGCACGGTGGCCGAGATCTGGCGCACCGACGGCGAGCCCGCCTTCCGCCGGCTGGAGGCCCAGGTGCTGGCCGACGCCCTGGCCTCCACCCGCCCGCGCGTCATTGCCGCCGCCGGGGGCACCGTCCTGGACCCGCAGAACCGCCGGCTGATGGAGCTGCACCACCCGGTCGTCTGGCTGCGGGCCCGCCCCGAGACCCTGGCCGAGCGGGTGGGCTCGTCGGCCCACCGGCCGCTGCTCGACCAGGACCCCGCCGGGGTGCTCGCCCGCCTCGACGCCGCCCGCCGCCCGTACTACGAGGAGGTGGCGGACGTGGTCGTCGATGTCGACGACCTGACCGCCGAGCAGGTGGCGGCGTGCGTGGAGGCGGCGTTGGAGCACGGGGCGGGTGGGAGGACGCAGTGATCACGGTTCCTGTCCCGCTGGGCGGCGGCCGGGGCTACGACGTGCTGGTCGGCCCGGGGGCCCGCCACCGGCTGCTCGAGGTCCTGCCCGTCGGCGCCCACCGGGCCGCGGTGGTAACCCAGCCGGGGGTCGACGTGGTGGTCGACGCCGGGGTCGAGCAGCGCACCTTCCTCATGCCCGAGGGCGAGGAAGCCAAATGCCTGGAGACGGTCGAGGAGCTGTGCCGGGCCTGGGCCCGCTGGGGGCTGACCCGGGCCGACGTGGTGGTGGCCGTCGGCGGGGGGGTGGTGACCGACGCGGCCGGGTTCGCGGCGGCGGTGTACCACCGGGGGGTGGCCGTGGTCCACGTGCCGACCACCCTGCTCGGCCAGGTCGACGCCGCCATCGGCGGCAAGACCGGCGTGAACCTGCCCGAGGGCAAGAACCTGGTGGGGGCGTTCTGGCAGCCGTCCGCCGTCCTGTGCGACGTCGACGTGCTGGCCACCCTGCCGCCCCGGGAGTACCGCAGCGGGCTGGGGGAGATGGCCAAGTACGCCTTCCTGGGCGTCCACGACCTTCCCGACCTGCCCCTCGACGAGGCGGTGGCGGCCTGCGTGCGGTGCAAGGCCGAGCACATCGCCGCCGACGAGCGGGAGACCACCGGCCGCCGGGCCCTCCTGAACTACGGCCATACCCTGGCCCACGCCCTGGAGACGGCCGGCCACTACGACCTGCGCCACGGCGAGGCTGTCGCCATCGGCCTCGTCTTCGCCGCCCGCCTGGCCCGCCGCCTGGGCCGGGTCGACGACGGCACTGTCGCCGAGCATGAGCGGGTGGTCGCCGGCTACGGGTTGCCGGCCACCGTGCCGGCCGGTCACGACCCGGCCGAGCTGGTCACCCTCATGGCCCGGGACAAGAAGGCGGTCGACGGGCTGACGTTCGTACTCGACGGTCCCCGGGGCGTCGAGGTGGTGGCCGGGGTGCCGCCGGACGTGGTCGAGGCCACCCTGCGGGAGCGATCGTGAGCCGCCCGGGAGGCCGGTCCGGCGGGGCCGCGACGGTCCTGCTCTTGTCGGGGCCCAACCTCGACCTGCTCGGCATCCGCCAGCCCGAGATCTACGGCGCGGCCACGCTGGACGAACACGTGGCCCGGGCCGCAGCCGCCGCCGAGTCGCGGGACCTGACGCTGGAGCACGTCCAGTCGAACCACGAGGGCGGGCTGGTGGAGGCCGTGCACGGGGCTCGGGGGCGGGTCGGCGCCATCATCGTCAACGCCGCCGCCCTCACCCATTACTCCTGGTCGCTGCACGACGCCCTGGCCGCGTTCGACGGGCCGGTCGTCGAGCTCCACCTCTCGAACACCTCGGCCCGGGAGCCGTGGCGGCACACGTCGGTGATCTCGCCGGTGGCAACGGGGGTCATCATGGGCTTCGGCGGCCTCGGCTACGAGCTTGCCGTCGAGGCCGTGGCACGCTTGCTGGCATGAGAACTCCTATGGACGTGGCCGGCCGCGTCCCCCGCCTGCGCGACCGGTTCCACGACGCCGGCTGCGACGCCCTGCTTGTCACCCACCTGGTGAACATCCGCTACCTGACCGCCTTCACCGGGTCGGCCGCCCTGCTCCTCGTCCGCCCCGACGACCTGCTCTTCGTCACCGACGGCCGCTACCGGGACCAGTCGGCACTGGAGCTGGCCGGCGCCGGCATCGAGGCCCGCATCGAGGTCGGCCTGACCGGCGGCAGGCAGAAGGAGCTGGTGCAGGAGGCGGCGGCGGGCATCGCGCGCCTCGGCCTCGAAGCGGCGGCGGTCACGTGGGCCCAGCAGCGCAAGTTCGACGGCGAGTGGTTCCCGGACGCCGAGCTGGTGCCCACCGAGGGATTGGTCGAGGAGCTCCGGAAGGTCAAGGACGCCGGCGAGGTCGAGCGCATGGCCGAGGCGGCCGCCGTCGCCGATGCCGCCCTGGCGGCTGTCCGCCACCGCCTGGCCGAGGGGCCGACGGAGGAGCAGTTCGCCCTGGAGCTGGACTTCGAGATGCGCAAGGGCGGGGCGTCGGCCCCGAGCTTCGACACCATCGTGGCCTCCGGGCCGAACGGGGCCAAGCCCCACCATCGCCCCAGCGGGCGGCGGATCGAGCGGGGCGAGCTGGTCGTGGTCGACTTCGGGGCCATCGTCGACGGCTACTGCTCGGACATGACCCGCACCTTCTGCGTGGGCGAGCCGTCGTCGGCCACCGCCCGGCGGATGGTCGAGGTCGTGGCCGAGAGCCAGCGGGCCGGCGTGGCCGCGGTGCGGGCCGGTGTGGAAGGCAAGGGCGTCGACGAGATCTGCAGGAACGTCATCGCCGAGGCGGGCTGGGCCGACGCCTTCCTGCACAGCACCGGGCACGGCGTCGGCCTGGAGATCCACGAGGACCCCCGGGTGTCCTCGGCCTCGACCGATACCCTGGTAGCCGGCCACGTCGTGACCGTCGAGCCCGGGGTCTACCTTCCCGAGCACGGCGGGGTCCGCATCGAGGACACCGTGGTAGTCACCGACGAGGGCTGCACCGTCCTCACCAACGCCCCCAAGGAGCTCGCGGTTCTGTGAACGTCACTGCATCATGAACGTCTCTACGAACGACCTGCGCAACGGCATGGCCCTCGACCTGCCGGAGGGACTGTTCACCGTCGTCGAGTTCCAGCACGTCAAGCCAGGCAAGGGCGGCGCCTTCGTGCGCACCAAGCTCAAGAACGTCCGCACCGGCGCCGTGCTCGACCGCACCTACCGGGCCGACGAGAAGCTCGAGCAGGCCATCATCGACAAGCGGGAGATGCAGTACCTCTACCGCGAGAGCGCCCACTACGTCTTCATGGACAACTCGTCCTACGACCAGATGAACGTGGACGCGCCGACGCTGGGCGACGCCACCAACTACCTACGCGAGGGCGACTCCGCCGTGCTGCAGATCTACAACGACCAGGTGGTGGGGGTGGACCTGCCCGCATCGGTCGAGCTGACCGTGTCGGACACCGAGCCCGGCGTCCAGGGCGACCGGGTGTCGGGCGCCCGCAAGCCGGCGACGCTCGAGACCGGCCTGGTCGTGCAGGTCCCGCTGTTCGTCAACCCCGGCGACAAGATCAAGGTCGACACCCGCAGCGGCGAGTACCTGACGCGGGTCTGAGGTGGCTGTGCCTGCTGCCGGCCTGCCGGCCGGCGGAGTGGGCGGCAGCCGCCGCCAGGCCCGCGAGCGCGCCCTGTCGCTGCTCTACGAGGCCGAGAGCAAGGACGTGGCCCCCGCCGCCGTGCTGGCCGCCCTGCCCGTGGAGGCGGCCCCCTTCGCCGCCGACATCGTCAGCGGCGTGGGCGACCACGGGGCCGAGATCGACAAGTGGATCGTCGACTACGCCCGGGACTGGACCATCGACCGCATGCCCGCCCTGGACCGGGCCCTGCTGCGGATGGGGATCTTCGAGCTGCTCCACCGGCCCGACGTGCCCACGGGGGCGGTCATCTCCGAGGCCGTCGAGCTGGCCCAGCGCTACTCGACCGACGAGTCGAGCCGGTTCGTCAACGGCATGCTGGCTCGCATCGCCGAGGCCGTCCGCGGCCCCGGATCAGCCGGAGAAGCGGTGGATGCGGAAGCTGTCGGCGCCGAGCCGGCTGAAGACGACGAGGTCGCGGCCGGCGAGATGGTCGAGTACCGCTTCGACGAGTAGCGGGGGCACGCCGAGGTCGGCGCCCAGCGCCATCGAGACGTTGGCCTCGGCCGTGTCGAGGATGTCGAGCAGCCGCTCGGTGACGTCGGCCAGGTCCGGCCGGAACCGGGTGGCATAGGCCCACAGGCCCGGCTGGGTGAGCTGGAGCAGGGCCACCTTGCCGTCATAGTCCCGCATCTGCACCAGCTTCTGCGCTCGGAGCTCGACCAGCGCCCCGAACCACTCGTCGTCGGGGATGCCCACGTCCTCCATCGACTGCTTGAGGGCGACGTGGTCGATCATGCGGTGGCCGGTGGCCACGGCCTGGTCGCCCAGAGCGCGAAGTACAACGTCAGACATGCTGGTATACTCCAGGCGTGGTTCGCAGCCCCACCACGAAACGGATCACGGTGGAGGAATACCACCGCATGGCCGAGGCTGGCGTCTTCGCTCCCGATGACCGCGTCGAGCTGCTCGACGGGGAGGTGCTGGAGTTGGCGCCCATCGACAGCCGCCATTCCGGCTGCGTCAACCGCTTGACCCATCTGTTCGTGAACCGGTTCGGTGATCGGGCGGTCGTGGCGGTGCAGAGCCCGATCGAGGTCGACGACTGGTCGGAGCCGCAGCCCGACCTCGTCCTGCTCCGGCTTCGGGCCGACTTCTACTCCGAGCATCACGGCCTGCCGCCCGAGACGCTGCTGGTGGTGGAGGTCGCCAACACCAGCCTCCGGTTCGACCTCGGCCGCAAGAGCCCGTTCTACCTGGCCCGCGGCATCCCCGAGGTCTGGGTGGTCGACGTCGTGCGCCAGCTGGTCCACGTGCTGACCGCGGCCGGCGCCCGGGTGCTGGCCCGCGGGGGCTCGTTGTCGCCCCAGGCGTTCCCCGACGAGGTGATCCAGGTCACCGACATCCTCGGATAGGTCGGCTAGTCTCGGCGGCAGCCGTTAACGCCGGTCCCGAGAGGCCGGCACGGAAGAGGAGCCGACCCGGATGGCCGAGCGAGAACGCGCAGCGACGCCCCCGTACGGGGGCGTTTTTTCTGCCCGGAACCAGGTGATGGACGCCGAGGATCTGCGGCGGGCGGTCACCCGGATCGCCCACGAGATCGTGGAGCGCAACCACGGCCTGGAGGGCGTGGTGATCATCGGCCTGCAGACCGGTGGGGTGCCCCTGGCCCG
>Ga0310811_10005142_pt1 | contig 16504 bp, 13 predicted proteins | sample YCmetagenome_FD_207642 | JGI IMG/M metagenome (GOLD analysis project Ga0310811, IMG submission 207642) | Soil microbial communities from experimental microcosm in Duke University, North Carolina, United States - YC | ecosystem: Engineered > Artificial ecosystem > Soil microcosm > Unclassified ...
AATTCTGCTTGTTCTCCTCGTGGTCCCGCAGCACGTGGCAGGTGTTCTGGCACAGGAAGCATTCGATGCACTTGCGGAACTCCTGCGAGCGCTCGACATCCACCTGCTGCATCCGGTATTCGCCCGGCTCGAGACCGGCCGGCGGCGTGAAAGACGGGATCTCCCGGGCCTTCTCGTAGTTGTAGGAGACGTCGGTGACCAGGTCACGGATAACCGGGAAGGTCCGCAACGGCGTCACCGTGACGACCTCGTCCTCGGTGAAGGTCGACATCCGGGTCATGCACAGCAGCCCCGGCCGCCCGTTGATCTCCGCCGAGCAGGACCCGCACTTGCCGGCCTTGCAGTTCCAGCGCACCGCGAGATCGGGGACCTGCGTCGCCTGCAACCGGTGGATGATGTCCAGTACGACCTCGCCCTCGTTCACCTCGACCGTGAAGTCCCGAAGCTCCCCGGACTCGGCGTCCCCCCGCCACACCTTGAAGTCCGCCTTGTACGTCATGCGACCCTCCTGGGCAATACGGGACCGAGATCCGCGGGACCGGTCGGCACAGAGGGGCGGGCACCACCATTGTCGCTCGCTCGCACCCGGTCGGCACGCACAAACAGGCTCCGCCCAGTCTCGTTCATGCGCGCCTCCTGTGTACCGCGGGACACCCGCACCCGGTCGGCACGCACAAACAGGCTCCGCCCAGTGTCGTTCATGCGCGCCTCCTGGTGGGGTGGCCAGCCAGTTCCTCGTCCGTGTAGTACTTCTCCAGCTCGTTCAGCTCGAAGAGTTCGAGCAGGTCCTGCCGCATCGGCTCCTGATCCTTCGGCGTGATGGTCACCTCGAAGCCGCCGTCCGCCGCCCCGCCGGCCGCACCGTCCGAACCGTCCACAGTGCACACAAGCAGCTTCCCGCGCCACCGCGAATCCATCTGCGGGTGATCGTCGCGCGTGTGCCCGCCCCGGCTCTCGGTCCGCCGCAGCGCGGCCCGCGCCACGCATTCACTGACCAACAGCATGTTCCGCAGATCGAGCGCCAGATGCCAGCCGGGGTTGAACTGCCGGTGCCCCTCGACCGTGACGTTGCGGATCCGCTTCTTGATCTCGTCGAGCTTCGCCAGCGCCTGCTGGATCTCTCCTTCCTTGCGGATGATGCCGACCAGGTCGTTCATCGCCTGCTGCAGCTCACTGTGCAGGGTGTACGGATTCTCCTCCGTCGCGTCGGACGGTGGCTCGAACGGCAGCAGCGCGGCACGCGCCGCGGCGTCCACATCGGGCTCCGAGACGACCGGGCGCCGCTCCAGTTCCTCCACATAGGACGCCGCACCCAGACCGGCGCGCCGTCCGAACACGAGCAGGTCGGAAAGCGAGTTGCCGCCGAGCCGGTTCGACCCGTGCATCCCACCCGAACATTCACCGGCCGCGAACAGCCCCGCCAGCGTCGAGGACGCGGTGTCCGGGTCGACTTCGATCCCGCCCATCACGTAGTGACAGGTGGGCCCGACCTCCATCGGCTCAGCGGTGATGTCCACATCGGCCAGTTCCTTGAACTGGTGGTACATCGAAGGCAGCCGCTTCTTGATCTCCTCGGGCGTCAGCCTGCTCGCGATGTCGAGGAACACCCCGCCGTGCGGCGAGCCGCGACCGGCCTTGACCTCCGCGTTGATCGCCCTCGCCACCTCGTCGCGCGGCAGCAGGTCCGGGGTCCGGCGGTTGTTCTCCTGGTCGGTGTACCAGCGGTCGGCCTCCTCCTCGCTTTCCGCGTACTGGCCTTTGAACACGTCGGGCACGTAGGAGAACATGAAGCGTTTGCCGTCGGAGTTCTTGAGCACGCCGCCGTCACCCCGGACGCCCTCGGTGACCAGGATGCCCTTGACGCTGGGTGGCCAGACCATGCCCGTCGGGTGGAACTGGACGAACTCCATGTTGATCAGCGTCGCGCCGGCCCGCAGCGCGAGGGCATGCCCGTCGCCGGTGTACTCCCAGGAGTTCGACGTCACCTTGAACGACTTGCCGATGCCGCCGGTCGCCAGCACCACCGCCGGCGTCTCGAACAGGACGAACCTGCCGGTCTCCCGCCAGTACCCGAAGGCGCCCGCGATCCGGCCCCGCTCGCCCGACCCCTCCTTCAGCAGCTCCGTGATGGTGCACTCGGCGAAGACCTTCACCTTGGCCTCGTAGTCGCCGTAGGTCCGGAAATCCTCCTGCTGCAGTGAAACGATCTTCTGCTGCATCGTGCGGATGAGTTCCAGCCCCGTCCGGTCACCGACGTGCGCGAGCCGGGGATAGGTGTGCCCACCGAAGTTGCGCTGGCTGATCCGGCCGTCGGGCGTGCGGTCGAAGAGCGCGCCGTAGGTCTCCAGCTCCCAGACTCGGTCCGGAGCCTCCCTGGCGTGCAGCTCCGCCATCCGCCAGTTGTTGAGGAACTTCCCGCCCCGCATGGTGTCGCGGAAGTGCACCTGCCAGTTGTCGTTCGGATTCGCATTGCCCATCGACGCCGCGCAGCCGCCTTCGGCCATCACCGTGTGCGCCTTGCCGAACAGTGACTTGCACACCACGGCGACCGACAGCCCACGCTGTCTCGCTTCGATGACCGCGCGCAGCCCGGCGCCACCGGCACCGATCACCACGACGTCGTAGCTGTGCCGTTCCACTTCGGTCATCCGCATGCCACCTTCGACTACGTTGTCAGTTCACGAAACGCGGGTCGGCGATCACGCCGCTGGACACCAGCATCACGTACAGGTCGGTGATGACCAGCGTGCCGAGGGTGGTCCAGGCGAGCTGCATGTGCCGGTTGTTGAGCCTGGTGACCTGGGTCCACAGCCAGTACCGCACCGGATGCTTCGAAAAGTGCTTGAGCCGGCCGCCGGTGATGTGCCGGCAGGAATGGCAGGACACCGTGTACGCCCACAACAGGACGACGTTGCCGACCAGGATGATGTTGCCCAGGCCGAACCCGAAACCCCCGGTCCGGCCGTGGAAGGCCACGATCGCGTCGTAGGTGTTGATCACGGACACGATCGCGGCCACGTAGAAGAAGTACCGGTGCACGTTCTGCACGATCAGCGGCAACCGGGTCTCCCCGGTGTACCTCGCGTGCGGCTCGCCGACCGCGCACGCCGGCGGCGAGAACCATACCGACCGGTAATAGGCCTTGCGGTAGTAGTAGCAGGTCAGCCGGAAACCCAGCAAAAACGGCAACGCGATGAAACCCAGCGGGATGAAACTCGGCAGATCGCCGATCGGAGTGCCGAAATGGCTCGACCCGGGCACGCACGAAGTGGACAGGCAAGGCGAGTAGAACGGAGTCAGGTAGTGGTACTGCGGCACCCAGTACGCGGTGCGCACGAACGACCGGACCGTCGCGTAGACGACGAAGGTCGCCAGCCCGAGCGTGGTGAACAGCGGCGAGAGCCACCACCGGTCGGTGCGCAGCGTGCGGGCGGCTATCCGGGCACGCCCGGCGGCCGGGGCGGCCTCAGCGGCACTGCCCGCGCTCGAAGGCGTGGTGGGTGCGCTCACCGCTGGTCACGGTGGTAGCCACCGACACCTTCGTCGTCGCATCCGCGCCAGAGCGACGGATCGTAGGGTCCATCCGGGATTTTCACGATCTCCGAGCGGTCGACGGGCTTGGGCTGGGCCGGGATCGGCGTGTCGAAGTCCCCGGCGTCGATGTCCAGCCGGTCCACGTCGTTGGCCAGCCGGCGGACGGCCGAGCCGTCCCCGTAGCGGGACCGCAGGGCGCCCACGCACCGCCGCAACTGACCGATCGTCCGGCGAAGCTCCGCGAGTTCGGCGTTGACAGCCATCCGTACCTCCGAGTGTTCGTCGGCTGAGGCCCTCACTAGGGACTCTGCCGCTTACCGGTGCGGTGTGACAAGTAGCACACGCCAGGTTGATAGCGTGATCGAGGTCACTTCAAACCTGGATCTTAAACGATTTTGTGCCCATAATGCCGCCGATTTCCGTGACCGAACTCACCGGAGTCCGGCCGACCGGGCGCCACTCGCGGGAGTGTCCGGTGTGGAATCCATCACGCGATCACGCGCACGGAGCGTGCGCTCGTCGCGGCCCGCCGCGCTCGCCGTCCGGCGCCGAAACCGGTGTCGCCGTGTCCGGGCCCACCGCGGACGCGATCGCTCACACTTTCGCTGGTCGGTGGCCTCGGCGGGGACCTATCGTTGAGTGCCGGATCAGTCCCCGTCACGCGCCTGAGCGACCTTGGGGCCGCGCCCGCACACACCGGGCCGAGCGTGACATCGTGAGGAGTTGAACTTGAAGCACGAGCTGCTGAACCTGTCGCCGGTCATGCCGGTCGTCGTGATCGACGACGCCGCGGACGCGGTGCCGGTCGGACGGGCCCTGGTGGCGGGCGGGATCGGAGTCATCGAGCTGACCCTGCGCACGCCGGCGGCCCTCGAAGCGATCGAACGGGTGGCCACGCAGGTTCCGGACATCGTCGTCGGCGCCGGTACGGTCACCACCGCCGAGCAGGCCAAACAGGCGGCCGACGCCGGCGCGTCCTTCCTGGTGACCCCGGGCTGCACCGAGCGCGTACTGGAGGCCGCCTTCGCCACCGGGCTGCCGTTCCTTCCTGGCGCGGGCACCGTGTCGGAGGCGATGCGCCTGTCCGAACTGGGGCTCACCGCGCTCAAGTTCTTCCCCGCCGAGCCCAGCGGCGGCGCCGCGTATCTCAAGGCGGTCGCCGGCCCACTGCCCGGGCTGCGGTTCTGTCCGACCGGCGGAATCACCCCGGAAAACGCGCCTCGGTACCTCGCGCTGCCCAACGTCGGGTGCGTCGGCGGTTCCTGGCTGACCCCGCGGGACGCGCTGTCCGCAAAGGACTTCGCCCGCGTGGAGGCCCTCGCCCGGCAGGCCGCCGCCCTGGGCTGACCCGCGCCGCCGGCACGAGCGCCGAAGGCGGCGCGGCCGCCGTGAACGCATTACCTTTCGAGGAGATGCGTCGCAGGGAGACACCATCGTGAGGTGGGACTGGTTCACCGATCCCGATTACTGGGCATCCCGGCTCGCCTTCCAGCGGATGCTCGCCGCGATCTACCTCGTCGCCTTCGTGGTCGCGGCGAACCAGTTCCGCGCGCTCATCGGCACCAACGGGTTACTGCCGGTGCCCCGGTTCGTCGGGCGGGTGCGGTTCCGCCGGACGCCGAGCCTGTTCCACCTGCACTACTCGGACCGGTTCTTCGCGGCCACCGCCTACGCCGGTGCCGCCGTCTCCGCCACGCTGGTGTTCGGGTTGTTCGACTCGGCACCGGTGTGGGCGGGCATGCTCGTCTGGGCGGTGCCCTGGGTGCTCTACCAGTCGATCGTCAACGTCGGCCAGATCTGGTACGGGTTCGGCTGGGAGTCGCTGCTGCTGGAGGCCGGGTTCCTGGCGATCTTCCTCGGCCCGGCCGACACCGCACCTCCGGTACTGGTGCTGTGGTTGCTGCTGTGGCTGCTGTTCCGGGTGGAGTTCGGCGCGGGGATGATCAAGATGCGTGGCGACCCCTGCTGGCGCGATCTGACCTGCCTCGACTACCACCACGAGACCCAGCCCCTGCCCGGGCCGCTGAGCTGGTACTTCCACCACCTTCCCCGGCCGCTCCACAAGATCGAGGTGGCGACGAGCCACGTCACGCAACTGGTCGTGCCCTTCGCGCTGTTCGCCCCGCAGCCGGCCGCGAGCATCGCCGCCGCCTGCGTGATCGTGACCCAGGGATGGCTGGTGCTGAGCGGAAACTTCTCGTGGCTGAACGTCCTCACCATCACCCTGGCGGTGTCCGCAGTGGACACCTCACTGGACACCTCACTGGACATCGGACTGCCGCGGATCACGCCTCCCCCGCTCGCCGAACTCCCGACCTGGCATCGTGTCCTCGTCGTCGCGGTGACGGCACTGGTCGTGGCACTCAGCTATCTGCCCGTCCGCAATCTGGTATCGCGCCGTCAGCTGATGAACTACAGCTTCGAGGCGCTGCATCTGGTGAACACCTACGGCGCTTTCGGCAGTATCACCAGGATCCGGCACGAAGTGGTGGTGGAGGGCACGGAGGAACGGCAGTTGCGCCCGGACACGGTCTGGCGCGAGTACGCGTTCAAGGGCAAGCCCGGCGATCCGCGTCGGCGGCCCCGCCAGGTCGCTCCTTACCACCTGCGGCTGGACTGGATGATGTGGTTCGTCTCGATCTCCCCGCGCTACGGCGAATCGTGGCTGCCGAAGCTGGCCGAGAAACTGCTGATGGCCGACCGGGCCACGCTCAAGCTGCTCCGGCACGACCCGTTCCAGGGCAGACGCCCGGCGTTCGTGCGCGCCCGGCTCTTCCGGTATCGCTACACCACCTGGCGAGAGCGGAAGGAGACCGGTGATTGGTGGGCGCGTGAGCCCCGCGGCCACGTCCTGAGAACGGCACGACTCGGTTCTGACGGGGCGGTCGTCGCCGTCCGCGAGACCACCTGACCGCAAGACGCATCGCGAACCCCATCCCCGGCCCGACCACGAAATCTGATCAGGCGTGAACGACCGGGAACGCACCCCGCCGGATTCTCTCCCTCACCAGTCCCTCACCATCCGTCCATCACCGCTTGTCTATCACCGCTTGCCACCGTAATTGAGCAGATCGGTATTTCCCGTCGCGAAACCTCCAACGGATTATCACCTCGCCCGCACATTCGATTTTCCGGAACGCGCTCGCTGTGAGTCAAAAACACCGGACCCACAAAACGGCCCCCACAAACCGGGACGCGTAAATGAGTCACCAGGCCTCAAACACAGTCACTGGTCAACACAGTCAGCCGCACTGTCCTCGCGCGGCCGCGACCTTCCGGCCCGCACGCCGCCTCACCTTCTCCGGAAACACGCACGGCCGCTCGTGACCTAGTCCGGAAGCTCGTCCAGGAGGGTCGAATCGGCGCCCGCGTTCTTGAGTTCGTCCCGGACGACCGCGTAGGACAACCCCTGTGAGTAGCCCTTGCGGGCGAGCATGCCCAGCAACCGGCGGGTTGCGGTCTGCTCGTCGAGACTTGTCATCGAGCGGAGCCGCTTGCGCACCAGTTCACGCGCTCGCTGTTCCTCCGATTCGCGGTCGATCTCCCCCGCCGCTTGCGCGGCGACCGCGCTGTCCACTCCCTTACGTTTGAGTTCGGCGACCAGGGCGCTTCGGGCCAGACCCTGGTAGACGTGACGAGAGCGCACCCACTGTTCCGCGAATGCCGCGTCGTCGATCAGTTTCGCGTTGTCCAGCTTGCCCAACAGGGTTTCGCGAAGCTCCTCGTCGAATCCCTTGCGGCGCAACGCCTGGCGAAGTTCTTCCGTGGTACGCGGGCGAGCGGCCAGGAGATCGAAGCAGATCTCTTTGGCCTTCTTCCATGCCTCCTCGGAAGAAAGCTCCTTCGGATCACCTTTCGCCATGGTTCCTTACCGCCAAAACCCCATCCTCGATCAGGCCGGACCCACCCGGCACCTCGTCCTCGCCCGAACCGGGACCTTCACGCCGCGACCGCGCTTCGGCAGGGCGACAACAGCTCAGTCGACCACCGGGGGGCCGCCGAGGTAAGGGCGAGCGCCTCCCCACCAGCACACACTCACCCCGCCTACCCCTCGGCCCCTGCTTCGCTCTGGCCCCTGCCTCGCCCTGGACTCGGTCGCGTCGTTTCCCTGCCGGGCCCCGGGCTCCGATCAGAAGTCGACCGGCGCGGGCGTGGCCTCTTCGGCGTCCACCTGCGCACCGATACCGAGCTTCTCCTTGATCCGCTTCTCGATCTCGTTGGCGATATCGGGATTGTCACGCAGGAACTTCCGCGCGTTCTCCTTGCCCTGGCCGAGCTGATCGCCCTCGTAGGTGTACCAGGCACCGGACTTGCGCAGGATGCCCTGGTCCACCCCCATGTCGATGAGCGAACCCTCCCGGGACACGCCCTGGCCGTAGAGCATGTCGAACTCGGCCTGCTTGAACGGCGGCGCGACCTTGTTCTTCACCACCTTGACCCGGGTGCGGTTGCCGACCGCCTCGCCACTGTCCTTCAGCGTTTCGATCCGCCGGATATCCAACCGGACCGAGGCGTAGAACTTGAGCGCCTTGCCACCGGTCGTCGTCTCCGGGCTGCCGAACATCACGCCGACCTTCTCGCGCAGCTGGTTGATGAAGATCGCGGTGGTGCCGGAGTTGCTGAGCGCACCGGTGATCTTGCGCAGCGCCTGGCTCATCAGCCGGGCCTGCAGACCCACGTGCGAGTCGCCCATCTCTCCTTCGATCTCGGCGCGGGGCACGAGCGCGGCCACCGAGTCGATCACCAGGATGTCCAGCGCCCCGGAGCGGATCAGCATGTCCGCGATCTCCAGCGCCTGCTCACCGGTGTCCGGCTGGGAGACCAGCAGCGCGTCGGTGTCCACACCGATCGCCTTGGCGTACTCCGGGTCGAGCGCGTGCTCGGCGTCGATGAACGCCGCGATGCCGCCGGCCTTCTGCGCGTTGGCCACGGCATGCAGCGTGAGGGTGGTCTTACCGGAGGATTCCGGTCCGTAGATCTCCACGATCCGGCCCCGTGGCAGACCACCGATGCCGAGGGCGATGTCGAGGGCGATGGCACCGGTCGGGATGACCGCGATCGGGGTGCGCCCCTCGTCACCGAGGCGCATCACCGAGCCTTTGCCGTACTGCTTGTCGATCTGGGCCAGGGCAAGCTCGAGGGCCTTGTCCCGGTCGGGTGCTGCGGGCATGAAATCCACCTCGCTGGTCAGAGCCTGTTGGGCTGGTTACCGGTTTTGAGCTGTTGGCCCGACACTACGGGCGGGGTACGACAATTCCGGGGCCATGGCGACCGACCCGGGGATCGCCTCCGCAGCACACCATAGCCGAACACGTGTTCGAGGCAAGCAGTGACACACCCTTGGGGCAAGATTTTTCCGAGCAGGTCACCGCCGCTCGGCGGGCACGTCGAACTCCACACAGACCTCGCGCCAGATCTCCTTCGCCGGGATACCCGCCGACAGCGCCTGTTCGACGGTGCGCCCGCCCAACCCGCTCAGGACGTGGTCCTTGGCCAGCACCTCGGCCCGGACAGACCCGAACTCATCGGCCATCAACCTGCGGAAAACGGTGATACGCATCGGGAGACAACACTAGCGCCGCACCGCGCGCCCACCGCGAGTGGTGGCAGGCGATCGTCACCACCAGCGGTGAACGCACAGCGTGCGGCCGGCGCCCGCGAACGGCACCACGAGCCGCACGCGACACGCGCGCCGGGAGCCGCGGCGCGGACCATTCTTCGGACGGAGGGTTCGACCGCTTCGTCTTGACCAGGCATCTCACGGTTGCCGAACGGCCGCTGGGCATGCCGGACGCCAATCCTGACCGGCGGTCCCGACGTACCGTGGAAGCATGCTCGCCCAGGACGTGCCCACCTGGGGTTCCCTCGCGCTGACGCTGGCCTCCACGGCTGTGTTGTTGTCCGCCCTGGTGGTGGCTTTGCGCGCGCTGTGGAACCTCCGCAACAGGAAATAGCCGCGCCCCGGCTGAATGGCCCGCGGTAACGGCCAGCGGTGTGGTCGCCGATGCGTCGACCACGTGTGGCGGTCGGCGATGCGCGGAGAGTGCGAAGCCGTTGGTCGAACGCGTCGGGTGCACGGACTGCAATCCGCGTGACCTGTCCTCCGGCATCCGCCGCGCAGCGGTGTCGCGGGGGTGATGAGGCCTCCCGAAACGCCCGGGCGCGCGAAAATGTCGCTGGGCGGGGTCAAGATAGGGGACGTGAGCGATTCACTGGCGTTGTTCTCGCCGGCGACCCGGGACTGGTTCGCCGGGGCCTTCGCCGCGCCCACCGCCGCGCAGTCCGGTGCCTGGCGGGCGGCGCAGGCGGGAGAGCACGCGCTGGTGGTCGCCCCGACCGGATCCGGCAAGACCCTCGCGGCCTTCCTGTGGGCACTGGACCGGCTGGCCGTAGGGCCACCGCCACGTTCCGCGGCAAACCGCTGCCGGGTCCTCTACGTGTCGCCGTTGAAGGCGCTCGCCGTGGACGTCCAGCGCAACCTGCGCGCGCCGCTCGCCGGGATTTCGCAGGCTTCCCGCAGGCTGCGCCGCACGCCGCCGGAGATCACCGTCGGCATGCGCACCGGCGACACACCCGCGGCGGAACGGCGGTCCTTCGGCCGCACACCGCCGGACATCCTGGTCACCACGCCCGAGTCGTTGTTCCTCATCCTCACCTCGTCGGCGAGGGAATCCCTGCGCGGCGTGGAAACGGTGATCGTCGACGAGGTGCATGCCGTCGCCGGCACGAAACGCGGCGCGCATCTGGCACTGTCCCTGGAACGTCTCGACGCGCTGCTGCCCGAACCCGCGCAACGCATCGGGCTGTCCGCCACCGTCCGGCCGGTCGACGAGGTGAGCTCCTTCCTCGGCGGCGGACGGCCGGTGCGGGTCGTGCAGCCGGAACCGCTCAAGACGATCGAGGTGCGGGTCGAGGTTCCGGTCGAGGACATGGGAAACCTGGACGCGCCGCAGCCCACGCCGGAACCGGCGGCCGATCCGCCGTCCCTGGACGGGATCGGCACCCAGGAGGAGATCGCCGGAGCGGCCGCGCGACGGCCGTCGATCTGGCCCGCGGTCGAGCAGCGGGTGCTCGAGCTGATCCGGGAACACCGCTCGACGATCGTGTTCGCGAACTCGCGGCGGCTGACCGAGCGGCTCACCGCACGGCTCAACGAGCTGGCCGGCGAAGCGGCGGAACCGGAACCGGCGGTCGCCGGCCCTCCCCCGGGCCGGGCCGCCGGCGGGAAACCGCCGCCACGCAGGTTCCCCGCCGAGGCGATCGGCGAGTCCGGGCTCACCACCGGCGTGGTCGCCACGGTCGCCAAGGCGCACCACGGGTCGATGTCCCGGGAGCAGCGCACCCAGGTCGAGGAAGAGCTGAAAGCCGGGCTCCTGCCGTGCGTGGTGGCCACCTCTTCGCTCGAACTCGGCATCGACATGGGCGCGGTGGACCTCGTCGTGCAGATCGAGGCGCCGCCGACGGTGGCCTCGGGACTGCAACGGGTGGGCCGGGCCGGGCACCACGTGGGCGCGGTGTCCACCGGGGTGATGTTCCCGAAGTTCCGGGGTGATCTCGTGTCCTGCGCGGTGGTGGCCGAGCGGATGACCGGCGGCGCGATCGAAGCGATCGGTTACCCGCGCAATCCGCTCGACGTTCTGGCTCAGCACATCGTCTCCATGGTCGCGGTCGAGCCGTGGACGGTCGGGGACCTGGCCGCCACGGTCCGCCGGGCCGCGCCCTTCGCCGCGCTTCCGGACGACGCGCTATTCGCCGTGCTCGACATGCTCGCGGGCCGGTACCCGAGCGAGGAGTTCGGGGAGCTGCGTCCCCGGATCACCTGGGACCGGGTGTCCGGCGAGCTTCGCGGCCGTCCTGGCGCCCAGCGGCTCGCCGTCACCTCCGGCGGCACGATCCCGGACCGCGGCCTGTTCACCGTGATGACCCCGGGTGACGACGGCAGGCCCGGTTCACGGGTCGGCGAGCTGGACGAGGAGATGGTCTACGAGTCGCGGGTCGGCGACACCATCCTGCTGGGCACCTCGTCGTGGCGGATCGTCGACATCACGCACGACAGGGTGATCGTGGTCCCCGCGCCGGGGGAGCCCGCCCGGATGCCGTTCTGGAAGGGCGACGCACCGGGGCGCCCGCTCGAACTGGGCAGGGCGCTGGGCGCGTTCGTCCGCGAACTGTCCACTTCGGACGAGACGGGCGCGCGTGCCCGCGCGGACGCGGCCGGGCTCGACGAACGTGCCCGCGACAACCTGCTGGCGTATCTCGCGGAACAGCGGGAAGCCACGCGGCACATCCCCAACGACCGCACGGTGCTCCTGGAGCGGTTCCGCGACGAGTTGGGGGACTGGCGGGTCGTCCTCCATTCACCGTTCGGCGCTCAGGTCAACGCGCCGTGGGCGCTGGCGATCGCCGCGCGGCTGCGTGCGAACCGCGGTGTGGACGCGCAGGTCATGCACTCCGACGACGGGATCGTGCTCCGGCTGCCCGACGCCGTGGACGACGAGGGCGCCGAGGTGAAGATCGGCGCCGATGACGTGCTACTCGACCCGGAAGAGGTCGAGCAGCTCATCGTCGCCGAGGTCAGCGGCTCAGCGCTGTTCGCGGCCCGCTTCCGGGAGTGCGCTGCGCGGTCCCTGCTCCTGCCGCGCAGGGACCCACGCCGGCGCACCCCGCTGTGGCAGCAGCGTCAGCGCGCGTCGCAACTGCTCGCCGTAGCGGCGAAGTACGAGCGGTTTCCGGTCGTCCTGGAGGCGATGCGGGAATGCCTCCAGGACGTCTACGACGTGGGCGGCCTGCGGGAGCTGATGGCCGTCGTGCGGTCCCGGCGGGTTCGGGTGGTGGAGGTGGAGACGCCGTCGGCCTCACCGTTCGCGCGCAGCCTGATGTTCGGCTACGTCGGGATGTTCCTCTACGAGACGGACGCACCACTCGCGGAGCGCCGGGTGGCGGTGCTGTCGCTGGATTCGGCGTTGCTGGCCGAACTGCTGGGGACCGAGGCGATCCGGGAACTGCTCGACGCCGAGGTCGTCGCGGAGATAGCACGCTCGCTGCAGCGACTGGACCCGGACCGGCAGGCCCGCGGGGTCGAGGACACCGCCGATCTCGTCCGGTTCCTCGGTGACCTTTCCGACGCCGACGCCGCGGCGCGGGGGATCCGCCCGGAATGGTTGTCGGAGCTGGTTTCCGCCCGCCGGGTGATCCGGGTCCGCATCGCGGGCGAGGAGCGCTCGATCGCGATCGAGGACGCCGGACGGGTCCGGGACGCGCTCGGGGTCGCACTGCCGGTCGGCGTCCCGGAGGCCTTCACCGAACCCGTCGCCGATCCGCTCGGCGATCTGCTGGCCCGGTACGCGCGTACGCACGGTCCCTTCCCGGCACGGCAGCCGGCCGAGCGGTTCGGCCTCGGCGCGGCCGTGGTCGGCGGCGTCCTGGACAGGCTCACCGCCGAGGGCCGGCTGGTACGCGGCGAGCTGAGTCCGGTCGGGCATACCGCCGCACCCGCCGGGGCCACCGAGTACTGCGACGCGACGGTCCTGCGCCGGCTGCGGCGGGCGTCGCTGGCCCGGCTGCGGGCCGATGTCGAACCCGTCGAACCGGCGGCGCTGGGCCGGTTCCTGCCGTCGTGGCACGGAATCGGGGCCCGCATTCGGGCAGCACCCACGGTGGACGACGTGCTCTCGGTCGTCGAGCAACTGGCGGGTGCGCCACTGCCCGCCAGTGCGGTGGAGTCGCTGATCCTGCCCAGCAGGCTGCCCGGGTACTACCCCGCACTGCTGGACGAGCTCACCACGGCCGGCGAGGTCACCTGGGCGGGATGCGGCACCCTGGCCGGGGGTGACGGCTGGCTGGCGCTGGCGCCCGCGGACGTCGCGGACCTGCTGCTGCCCGACGTCGACGAACAGGTGCCGGAGGGGCCCCTGCACACGGCGATCGTGTCCACTTTGGACACCGGCGCGCTGTTCTTCCGACAGCTCGTCGATCGTGTCTCGGTGCTGGTCGACCAGGCGCCGAACGACGCCGACGTGGTGGCCGCGTTGTGGGATCTCGTGTGGGCGGGTCAGGTCACCGGTGACACGCTGGGGCCGGTGCGGGCGCTGGTTTCCGGCCGGGGTGCGGCACACAAGCCGCGCCGGTCCACGCCGCGGGGCCGGTACGCGCGGATGCGGGCCGGACGCCCGGCGATGCCCTCCCGCACCGGGCCTCCGACTGTCGCGGGCCGGTGGGCGCTGACACCGCCACGCGAGGCGGACCCGACCCGGCGCACCCACGCCCGCACCGAGGCGTTCCTGGAACGGCACGGCGTGCTGACCCGGGGAGCGCTGGAGACCGAACGGGTCACCGGTGGTTTCTCGGGGATCTACAAGGTACTTCGCCTGATGGAGGGTTCCGGCCAGGTGATCCGCGGCTATGTCGTCGAGGGTCTGGGTGCGGCGCAGTTCGCCGCGCGTGGCGCGGTCGACCGGTTGCGTGCGCTGTCGGACACCAGCGGTGGACGCCGGAAGCAGGACGCGATCGTCCTCGCGGCGACCGATCCCGCCCAGCCCTACGGCGCCGCGCTGCCCTGGCCGGCCCCGGTCGGCGAGACCAAGCATCGCCCGGCACGCAAAGCGGGCGCGCTCGTCGTGCTCGTGGACGGCGTTCCCGCGCTCTACGTCGAACGCGGCGGGCGCTCGCTGCTGTCGTTCACCGAGGAGGAGGAGACGCTGCGCGCGGCGGCCGGGACGTTGTCCCGGGCGGTCCGGGACGGATGGCTCGGTCAGCTCGCCGTCGAGCGCGCCGACGGCGAACACGCGCTGACCTCAGCTCTCGCCGGCATCCTGCGCGAAGCCGGCTTCCGCGCTACCCCGAAGGGGTTACGCCTGCGGGCGTGAAGGCACCGCGAGCGACCCAGGAGGACGAGGAAACCCGAGCAGGAAGGAGAGGGGATGGTGACCACAGCATCGTGATGCCGCGGCGACCACGGGATCGTGATGCCGCGTGAAAAGGTCGGACCGCTGCCGGACGGTGGCGCTCACTGGGGTCGCCGTCATTCCGTCGGGCCATTCCACCGGGCCGTAGACTCTTCGCTCGGACGAGAGGATATGGATCATGGCCTTGCGGGAACTGCGGTACTTCGGTGCACCCGTGTTGAAAACGGTCTGCGAACCGGTAACCCGCTTCGACAAGGCCCTCGAATCATTGGTGACCGACCTGCTCGACACCGTGAAGCCCGCCGGCCGGGCCGGGCTGGCGGCACCGCAGATCGGGTATGAACTCCGCGTGTTCAGCTACGACGTCGACGGCCAGTTCGGCTATGTCATCAACCCGGAGATCGTGGACGTGTCCGCAGCCACGCACGAAATCGACGAGGGCTGTCTGTCGGTGCCGGGACTGTCATTCCCCGTCGCGCGCGCCGAGCACGCGGTGGTGCGTGGCGTCGATCTCCGCAACGAACCCGTTGTGGTGGAAGGAAAAGACGTGATGGCCCAGTGCCTTCAGCATGAGACCGACCACCTCAACGGAATGCTTTACCTCGACCGGCTGAGCAAGGACCGCAGGCGCCAGGCCCTGCGCGAGATGCGCGGCCGGGCCTGGTTTTCCACCAACGGCTAAAGGTGTCCCAGTTCGCGCGACGCTGGTTTCCCCGGAATATCGATCCGCACCAGGCCTTCTTCTTCCGGCCGCTGCGGGTCGAGCCCGGCGCGCAGGGCGGTCCGGAAGATCTCGTCGCGTCCCGGCAGCGACACCGCCATCAGTTTTTCGAGGCCGCGTGCCGTGGCCAGGACGGCCAGCCTGGCCATCAGCGCGGTGCCGACCCCCTTGCGCTGCCACGAGTCCTCGACCAACAGCGAGACCTCCGCGATCTCGCCGGTCGCCCCGAGGATGAGCTGGCCGAGCCCGATGACGTCCTGGCCGCAGACGGCGAGCACGCTGAGCCCGCGCGGCGGAACGAGCAAGCGGTGCAGCCAGCGGCGGGGCATGCTGCGCACCCCGGTCTGGTAGCGCCGGAAAAGGGTCGCGTTGGAGCAGCGGCCGTGAAGCGCGAGGATCCCGTCCGCATCCGCCGGCTGCCCCGGCCGCAGCACGATCGCGGCCCCGTCGGCGCAGGTCACCACATTCGGGCCGGCCACGTTCGCCCGCGCCGTGGCCAGCAGGTCGATCAGGGCCTCGGCCCGGGCCAGCTCGAGCTGCACGAACGGCGCCCAGTGACGGCGCGCGACCACCGCCCGGTCGGCGTCCACGGCCAGGACCGCCCGGTGCCCGCCCTCGTTCCGCCCGGCGTTCGCCTCGGCCCGGGGAACGACCGTCACCAGGTCCGCGGCCAGCACCTCCCGCAGCACGTCGGTGAACCGCGACGGATCCTGCACCGCACGCTTCGCCGCGGAGAGCGTGGCCGCGGAAGCGTCGACCAGCTCACGGACGTCGGCGTCGGTGATCCCGGAGCATTCGCAGCCCTCGTCCTGGATGGCCTTGATCAGCTGGTCCTTCGTGAGCCCGGCGGCCGGGCGGATCACGACCTCGTCCAGGACACCGCCGGGCACCGGCAGCACGGCCAGCCCCAGGATGTTGCACTCGAGGTCGGCCATCCGGATCGCGATCCTGGCCAGCATCCCGGGGCGGTCGTCCATCCGGATCCGCAGGCGCCAGGTGGCCGCGGACGTCTCGTTGGGCAGGATTGCGGGCCAGGTTTCCGCGGCGGCGGGAGCCTGTGTCCGTGGCGCAGGGCGAATCTCCATTAGGTAACGATCCCGCGCTCGTGTTGCCAGACAAGGACGCACGTGTTTCGCGCGTGTCAGCGTTCCGACCTCCGACGCAACCCCGGCGAAACAACCTGAACAGTGGTCAACAAATTGTCAATGGTCGCCTCAGCCCGGCGAGAGCAGGAACTCGTTCCCCTCGGGGTCGGCGAACCGGCCCGCGGCGACCCGCGCGCCCAGCTCACGCAGGCCCTCCGGTGCCGCGCCGGCGATCTCCAACCGCAGGCGGTTCGGCAGCC
>Ga0310811_10005143_pt1 | contig 16501 bp, 18 predicted proteins | sample YCmetagenome_FD_207642 | JGI IMG/M metagenome (GOLD analysis project Ga0310811, IMG submission 207642) | Soil microbial communities from experimental microcosm in Duke University, North Carolina, United States - YC | ecosystem: Engineered > Artificial ecosystem > Soil microcosm > Unclassified ...
GAAAAGAGCCAGGATCAGGGCATCCTTCTCCGCGTGAGTCAGTGTGGAAAGGTCTGGAAGGCGCTGTTTCTGTAGCATGACCAGGATGATCGCCTGGCTCGATACAGTTTACAACCCTATTCAGTGGGTCAACCCGACTGAATAGTCACAAAATTTCAAGCAAAAGGCAGACAAGTGCGGGGCGCGGAAGCGAGTTCGCGACGGCGTCGAGGCGCAGCAGGTGAACCATGAATACCGCGAATACAAAGGCGACAAGCGGGGAATGTGCAGCCGCGCCTGGGTCCAGTCACCAGCTGCTATGTGGATGCCGAGGAGTGCCACGTTTCCCGTCATTGTGTTCGCGAATACACCGCCGTGGCCAACGTACGTATACGCGTCGAGAAAGCCTCCGGACAGCGTCAAGAGTACGGCGACGCCGCGACTTCTACTTGCCGCATCGAGATCCATCGTGTTCGCTCCTGCGCAAGGTACTTCCGCGCATCTTACCAGCCACAAATAGGGCAAAGGGACGCCGGACGAGACGGCTCGCAGTGAGAGCAGGGGGACACTCACATCGAGACTCCCCCGTTTAGACTTTCGATTTGGCCCCAACATCAGGTGTGTTGTACCACTCGATCAGATTGCCCGCCAAACCGCCTACGATGGATCGCAATTTCGGTGGTCGAGTTGAAGGTCCTCCCATCCCAGGGACGGTCATATACAGTCTCCTTTGTTTGTTATGCGGTGACGCCAGCGATTCGGTTTTTACGGCGCGCAGCGGCATTCCACCGATGCAGCCGCCTTACTCATCCTGCAGACCTCGTGTGAATACGGTAGCTTCTCTTCGAGTCGTTGCCTGAAGGAAGGCCAATTTGACCTCTTCAAAGGTTTTGAGTGTGCTGATCGTCGCAAACGACATCGACCTGGCCACTGACGTTCAAATTGCTCTGTCGTTGAACGGACACATTTTCGACACGGTGCTGGAGCAGCGGCACGCATTCACCAGGTTTCTGAGTCGCGAGTACGATGCGATCGATCATCCCGCGCGCGGAGGAGTTCGCGATTCCAAGGGTACTCCGTGCACTGGGCATCACGACGCCCGTACTCGCCGTCAAAGATTTCACTTTGGACTCCGAGCGAGTTGAGAGTCTTCACCACGCGACGGCGAGGAAGTACTTCAGGTTTCGCGTGTCCATATTAAAACGATATGAAAATTGATTGTTTACATCATAGATGTTTATCCACGCGATCCCTAGAATGTCTCCATGGGGACCTGGGGCATCGGCAAGGGCCAGGCGGGGTTGATTGGGGGCGCAACTCTAGTCGCCGGTGCGTTGGGCGGACTGCTCGCGGGCATGCTGTCGGACCGGTACGGCCGCGTGTGCGCGTTGCAGATCACCGTGGTCTGGTTCTCGCTCTTCACCTTCCTGAGCGCCTTCGCGCAGAACTTCGAACAGTTGCTTGCTCTCAAGGCTTTGCAGGTGGATTTTGGAGGCGAATGGACCGCCAGCGCGGTGCTGTTGAGTGAGACCATACGCGCAGAACATCGCGGCAAGGCCATGGGCATTGTGCGGAGCGCGTGGGGGTTCGGCTGGGCAGGCGCGGTTCTTCTGTACACGCTGGTTTTCTCGTTCGTGTCGCCGGATTGGGCGTGGCGGTTGCTGTTCGGCATCGGTGTGATTCCCGCCGGGCTCGTGCTTTATCTGCGCCGTAACGTAGCTGAACCGCCGCGAGCCGTCACGCCCATCGCGTCGTCCGGGCAGGCGCTGCCCGCAGCAAGAAGCATCTTCGACCGATCGGTGATCTTCTTCGAGACGGTTGAAACGATCGAGGAGATTCAACGGTTGAGCGCCGGAGAAAGCGGGCGAACTCGCGCACGGTGCGCAGATACTGGATGCAGCAGTTCCACGACAACGATCGCGTCTTGACATGATGGAATCCGCCATGAGCAAAGATTCTTCAGGCAATCCCAACGAGCTGTCATCAGGCGGCAGCCGCCACCATCAGGTGTATCCCACGCTGGACGAGAAGCAACTGGCGATACTGGAGCGATACGGCGAGCGACGCAAGCTCAAAGCCAACGACATCCTCTATTCCGAAGGCGACCGGCACACGGGCATGTTCGCCATTCTTTCTGGAACGATCGAGGCGACCAGAAGGTCCGTTCAGGGCACCCAATTGCTGGCCACACATGGCCCCGGCAGTTTCACCGGCGAGGTTGGCACGCTCGCCGGCCGGGCTGCGGTGACCACGAAACGCGCCCTTTGCGATTGCGAGGTCATCGTCATCGATGAGGAATCCCTCCACGCGCTCGTGATTGCTGAATCGGAGTTAAGTGAAACCATCATGCGCGCCTATATCCTGCGCCGGGTCGCTTTCATCCAGGGTCAACAGGTAGGCTTGATGGTGATTGGCAGTACGTCCTCGGCCGCTACGCTACGCCTGCGCCACTTCCTGAGCCGTAACGGTCAACCTTCGGCCTACTTCGACATCGTCGAGCACCCCGAGGCGAAAGAACTCCTGACGCGCTATGGGGCAGCAGAAGCCAACATTCCGGTTGTGATCACGTCGCAAGGCGTCGTACTGACGCAACCCAGCCACAGGGCCGTTGCAGATGCAATCGGCCTGAGTCCGGACAGGCTCAATGGCGAGCACTTCGACCTCGTCGTGGTGGGCGCGGGACCCGCAGGGCTCGCAGCCGCGGTGTACGCCGCATCAGAGGGATTGACGGTGGCGGTTCTGGATGCCAAGGCGCCGGGGGGGCAGGCGGGCACCAGTTCGAAGATCGAAAATTACTTTGGTTTTCCGACTGGCATATCCGGGCAGGCGCTAGCCGGTCGCGGTCTGTCTCAATGCCGCAAGTTCGGCGCCGAGGTCGGCGTGCCCATCGAGGCCCTGACGATCGACTGCACGGACGCCCAATCGTTTCACATTGGCCTCAATCAGGACGAGTGCGTCTACGCTCGTGCTGTCGTCATTGCCACCGGTGCGCGCTATCGGAAGCCGGACCTTCCCCGTCTAGAGCATTTTGAAGGTCGCGGCATCTACTACAGTGCGGCGTTCATGGAGGGTGGATTCTGCAACAACGAAGAGTTAATCGTGGTTGGCGGCGGAAATTCGGCCGGACAGGCTGCGGTATTTCTGGCGAGGTTCGCGCGTCATGTCCACGTCATAGTCCGCGGCGACGGGCTCAGGGCAAGCATGTCGGACTATTTGATCAGGCGGATCAACGCGGCGGCTAACATCACGCTTCACACGAGGACTAAGATCGTCGAATTATGCGGCGAGTCGAGACTTGAGGCGATACGGTGGGACCGGCAAGGACAGATTGAACACAAGCCTATCCGGCACGTTTTCCTTTTTCTCGGAGCCGAGCCCAATACACGGTGGCTTGGCGACTGTGTCGCCCTGGACAAGGATGGGTTTGTGCTGACAGGTGCCGATACCGGCGACAGGTGGACAGCGGATCGGCCACCGCATGATCTCGAGACGAGCCGGCGCGGCATCTTTTCAGCCGGCGACGTGCGCAGTGGCTCCGTCAAGAGAGTGGCGGCTGCCGTCGGAGAGGGCGCTGCCGCCATTCAGGCGGTTCACCAATATCTTGCTCGCGGCCGTCACGATCTCCGGAATCGAGCTGGCACATCGCATTCGGAAAGGGCAGTTTGATCTCACAAGCCTGCACCTCAAAGATATCACTGCGCCCGCTGTCTGGAAGGCAATTCTTTCACCTTGACGGCGTAGCGGTGAACGCGCAGCTTTTTCCTTCACCACCGATATTTGCACCAGAGTCCTGCCGCTCAAGGCAGCAAGGGAAAGATTCACGCGAGCGGCGACATGTGTGAGGCTTCCCGCGTCAATCACAGCGACGAAAGCCTGGCGGTCGAGATATCGACTTTCATCGGTGGCACGACCGCGGCCCCGACGGCCCGAAAAGCTGCACCTGCTTTCCGGCAAACTGACGGCGAGTCAGCCGAGTAGCCCTAAGGCGCCTGAATCGTCCCTGGACGAATAGGCACCGCTGCATACTACGACGGCGAACGGGCCGGCTCCATTGACGAGCCGTACCACCACAGCGCCACTGCAACGGAAAAGCAGAGCGCGAGCAAAGCGAACGAGAAGTGAACAATCGACGTCCAACCGTCATTTTCCCAGAACCAGCCACCGGCAGACCCCAGCACACTTGATCCCGCATAGTACGCCAGGAGGTACAGGGACGATGCGTGCCCCTTTGCCCCATTCGCCATGCGCCCAACCCATCCGCTTGCGACGGAATGCGTAACGAAGAAGCCGATCGTGAGTACAACAATGCCCAATACGATTGCGACAAGCGACGATTGGCAGGTCAACAGGAGACCCAGTGCGGTGATCGCCACGCCACCGACCAGTACGGATCCTCGGCCCACTCGATCAGACAGCGCGCCTGCCACCGACGATGACACAATTCCAAAAACGTAGGCGCTGAAGATGAGGCCGGTCTGCGTCTGACTCAGGTTGAACGGTGCTGCCATCAGGCGGAATCCGGCGTAGTTGTATATCGTCACGAAGACCCCCATCGCGCAGCAGCCGATCAGGAACAGCAACGGCAACCCTGGACGCGACATATGTTTCTGCCAGAGCGTTAAATGGTGGCGCGGATTGAGTTGCTTGCTGCGGACAAAATTGCGCGACTGGGGCAAGAGCAGCACAAAGGCAACCGCCACAACCAGATCGATCACGCTGATCGTCAGCAGCGCCGTGTGCCAGGAGAAATATTCGCTCATGATACTCATGCCGATGCGCCCCACCATTCCGCCGAATGCGGTACCGCCGACATACAGCCCCATTGACAATCCCAGACCACTGGGCTCGATTTCCTCGGCCAGATACGCCATGGCAACGGCCGGGACGCCTCCCAGAGAGAAGCCTTCAAGTGCACGGCACAGCAACAGCAAGTGCCAGCCGGGCACAACGGCCGCGAGAATGTTAAAGATCGCCGAGGCGGTCATCGACACGAACATCAGGTTGCGTCTACCTACGCGCTCAGAGACCGCACCTGCGCACAAGATGGAGAACGCCAGAAAGCCTGTGGACACCGATAGGGCCAGCGAACTTTGGGCTGCGCCGATCCCGAACTCACTTGTGAGTTGGGGAAGAATCGGCTGGACGTTGTACAGCAGTGAAAACGTCGCAAAGCCCGCAAGAAAAAGGGCGACGCTAATACGGTGATAGGCTGCCGAGCCTTTCATGGTCCAAACCGGGGCCGACCCTGTGTTGCTGACGGATGCCCGTTCCGCCCATTCAGTTGAAGTGGACATCGCTATGTACTCCCACACACTTTTTGACCTGGTACACCAGGGGATTACTATATTTTGGTCACAGCGAGATATGCTGTCCAATATATAATACGTCTAGAAGAAATATATTTTGGAGATATCACAATGGAGCTTCGTCATATCCGCTACTTCCTTGCGGTCGCGGAAGAGCGCAACGTCACACGAGCGGCCAGCAAGCTTGGCATCGGGCAGCCTCCGCTCAGTCAACAGATACATTCGCTCGAGGACGAACTCGGTATCCAGTTATTCCGGCGCACTGCACATGGTGTCGTACTGACGGAAGCCGGAGAGTCCTTCTTGATTGACGCGAAGCGCCTGCTGGAGGACTCGCAGCGCGCTGTACAAAAAGCGCAACGCGCGGGTCGAGGAGAAACGGGGCATCTGAATATTGGTTTCACCGGCTCGGCCGCATTTAACCCGGTAGTCCCGACTCTGATCCGTAGATTTCGGCAGTCGTATCCAAGTGTCGGGCTGACGCTGGAAGAGGCAAATACTTCGCGGTTGCTAGAAGATCTCGAAGATGGGCGGCTTGATCTGGCGTTCGTGCGGCCCGGCACGCAGGCGCCGGCCGGGGTCGCATTCCATCACCTGTCGGACGAATCGATGAAAATCGTCCTGCCCGTCGCGCATCGCCTTTCCTCCAGGCGCAGGGTGCCTATTGGCGAGCTTGCGCAGGAATCGTTTGTCTTGTTTCCGCGCATGGCTGGGCCGACGCTGTACGACGAAATCGTCAATGCTTGTCGTGAGGCGGGGTTCGAGCCGCGACTGGGGCAAGAGGCACCTCAGATTTCATCCGTCATCAATTTGATTGCGGCTGAGTTTGGCATATCCATCGTGCCCTCGGCCATCGCCCAGGTAAGTGTTGGCGGTGTCGTCTACGTCGATATACAAGGGAAAGCGTTGAAGGCTCGACTAGCAATCGCATCGCGCGCGGGTGATCGGTCGAGCAAGATTGCAAATTTCCTCGCTATCTTAAAAAACGAGCGATCCTCGCCGCTTTAACGACACGGCGATTGATTGAAAAGCAGGTCTACTCTGTAGAGACGTTCGAGGCATCCATATCAATGTCGCAAATGCCGTTCTCACCATCCGTTGGTGTGACGGCGGCCGGTGTTCCCTAGCTGACGGACGATTGATTTATTCAGCAAGTTCAACCGGAGCGACATTGCCGCCGAAAGGATATGCACCACGACTGCTTATCTGCTGTATCCGGTTGCGCAGATCGACGTCACGTTCAGGTTACACACCTGAGTCTCGGATCTGACACATTACCTGCCCATCCACGAAATCGTCCCGGACGGAGGCCGGTAGAGCAACGGCGGGCGGTGGGTCGCGTGCAGCTTGATACCACCGGCTGAAGCGAACTCACCCGCGCGGCGCCTTGGTTCCGGCAGCGGAAACGGGCCAGCACGCCAGCTGGACCATTCTCATCAACGCGGCCGCCAGAAGCAGAGTCGCGATCCACAACGCCCGGTCATGCAGCATGCGGGTAGAAACGCCACCGAGCACAGCTCCCGCGAAGAAGCTGAAGCTAGCCATTCCCAGTAGCGATGCCTCGTGCAGCACCGCCCCGTTGTACCTCGGCGTCAGACCTTCCAGTAGCTTCTTTGCGGCCCGTCGCAGATTGCCCGTCGTCATGACCGACGTGTATGTCAGATTCCCGAGATGGGTAAACGACAAGGTCTGCAGGGTCGCGACAAACGAGATACCTGGAATCAGCCAGACTTCCGAGACCCCGAACAGGCCACTCGATGCAACACCCAGGAAGGTGATTTCCAGTAACAGACAGATCAAGACGGGACGCTGGACCGAACGCGTAACAGCGTCGAGGCCTAACATGTGAACCACGAACACGGCGAACACGAATCCAACGAGCGGCGGGATGTGACGGAACGCTTGCGCCCAGTCTCGTGCCGCGACGTTTATCCCCAGCAATGCTACGTTTCCGGTCATCGTATTGGCAAATACGCGTCCGTGGCCGACATACGTGAATGCATCAAGAAACCCTGACCAAGCAAAATGTTTAACTTGGGCAGCGACGTCCGGTTACGGCAAAAAGCTCATGATGCGGTGATTTCGTCAATTGATGGTTTGCCGATCATGAATCAGATTCAAGCCATGCGGGTGTTCGTACGTATCGTCGACATGGGAAGTTTTACGCTTGCAGCACGTTAGATGGATCTTTCTGCTGCGGCGGTGACTCGCGCGGTGAGCGCGCTCGAGTCGCATCTGAACATGCGCCTCCTGAACCGTTCCACGCGAAGGCTTTCGCTGACCGACGCCGGGCGTCACTACTTTGATGCTGTCGTGCGATTTTGAGCAAGCTCGACGAAGTCGAGTCCGATCTCATGTGCGCTACCCGCGATATAAGCGGTGTCATCCGCGTCGCCTCGACGGCATCCTTCAGCGTCACTGGACTCGGCCCATTGCTCGCAGCTTACCGCAGACTCAATCGGAAAGTGCAATTCGATTTAACGATATTCGATACTCACGTCGACATGATCGAAGGGGGTTTCAATGTGTGTTTCACAACCGACCGCGATACGTTAGCAGCGTCGCTGGTGAGTCGACGTCTCGTGTCGATCAAGGATATTGCCGTCGCGACACCGGGGTACCTCGCAGTCCATGGCGAGCCCTTTGACTCCCATGCACTGCTGAATCATGACCTTCTGACCGTATCGGAAGGGTTGCACACGTGGGGGCTTTTGGACAATGGAAGCACGAACCGTGTGTCGGGCAAAAGCGTATTGAAATCGACCAACTGCATGATGGTGCGCGAAGCGGCACTCGCCGCCATGGGAATTGCCTTTCTTCCCGAATCGCGGGTGGTAGACGATATTGCGAAGGGCGCCTTGCGAGAGGTTCTGAAGAAGTGTGAAGTGGTGGGTGGACATCGTGAAATCTCAATCGTCTACTCGGGACGCAACTATCTCACCATGCGGGTGCGCAGCTTTGTAGATTTCGCGACCACTTACTACAGGTCTCGTGCGGATACGCCAGCGTCTCTTCGAATCGTTGCCTGAGCGGGAGCGGCGCGTAATCAAGGTTCAACGTGCCGCGCATGCCACGAAGGTCCACCGACCCACCCCGATCGCTAAGTGTGTCGAGTAAACGAATTTCAGGATGGCGGGTCTGAGAGGCAATCTCATCCTGCCCGCCTGCCTGCCCGTGAAATGTGCCGTTGAATTGACCGAACCGGAGAAGAAGACCTTGCACCAGTTGTCGCGCAAGCATCCTCATCAAGACTTTCGGACCCGTGGGCTGGGTCTGCTGGAGCTTGCCGGCGGACGGCGGGTTCATGAGATCGCCGTTGAGCTCGAGGTGAGCGACAAGTCGGTGTACAACTGGGCGCATTCCTGGAACGACAGGGGGCTGTGTGGTTTGCTGACCGGACATAAGGGCGGGCGGCCCCGCGCATTGTCTGATGCCCTGGTCGCCACTGCCGTCGAATCGGCCCGCGCCGAATCGATGACACTCAGGCAGATTGCGCTGCGCATTGAGGAGGTGCATGGCCAGCCTTTGCCATGCCGCCTGGAAACGCTGTCGGTGGCGCTCAGGCGCGCGGGGTTTTCCTACAAGCGTGGTCGCTACTCGCTCAAAAAAAACGCGACGAACAGGAGTTCGCCGTGAAAGCAGACACGCTCTCAAAGTTGCAGCAAGCCGCTCGCGATGGGGCGTGCCGCCTGATCTACTTCGACCAGTCGGGGTTCTCCGCTTCGCCGCCGGTGCAACGTGGCTGGTCGCCCATTGGTGAGCCACACCGAGTTGTTCCTCAGCCGCATTGCAGACGCTCGATCCTCGGTGCATTTGATTTCGGTGCGAACCTGCTCAGGCATGAAGCCCGCAAGGCAACCATCAAACGCCCCGACATCATCCAGTTTCTTGATCAGATCGCGCAGGAAGGCAAGCCTGGTTTGATGACGGTCGTGGTGCTCGACAATGCCTCGATTCATCACAACATCGATCAGGAAACGATCGACCGGTGGTTTCTCGAGCATCGCATGGTGCTCTTCTATCTGCCGCCCTACAGTCCCGAGCTGAACCTGATCGAAATCGTCTGGAAGCACGCCAAGTATCACTGGCGACGTTTCGTCACCTGGACGAAGGAAACCATCGATGCTGAGATCGCAAAGCTGCTTGCCGGCTATGGCTCAGAATTTGAAATCCGTTTCGCCTGAACACTTAACGCCCTCGGCGAAATTGAACCGTCAACCAGGCGCCGCGCCAATGAACGTTAAGTCTTAGAGGGAATTCTGGAATATACGCCGCGTGTTTGATGTTAAATATTCTTCATCTTTTATCTGATTAACGGATATCCGCATATAGCTATGATTATTAGGAACCGGAAACGAAAACGAAATATCACGCGACCGGCTATTTAATCAACTACTCGTGGAAAGTCCATCATGAAATCGACTATTGTCATAACCGCAATCGTAGGTGCGCTCTTTGCATTGCCTGTTTTTTCTGCATCCGCGCAGGAGGTCCCACAACCAGCGTCAACTGGGACGGGGCTTGTCTCGTCTGCGTCTTCCCCGGCAACCGCACAGTCGGGCAACTGGGCTCCTTCATACGGCCACGAGAAGACGCGCGCAGAAGTTCGGCAGGAACTAATTCAGGCTCAGAACGATGGTCAGCTGAAGTCACTTAATTCGACTCTTTATTTCGGCTCCTGATCTGTCGATACGGCTGCATAAAGCGCCCGCGTACCACGATCAATCGATCGGTATATCGCGGGCGTAGTGATTTTCGTGAATTGTCTTCACCATATTTTAGAAAAGATAGCGCAACGGAAATGAAATCGTCATTCAGAAAACTGGCCAAATACTGTATCGCGCTCGCATTTCTCGCCGGAATGCTTTCGGGATGCGCCAGCCCACCTTCCAGCGGAGCGAGCCGTTCTGATCCGTCACGCAGCGAATGTGTGGGACCGTCCGACTATTGCGTGCCTTTCTTTGGTTCCTGACAGGAACAGGCGGTTGCCAGGTCCGCCGTCGTGACCAGAGACTGCAGCCTATGGCACGATCAATCTGTACCCGAAACGATTGACGGGATCGATTTGCGCTTTCATCTGCTTTCCGTGAAACTTCCGGCGCAGCCTCGCAACGACAACGCTTACGCTCGCCGCTTCGACTTCCTCATCATCTGGCCACGCGTAGCGAATCAGCTCCTGCCTGTCCATCGGCGAATTATCCTGGCGAAGGAGACATTCGAGAAAGAGGTACTTTCGCCGTGTCAATCGCAACCGGCTCATCGCTTACGTCCTGTTCTCGTTGGTTTGGAACGTTTCATTACACCGAAGACGGGCTGGATCTGTTCCTGACGCACTATCTGGACAGTTTGATCACTTCGTGCAGGTAATGCTGCATCAGGCCTTCCAGTTCGTCGATCGCCGCCTTACGACCGGCTATCGAGGTATCGCCATTGATCGCGACGGCTCCCTTCATCATCTGCTGGATCACCGCGGCACGGACAGTGATCTCAGCCGGCGCGAGATGCGGCGCCACTGCAGCCAGCACGGATTCGATCTCTCCCCGCAGTCTTTCCCGGATGCTGACCGTGCCCGGCAGGGCATAACTGTAGGTCTCGACCAGGGCCGCAAACGCCGGATGGGTCTCGCGGAACTTCAAGAACGTTCTCGTCAACCGGCTCGCGAGCAGCGATAAGTCCAGTGTCGGCGCAGCCTCGCTCAGCTTACGGAACGTCTCTGCGAGCATGTTCAGATAGCTTTCGACCAGCGCACCCGCGATCTGATCCTTGGTCGGAAAAAACTGATACAGCGAGCCAATCGACGATCCCGCGCGGGCGGCGATCGCCGTCATCGTTGCGCCGTCGTATCCCTTCTCGGCAAATTCGATGCTCGCCGCCTCCAGTAGCGCCGCGACCCGCGCGTGACCACGCGCACGCTGAGGAGATTTCGCTTGCCCGCTTCCGGCACTCAATATTGCGGTTGACTTTTGTGAGGCCATACTCATAAACTAAAAATGTGAGACAAGCCTCACAATACACTTTCGGCTCACCAAGATCAATGGACGGCAAACATGTTGCAGAAACTCGACCCCCAAACGACCGCGCTCGTTCTGATTGACCTCCAGCAGGGAATCCTTGGATTCGCAAAGGCCCCGCGCCCCGCCGAGTCTGTGCTGACAGCCTCAGCGAAGCTCGCGAAGCGCTTTCGGGAAATCGGCGCGCCCGTCGTGCTGGTGCGCGTAGGCTGGAGCCACGATTTCGGCGATGCCCTGAAGCAACCCGTCGATCAGCCCGTAACGCTTCCTGCCGGCGGACTTCCCTCGACGTGGTGGGACTTTCCCGAAACGCTCGAAGTAGACGAAGGCGATCTCAAGATCACCAAGCGGCAGTGGAACGCATTTCATGGCACCGAACTTGATCTGCAATTGCGTCGCCGTGGCATCACGACCATTGTGCTCGGCGGAATTTCGACGAATATCGGCGTCGAATCAACAGCGCGAGCCGGTCATGAACTCGGCTATACCCTCGTGCTCGTCGAGGATGCGATGAGCTGCGCAGCGCCGGAGCATCACCAAGCGTCGGTTAATTACATTTTTCCGAGGCTTGGCCTGGTGCGGCAGTCCGGGGATGTGATCCAGGCACTCGCGGACTGATACTGGCCTACGGAAAAGCCATGCGCCGCACGTCATGTGACCGCCTCGCCATCGCTTCGTCGGCGCGCAGACGCGGTTATCAATTCGTCACATCGCTCGTGTCGCGCGTTGCTGCCGCGATTGATGGCACGGCACTTGTGCGTGTGTTGGCTGCTCTTTTCCCATTGGGCGTTCTCGCCTTGGTTTCAGGCAAGCCCGAATGGTTGGAGGTTTCGTTGGTGACCGTGTCGACTGCCATTGCCGTGGATCGCTCGCGTCTCGCCCCGCTCGCGGTAATCGCTCACGGGATAGCCATCGGAGCGGGCTTCATGGTATTGATGGCCTCGCTCGCCTCGCCACCGCTGTTTGTCGGAACCACCGCCCTGCTGGCGATGGGGTCGATACTGGTGATCGCACGGGGAAGCGAGCTGCGTTCGCTCGGCAGCTTTACGTTTATTCCCGTGCTGTACCTCGCCTGCGAGAGCGCCGAAGGGGTTAGGCAGGCGGCGCTTATCCATCGGGGATTCGAAACTCTTCCGTTCATATGGGCCGCCTTCTTGCCGGTCCTGCTGATCGCTTCAATCGACCACTATCGCCAACACCGTCCGGAAGTTTCGTGCGTGTCGCACTTCACAAAATGGTCCACGCGCGCCGACATTGGCGATCGTGTTCCATACGTCGAGGCGACGATCGCCGTTACGCTCGCTGTCGGCGTCGCAGCAGCACTCGTGGAGTGGCGGCATATCGAGCATGGACAATGGATGATCTGGTCCGCAGCGAGCGTGGTGACCGGAAGTACCGCGAGCGCCCGGCTCAAGTTCCGTCATCGCATCACGGGGGCCACTGTCGGTGTGCCGGCCGGTATCCTCGCAGGGTTGCTGGTCCCCCACGACGCCTTCTCGCGAGACCTGATTGTCCTTGCTGCGTTGCTGACACTCGTCTGCATTCGGCCCTACGTCCTTGCATTCGGCACGCGCTGCGGCTGCGCGGCAATGGCGTTCGTGGTTGCTGGCCAGCCGTGGACTTTCGCGAGCGAGCGCTTGATCAATGTAGTGTTGGGCAGCGCGATAGGTTTGCTATTTACGCTGGCCGTACACGTCATCGCGAGGCGCGTCAAATTAGAAGGAGTTGCTTCATGAGCCAATTGCACGTTTTGACGGTTGAAGATGACCCGGCTGCCGCCGACGAGATAATCAACGAGCTACGTGAGCGCGGCCTCACGGTTGATTGGGTAGATAACGGTCCGGAGGGCATGATGCGGGCGATGAGCGGTCAGTATGCCGCTATTACTCTCGATCGCATGCTGCCGGGAGTGGACGGACTCACTATTTTAAAGGCGATACGCGCGCTTGGTCTTCAGACGCCGGTCCTGATGCTGAGCGCACTTGGCGACGTCGACGAGCGCATTTGCGGACTGCGGGCGGGGGGCGATGACTATCTGACGAAACCATTCGACCCGGGAGAATTGGCCGCACGTATCGAGGTAATGCTTCGGCGGGTTTCCCAAAAACCAACGACGCAAGAGACGAGACTGAAGGCGGGGCCGCTCGAGATCGATCTGCTGTCGCGCGCCGTGACGCGGGACGGAAGGGCGATCGAGCTTCAGCCCACCGAGTATCGGGTACTCGAATTCATGATGCGGCATGCAGGACAAGCCATCACGCGAACCATGCTGTTCGAGGCGGTTTGGGGTTATCACTTTAATCCTGGTACAAACCTCATCAACGTTCACGTTGCACGGTTGCGCAAGAAAATAGATCCGCCAGGTACTCAGGCTCTGATTCAGACCGTGCGTGGCTCAGGCTACATGCTTGGATAGGGGATGGTTGTGGATAACGCGCAAAGTTCCTCGCAGCCGCCCAATCTCGGCACTCGCTGGCACACCACGACATTTCGGTGGTTGTTTGCTTACGCAGGCATGTTCGCTATTTCTTTGGTAATTCTGATCGGATTCGTTGACACTGCGGCGTCGAATACGACCAACAGGGACGCCGACGTGGTGATCCATTGGCAGCTTATTTACTTCGACTCGATCCCGGACGGTCAGTTGGAGGAAGCCATTCATCGCAGGCTCGAAAATGACCGAATTCATACAAACTTCTATGGTCTGTTCACATCAGATGGTCGTCACATAGCGGGCGATATTCTTACGCTACCTCGCGATCTTTCGCCAGACGGGACTGGTCGCACGTGGAAGCATCCGTTGGGAATTGTGGAAAATCAAGGTGTGCCGGTTTTTCGCGTGATGGGCGAACGGCGCAAGGATGGGACCCAGTTGGTAGTCGCCCGCGACTTGACCCATGTTCTCAAGATTCGCGAGGCAGTCGTCAGTACGGTGATTGGCGGGGGACTTCTCACCCTCGCGATTGGCATTGTTGGCGGATTGATGTTGAGCATGAGACAGATGCGCAGGGTTCGAGCGATAAGGCAAGTGATCGGTCGAATAGCGCAGGGCGATCTTCATCAGCGCCTTCCTGTCGGCGGACGTGATGAGATTGACCTGCTTGTACACCTTGTCAATCATATGCTTGATGAAGTTGAACGGCTGATGGGCGAAGTGAAATGTGCTTGCGACGGGATCGCTCACGACCTCCGGACGCCTTTGGCGCATGTTCGGTCGTTGTTAGGGCGCATAGCCGCATACAGTATCGCGACTAACAATGATGTCGCCACCAGGATGGTTGCTGAAGCTCGAGTTGAGACAGACACGCTGCTCGAACGCTTCGGCGCGATGTTGCGCATATCGCAAATCGAAGCCCTGCAGCGTCGCGGAGGTTTCGCCACGGTCGATCTCGATGTGCTTGTACAGGAGCTTGGAGGACTGTTTGAGCCGTTGTCCGAGACAAAGCGTATTGAGTGGGTCGTTCGGAGCGTTCCGGCCATGACCATTCACGGCGACCGCGCGCTGCTTTTCGAAGCATTCGTTAATTTGATCGACAACGCAATCAAGTTTGCGCCCGAAGGTGGCAAAGTGCGTGTAGAACTTTCCCGCACAGGGCGAGGCCCCCGGCTGGACATCGTCGACAACGGTCCGGGAATACCGATAGACGAGCGGGATGCCGTTTTGAAGCGGTTTTACCGGGGCGACCAGGCCCGCCAGGTGCGGGGGTCCGGGCTGGGGCTCAGCATCGTTTCAGCGGTGCTTCGCGTCCATGACTTCACCTTGCATATCGATGATGCCCGCCCGGGCGCGCGCCTGACTGTCGAGTGCTGGCCGCACTCCCTGGCCTAATTTGCCCTGCACGGGCTGGAGTTGATGATGCGGATACTTCTGGTCTCGCCGTTCAACGACGAGGGGAACTGGTTGCAGCGGGCGCTTGAAGAGAGTGGCTACAGTCTGCAGCGAGCCCGGAGCGTGCCGGACGGCACGTTCCTCGCTGCAGAGGAGTCGTTCGATGTGGTCATTGTCTTCGCGATCGACTCATCCACGTTCAACCTGCTGCAGGACACGTTGCCAAAGATCTTCGACCTCGCTGGAGGGGCGGTTATTGTCACCATACTCGGTATCCGCGCTTGTGCCGCTGATCGTGTCAAGATACTGCGCGCGGGAGCAGATGCGTGCTTCAACCAACCGTATTCATTTGAGGAAGTGCGTGAGCGAATTGAAGCGTTACGCAGGATTTCGTTACCGCGGCCTGTCAGTGATTCCGAGCATTCCGGTTCGCGACTTGATTCGTCGCGGCGGGAGTTTGTCGAAGGTGCCAATCGCGTGCCTTTGTCTAGGCGGGAGTATCTGTTCCTTGAACGCTTATTCCGCCAGATTAACTCTCCTATCAAGCGAGAAGAGTTGATTCGATATGCATGGCCGGAAGATGAGGAAGTTGATCCAGCCAGCGTGAACCTCGTCGTGACAAAGCTAAGACGAAAGTTTGAGGGAAACATGTTGAAGACCCACATCGAAACGGTCAACCGGTTTGGTTACAGACTTATCGCGGCATAGCAACGATACTTCGAAAATCGACATGGGTCGAACGTGACGGCCTAGGACCCAAAGTAGGGTACGCAATAGCCGGGCGGACCAACACATTCATGGTTGTGGTGCAATTCCGGCTCGTCGGTCTGTTACTCTCGAGCTTTTGACCACCCCGAGCCAATGAGCAAGCTGAAAGATCTCGAATGGTTGTTCAACGGGCGTCATTCCGACCGCGAAGTCATCGTCCTTTGCGTGCGTTGGTATCTGCGCTACAAGCTCAGTCTGCGTGATCTTGTCGAGATGATGGCCGAGCGCGGCCTGTCCCTCGCCCACACTACGATCCTGCGTTGGGTGAGGCGCTACACGCCGGAGTTCGTCAAACGCTGGAATCGGTTGGCTACGACAGCCGGTCAGTCGTGGCGAGTCGACGAGGCTGTGGTGCAAATAGCGCGATCAACGAATCGGTTAGAGTGTCGATCGGCTCTGTCAGGTTGATGCTGAGGCGGCGGTAGAATGCCGTGATGAAGAAGAGAAAATCCCTTTATCACGGCCACCGCTTTCCCGCCGGCGTCATCAGCTGCGCGGTTCGCTGGTATTTCCGGTTCAGCCTGAGCCTGCGCGACATCGAGGAGTTGTTGCTTGAGCGTGGTGTCGTGGTCACGTACGAAACGATTCGTTGCTGGTGCGACAAGTTC
>Ga0310811_10005144_pt1 | contig 16501 bp, 12 predicted proteins | sample YCmetagenome_FD_207642 | JGI IMG/M metagenome (GOLD analysis project Ga0310811, IMG submission 207642) | Soil microbial communities from experimental microcosm in Duke University, North Carolina, United States - YC | ecosystem: Engineered > Artificial ecosystem > Soil microcosm > Unclassified ...
TGAAGGCATAGACTTTAATAACAAGGACAAATCTGTTAACCAAATATGGCCGGGCATAGTTGCGGGCGAGTGGCATAATAATCATCATCTCTTCCCCAAAAGTGCACGAAGTGGGTTTAAACCAATGCAGCTTGACCTGGCCTGGGTATACATCCGCACGATGAACTTCCTCGGAGCTGTAAGCAGTTATAAGGACAATAAAAAACAATTTAACGAATTATATTACTTGCCCGAACTTGCACGTAAAAAGCAATCGGCCATAGAAAAAATTGCGCTCAGTAAAGGTTTGAAAGAGCAGAACCGCGCTTAAAAGTCTAAAATTTCTTTATACCTTTAAAACAAGGGCGTTGTGTAGTTCACCACGCCTTTGTTTCATTTATCGCATCTGTATGAGAAATTTATCGGCCCTGATCATAGCTATTCTTATCAGTATTACCGCTGTTTCAGCCCAAACTCAACCGGCTCCAAAGCAGATCACTTTTACCAAAGAACAACTGAAGGATAAAATCATGGGCGGCTGGGCCGGGCAAACCATTGCTGTAACTTTCGGTGGGCCATATGAATTTCGCTTCAACGGCACTTTCATACAGGATTACCAGCCGCTAGTTTGGTATGATGGCTACCTAAAGAAAACGATGATCGAGAATCCGGGTTTATATGATGATCTTTATATGGACCTAACCTTTGTAGATGTATTTGAAAAATATGGTCTCGACGCACCGGTTGATTCTTTTGCTAACGCCTTCGCTCATGCAGGTTATATGCTTTGGCATGCTAACCAGGCTGCACGCTACAACTTACTGAATGGTATCAAAGCGCCACAATCTGGTTATTGGATCAACAATCCGCATGCGGATGATATTGATTATCAGATCGAATCGGACTTTGCAGGATTGATGAGTCCGGCAATGCCGAACACAGCCTCCAAAATAAGCGACAAGATCGGTCATATTATGAATTATGGCGATGGCTGGTATGGCGGCGTATTTGTCGGGGCGATGTATACGCAGGCATTTATATCAAATGATGTTCAGCATATTGTGAATGAGGCATTAAAGACGATCCCAACAAAAAGCACTTATTATCAATGCATTCATGATGTAATTAACTGGCATAAGCAATATCCAAACGATTGGCATCAAACCTGGTTCGAGCTGCAAAAGAAATGGTCATCGGAGAATAGCTGCCCTGATGGGGTATTTAATGCATTCAATATCGATGCCAAACTGAACTCGGCTTATGTAGTATTGGCGCTGCTTTACGGCAACGGTGATTATACCAAAACTTTGAAGATCGCGACACGTTGCGGACAGGATGCAGATTGCAACCCTTCTACTGTTGGTGGTGTTTTAGGTGCGATGCTTGGCTATAAAAAGATACCTGCTTACTGGAAAATGGGATTGAAAGAAGCAGAATCTATCGACTTTAAATACACTACCATGTCGTTGAATAAAGTCTATGAAGTCGGCTTTAAACATGCTTTGGAAAACATTAAACGGAATGGCGGCAAGATTGATGGCGATAAAATCAGCATTCCTGTTCAGGAACCAAAGATGGTAAAGTTTGAACAAGGCTTTACTAATATGAAACCATTGCAAAAGATTAACCTGCCTCATAATATCATTAGTAATGAGCTAAGCTTCGATTTTATCGGAACAGGTTTTGTTCTGAAAGGCGAAGCCGGAAAGAAAAAAGAAGATTCTCCTGATTATATTTTTGATATAGAAGTAATCATTGATGGAGAAAAAACAGAAACTGCAAAACTGCCTACCAACTTTACCATACGCCGGCAGGAAATATGCTGGAAATACCTGTTGACTAATAAAAAGCATTTTGTAAAAGTTAAAGTACTGAACCCCAAGAAGGATTATGTATTAAACTCGTCAGAATATTTGGTTTATGGTGATATAGCGACCGTTGCTAAGAAATAAAGAATTGAATTTTCATTTTCCAAAAAATCACTACCCACTTTTTAAATGTTCATAATTCTGCCATCCTGAATGCTCTTCATTTTATAATATCATTAAAATCAATTGCTTTACCTATACGATATAGATAATACCTATATGTCATAAATTATTTATATAAAGTCCCCATTTTAAAAGCGGTACCTTTGTAACAAATAAACATCTTATATAATAATATGATAACTATAGGTCAGAAATTTCCTGAATTTTCTAAAACAGCGGTTGTAAGTATCGAAAAAGGCAAAGAGTTTGAAACCATCACATCAGAATATCTTGCTAATGAAGATAATGTGTGGACAGTAATGTTCTGGTGGCCAAAAGATTTTACTTTCGTGTGCCCTACCGAGATTGCTGAATTCAACAACAATTACAGCGAGTTCCGCGACCGCGATACCCGTTTGATCGGAGCTTCTACTGATACTGAATTTGTTCACGCAGCATGGAGAAGAAACCATGACGATTTGCGTGAGCTGAAATTCCCGATGCTGGCTGATACTTCAAAATCATTAGCTGAAGAATTAGGCATCCTGGAACCAAACGAAAAAATTGCTTACCGTGCTACCTTCATCATCGATCCTACAGGTATTATCCGTTGGGTATCAGTAAATGACCTGAGCGTAGGCCGTAATGTGAAAGAAGTTATCCGCGTACTGGATGCTTTACAAACAGACGAGCTTTGCCCTTGCAACTGGGTTAAAGGCGAAGAGACTTTAACTGTCTAATTAATTTAACTAACTAGTCCCCGCATATTTTTTTTGCGGGGATTTTTTGTTCCTTCTATTCTCAAGATCATGAGCGAAACAACAGAAATAACCACCGAAATATTAGAATCTTTAGGTATCGATAGCGATTACCGTACCGAAAGCCTGGAGCTGCTTGAAAAAGGCGAATCGCGTTATTTGCGTGATTTAAAACTGAACCTAACCAGTACACTCACTTCAGAGCACCTGAGCGCTAAAGAATGTGCTTTAATCGGCCTTTCATCTGCTATAAATAATAATAACAAGGTATTAACTCAATACTTCACCCGTTACGCTGAAGAACAAGGCGCTACCGCAGCTGAAACTGCTGAAGCTGCTGGCTGTGCATCGTTACTGGCATCAAACAATGTATTTTATCGTTTCCGTCACTTTACACAGAAAGAGAAATACAGCCAGATCCCTGCGCGTATCCGCATGCAGATCATGATGAAACCTGTAACCGGGAAAGAGTTTTTTGAATTGATGAGTCTTGCCATTTCCGCCATCAATGGCTGCGAAATGTGTGTAAATGCGCATGAAGACTCACTGATAAAAATGGGCACTACTGAAGAGCGTATTTTTGATGCAGTGAGGATTGCGTCATTAGTTACCGCAACCGGAAAAATTATTTTTTAATCTATTCTAAAAAACAATGTCATTTCGACGAACGTAGTGGGACTACGTGGGGTGAGGAGAAATCTTTTACGACGTGCAAAGTTTGCTATGCAAGTTGTAGAAGATTTCTCATCCGCGACCACTACACAGTCCTTCCTGCGAATTCGAAATGACAAGGTTTTTTTAAGGTATGATTGGGATTATCTCAGCCCTTTACCTTCCAAATACCAGATCAAAGCTGGAGGGTGATCAGTCTGCAAACCCTTAAAGCCTAGTACAATCGCCGCGTCCCAATTCTGATCTTCATCCTTACTTTGGATATCGGGCCATACCGGGATATTCTGTTCAGTAGCAAATTGTACCATTTCTTTGGTGTACTCTTTCCAACTACCATCAAGTATATCTGGCTTTACCTGATTGATAAAAGTTTTCATTCCTGCTACATCTTTTACACTATTTGGCATACTGAACATTAAGGGCATATCCGGTGCAACATGCCGCCAGTCGATGAACTGCTGGATGCCGTTGATGTAAACCAGCACCTGTTTTTCCATACCATACTTTTTAAGCATGGCATAAGTGGCACTTGCTGATGCATTTTTGAAATCGATGTAGATATAGATCTTATCCTTGCAAAGCTTCAGTATTTCCTCAAAAGTGGGCACTTGATAAACTGTTTTATCCAAACTGTCACGGCTTTTAACCTGGAGTTGTTTAATCTCGGCCATGGTCAAATCTTTTACAGCACCTTTAGCATTTGTCATGCGATTGACCGTGGCATCGTGCATGCTTACCAGGGCGCTGTCTTTTGTAGTACGAAGGTCTATTTCGAGATAATCGGCCCCATTTTTAATCGCTTCGGCGTACGCAGCAAGCGTATTTTCAGGATACTTTACATGGTCTCCACGGTGACAGATCACAATAAATTTATGACGAGCTTTGGGTGCAGGATTAGGCTGCGCACTCGCATCGATCCAAACAATGCAGGCAGCCAATAAAATTGAAAATCTTCTCATCTGATTATTTACCCAGACCGGTTCTTTCTTTGACCATTACAGACGAAATTGCATCGCCTACCTCATGGTCTGCTGAGGCTTTGAAGTCGTAACCCAGCAACTGTGCAATTGTTTGGGCCAGTTGTTTATGATATGTGGTTGTTTGTGTCTTTACAATACCATCATGCGGCGTATCCGGACCGATCACCGCAAACCATGTTTGCTCAGAATTCTTAACGCCTGCACCATGGTTTCTCCAGGCATCGATATTGGTATCACCACGACCATGATCACAAGTAATGATCAATGTAGTTTTGTTTTTATAAACTGGGTCGCTTTGAATGTATTCCCACAATTCTTTCAGATAGGCGTCTTCCTGATGGGCCTGGGTCAGGTACATTTTATAGTAGCCGGCGTGGGCCATGTCATCAGTCTCATCAAAAGCCAGGTAAAGCACACGCGGTTTGTATTCCCTTAAATATTCCTTGCCAAACTCATAAGTCATAAAGTCGATGCGTGTATCACCCAAATAATGAGGTGCTTTATGCTGCATTTCGTTCAGGTATTTCAGGCGGTCATCTGCTTTGGTGTCTACAAAATTTGTGTAACCCGCATTCACTATTAATCCCGAACGGTTTACATTAAATATTGCCGGAAATGCCTCCCACGAGGCAAACACTGCTACTTTATTTTCAAATCCTTTTTGCTTTCCCAGGTATTCAAAAATACTTGTATTAGGATTAAGAACAGGATTATTGCTGTTTACTCTAACATCAGGGAAACCAGTAAATATTTCGTTGTAGCCGGGATATGAGAAATGATATTGATTAGCTACTTCATCACAATTGCCCATGTCGCGGTTTCCGTATAATTGCCCTTCGTTTGCCATTGTCGACCACATAAAAGGCATTAATAACTTGCGACGCTCTTCGGGTGTTTGAACCCAGAATTTTTTACGGATATCGGCTTTTGAATCTGTATATTTTGAATTGATAAGAGTTGAATCTGCCCCTCTGTAAAGCTCCTGCCAGCGAAAGCCGTCGAGGGTAACTACGATCACATTTTGGGTGCGATGATTTTGAGCGAAAAGTTTCGGAACTATTAAAAGAGCTAAAAACAACAATGCAAGCTTCTTCATAAGTAACTATTTTTTAGATGTATAAGAACAAAAAACGTAATAAACCTTGTTAATGCGACAAAAATAAAGGCGGGATATTAAGCCCACCTTTATTGAAATTTAATTTAATAGTTGTTGGTAATTTATCAAGTGTTAATAAATGTTACCCACGGTTTATTTTAGTATCCACATCACGCCATTGATGTCATCGTTACCAGCGTATTGGCTTTGCAATGCCGTGGTATAATTTTTTGTATTGGCTGTACGCTCGCTTGAAGGATATTGGAAACGCAATGCTATACGCTGACCATTATCTGTACCCGGACCCGTTGTGAAAGCAGGCACGCCGGTTCTGCGATAAGTAAAATAAGACTCCAAACCTGAATGGCGGAACAGTGCAAGATATCTCTGTTGTAATATTTGGGTTAAACCTGTGGCACCACTTGCATACTTAATTGCCGGCTGCGCGTAATAAGTTGCCCAATTTGTATTAATGGTGTAGGTATCATAGTTTGCCAGGTTGGTTACGCCGGATGCTCCTGGTTTATAGAAATAAGCTGTGAACGCACCGGTAGCTGGTATGCTATAGTAAGTCCAGGATGCTTGTATACCATTAACATAGTGCGTTTCTGCGTTGCCGGTAATCCATCCCCTATTTATACCTTCAGCAATATTAAACTCCTGCTCCGGATAACCGACCTGTATACTCGGCTCGCCGGTGTAAGTTGAGTAATAATGTTTTCTATTGATGAATGAATAAAGATTCAAACCTGCATTGGCATACATAGTACCAAGGTCAAGACCCGGATCAGCTCCAACAAATGAATTAAAATTAGTTGGGCTTTGTCCCAGGTCATCAACAAGATGACGTGCAGGTTCAGCTACAACATAAACACGGGGATCTTGAAAAGTGGTCAGCAGCTTAATATAAGTTTGTGACGAGTTCTGTCTTGAACCATTTTGACCAAAATTATCCGGGGTCATCGGGTAATAGTTGGTTGGCGAAACAAATACAAACTGCAGGTTATCATCCGAACTTGCCATTAATGGATACTTGCCCGGATTATTAACTATAGCTGCAAACTGAGTCGGGATATTCATGTCGGCATCGCTGACAGCTTTTTTACTAAGTTCTAATAGTAGCCTAAGCTTAAAAGCGTTTACAGTTTTTTGCCATTTGGTCAAATCACCGTTGAATAAAAAGTCACCACTCAAAGTACCACCCTGTGCTATTACAGTTGTCAGATCGTTATTAGCATCGTCAAGCCAGGCCAGGCACTGGTTCATCACTGCTTTTTGAGTATCATACTTTGGAGTAAGATTAGTTAACCCTTTTAATGCGTCTGTCATAGGGATATCGCCCATTTCCAAGCTCATTTTGCTGAAGAAGTAAGCTCTGAAAAACTTACCCAAGGCGCTATAGCCATTTGTGGCCGAAGCGCCCGCTGCAACAGCTTGCTGTTCCATCAGCCCAACGTTTTTTAAAGCGTTATAATAGTTATCGCCCGATCCAAAATCGTATGTGTTATTGCCGTAGTAATTATAATTGTAGATATAATACTGGCAATATATCTCGTTCTCGTTGTCCGGAAAATCAACCATGGTATATTCAACACCATTCAATAACAACGATGCAGGAACACTGGAAGGCACGTTATTATTTTGGGTTAATTCCTGATAGCTTTTTTTACAACCACTCGCTGTGACCAGCATCAATGCTGCGAGTAATTGAAGTTTAAATATTTTTTTCATGATAATCATCGTTATAAATCAGAATGATAATTTAAAGTTGAAACCATAACTTCTTACTGATGGCGATTGCAAACCGGTAAGCGATGTACGTGAGTTGGCATATTGATCCAGGTCTACATCCTTGAACTTAGGATCTTTATAGAAGTACAAGAGGTTACGGCCATATAGTGATACCGATGCAGATTGAATGAACGTTTTGTGTAACCAGGCTTTCGGGAAATCGTAGCTTAGGGTTACTTCACGCAGTTTCGCATAGGTTTTGCTCATCAGGTAAGCCTCGTCAACGTTATAATATTCACTTGCATATTCCTGAACAAAAACCGGAGTCTTATTTGGTGCATATTGCAAGGCGCTATAGTTTAACACCTCACCCGTATATGAATCATAGTTTGGCGCAACACCGTTTGATATTTGCACGCCTTTGGCTACATAACTACCAGTATAATTAGCATTAGGCTGCTGGTTATTTGCAGGGAAGTGCAGCCAATCCTGGTAGCGGGCAGCCCCAAGCGCCCCTTCTGCAGTTAAAGCGTTTGAACCACCACGCATAGTTTTGTTAAACACGTAGTCCTTGGTAACACCACCTACTGAACCGTCAAATTGGAAGCCCAGGCTCAAGCTCTTATAGTGAACCTTATTATAGATAGACCAGCTCCAATCCGGATCAAGGTGACCCAGGTAATGACCACCGGTTCTTAAAGGTTCGCCATTCGATCCATAAATGATCTGTCCATCCGGTGTGCGTACAAATTTCGAACCGTAGAGTTTATCTACACGATCACCTACGTGAAAATAAGTATTGTAAATAGTCTGGCCTGGTGGCAGCTCTGTATAAACTTCCTTATAGGTAGACCAGTTAACCAATACATCCCATCCAAAACCGCTCATGTCTTTTATTGGTGTACCACTCAATGAAAGCTCATAACCAGTTTTCTTGCTCTTAAGGCCATTGATATACTCATCCGTATAACCAGTAGCAGTAGATATCGGGTTATCCAAAATTGCAGGGCCATTGATGTACTGGAAAGCAGTACCACTTAGCCCTAAACGGTTTTTCAAGAATTTTATATCAAAGCCTTCTTCGTAGTTAACAACTGTATAGGTTTTTATATTATTTTGATACAATGAGTTTGGCCCATAACCTGCGGTTTGATTATTGTAAGGCTTAGCAATTGAGTAACTTGAAATCAATGAATAATTAGGACCATTATATGGCGATTGATATGCAGTGCCGTAACCAAGTGGATTATTAAACAGCGAAGGCCCTGTTTGACCGCCAAACGCAGTAATTGAACTGAACGGAGCCGGACCTATGGTTGGACTGGTTGCATCCGAACGGATGTTTGCAAACGATCCTCTTACTTTCAGGAATGATATCACTTCAGGTAGCTTTATGTAATCAGAGAGTACTGAGGCTGCTGAAACACTTGGGTAGTAATAAGTAGCTACATTCTGCAAAGCTGAGGAGTGTTCTACGCGGAAGGTACCTGATAAAGTAGCATATTTTCCGAAGGAGGCATCTAATGAGCCGAATACGCTTAATTGTCTTTCGGCAGAATTAAAGCTGGTTGCCTGTATAGGGTTTTTCGAGTTACTGAAAGCATATACTCCCGGTACGTTCAGATAGTCTGTTGACACCCAGCTTGAATTATAATTGAACTCGCGCAAGTTACTACCTACCAAACCTGATAAATTCAAAAAGTGTGCAACTGTGTAGTCGTAATTCAATGTCAGGAAAGTATTGTTTTCAAACAAGTCGCGGCGGTCTTCACGGTAATCACCCTGGTTACCTTCACGACCATAAGGGTGAGCCGAGTAAGGCATATCTTCTGTACGTAACAAATTGTACGTGCTTAGTTGTTCTTTTAAAGTAACATTTAAGTGATTGTCAATCTTGAAGTTACCTGAAATATAACCGTAAGTATCATTTTTATAATGACCGCGGGTCCATATCTTAGTCAGGAACCAAGGGTTATGGTAACGGGTATATTCGGCAAAATTAGATTGTGTACCCACTTTACCTGGCTGCCAGATGGCTTTGATGTCGGGCGCATTTACGTCCCAGTCAGCACCTGTCCAAATTGCCATGTTATAAATAATACTGTTTGGGCCATACTGAACATCAGGGAAATCATCAGTGCTCTGCCTGTTAAAATCAAGGCTTCCTTCAAATTTCCAGCGTGGCGATGGATTGAACGATGCAAATAAGTTGGCGTTTACTATGTCCAGGTATTGAGATGGAATATAGCTATTCTGATGCTGTTGCGAAACAGAAAATCTTGTAGTGTAGTTATCGCCATTAGCAGTCAGGGCGATATCATTATTAGTTTGATAGCCTGTTCTTAAAAAGTTAGCAAGATTATTAGCACCACGTGCCACCCATGGAGTTCCCTGGCGCACACCATTAACTACCGGGCTATCATATTGCGGGATCAGCTGACCATTAAAGTAAGGGCCCCAAACGTCATAGTCGCTATCCACACCACCTGGTGCGCCACCTTTTCCGTCCACGAATTGATAGTAGGTATTTTCACCCGGCCCAAACGAATGCTGAACACGAGGGAAAGCAACAAAGCCTTTGTTAATTACGGTACTGCTGTTTAAATCGATAGTAAGACCTTTTTTTGCGTTATTACCTTTTTTTGTAGTGATAACAATAGCACCATTTTGTGCACGGCTACCATACAAGGCTGCGGCGGCTGGCCCTTTCAATACTGTATAACTCTCAATGTCATCCGGGCTAAGGTCAAAGGTATCCGAGTTAACAGGCAAACCGTCAATAACGAAAAGTGTAACGGTTCCACCGCGGATAGTAACGTTGGGCACACCCAATATTTCGGATGTTGCACCAACTGACAAACCCGCTACCTTACCGATCAAACCGTTTACCGGGTTCGGATCGCGCGCAGTGGTCAATTGGTCGCCTTTAACTTCTTGTGTCGCGTAACCAATACGGCGTGTTTCCTTTTTAACGCCCAACGCGGTTACCACCACTTCGTTTAGAGATTTGTTATCGGCAACAAGTGCAACATTTAAATTGGTCTGGTCTCCTATAGTAACATCTTGCGTTACATAACCCAGAAATTTAAATGTTAACACTTCTCCTTTTTCAACGGTAAATAAGAAACGACCGTTGACATCTGTTACAGTTCCTTTAGTAGTTCCTTTGAGCAAAATAGTTACTCCGGGTAAAGGCTGCTTGTTTTCGTCGGTGACTGTACCACCGATCTTGATCTGCCCGAATGAGAGTATTGGGGCAAGCAATAATAACATCATCGTTATCATTGTCCTTAAGTGAATGTAAAGCTGCTTCATCTGCTGAATTAATTAGGTGAGAAGGATATTTTTCATGCAGCAATACTAAACTTAGTTTATTATTTGTAAACTAAATTAGTATTAAGGAAAGCTTAAGCTTACGTGCAAAACGTGTTAAGAAGGGTGATTTTTGTAACAGCAGAATTACAATCGACTTACAATTATTTAATATTCGGAAAAGGTTGACCGACTTCAGGTGCTCAAGGTCATGCACTGGAACGTTCATTTCTTTAGCCTGGTCATCCCAATAGCGCAGCTTGATAAACAACTCAGCATCAGGATGACTTTCAAATTCCGCGGCTTCCTGCTCAGACATTCTACCACCCTGAAATTCCAGAGTAGCCTTACTGGCATCAGATAGCTTATTATAATATTCAGGATATTTATAAGTAAGGTACCTTTTTGCAATAACGTGGCTTTCAACCAATGTCGCTAGTCTTTCTGAAAACCCGCGCTCACGAAGGTAATCGGCACCGAGCTTCTCATGATCAACATTGCCAAACCCATCCATGCTTTCGGCTTGGGCATCTTCGGCACACAGGTGACCAATGTCATGAAAAAATGCGGCTAGAATTACTTCCTCGTCATAACCTTCGTCTTCGGCCAGGGTTGCTGCCTGCGACATGTGTTCCAGTTGAGATACCGGCTCGCCTATATAGTCTTCGTCGCCATGTTTTTCATACAGGGCGAAAACTTCGTCAACAACTTCTTCTGGTGTAATAGCAGCGCGATTCATAAATGTATCAGTTATGATACAAATAAAGGTATCAGATATTATTAAATCATTAAATTTTTATGATTGATTCAGCTATCCAAATTAAAATGTCTTTTATTGTAAAAGGATTATTATAATCCTAATTTGCAATACCAATTATAAATATACCACGTTTACCTATATCTATGGAAGATGATATACTGATCCAGATCAGTAACCGGATAAAAGAGCGCCGGCGCGAACAAAATATTACCGTACAGGAACTGGCCAACCAGGCCAATGTGAGCAAGGGGCTGATATCGCAGATAGAAAATAGCCGTACCATACCATCATTAATAGTCTTGATCGATATTATCAAAGCGCTGAATATCGACCTGAATGAGTTCTTTAAAGATATACGGACTAAAAGCGACATATCACCTATCCTTGTAAAGAGAAAAGAAGAATATGACCGTTTTGAAAAGGAGCACGCCAATGGTTTTTATTATAAGAGGATATTCACCCGGTTCATTGATCACTCTACGGTAGATATTGTAATTCTCGAACTGGAACCTAATTCAACCCGGCCGTTAGTGGAAACTGATGCTTTTGAATATAAATACATCATATCCGGCCAGATAGAATACCAGATAAACGGAGATAAGATACTTTTAGGCCCGGGTGATTCCTTGTTGTTCGATGGGCGTATCCCCCACACCCCTGTCAACATGGGAAAAGATATGGCCAGTATGTTGGTAGTGTATTTTTTTGAGGAAGGCAAGGGCTGAAAGCCCTTGTTGGAAAGTTGTAAGGTTGAAATGTTGTAAAGTTGGTTATTGAGAGATATATTGAGGTTAAACAACATTTCAACTTTCAAACTTTTCAACCTTACAACCACAATTAATCAAACCTTAACACTAAATTAGTTCGATATTAATAAACTTAGTTTAGTATTGCTCAACTATTATTCCCTACTATAATGTCTATTAAATTAGTTGTTTTTGATATCGCAGGCACCACTGTTAAGGATGACCACAATGTAAGCAAGGCTTTTAAAGCTGCTTTAGAAAAATATAATTACGATGTCCCGCTGGAAATGATCAACCCGTTGATGGGTTATGAAAAGAACCAGGCCATTACGCAAATGCTGCAGCTGCATGAGCCGGACAAGTCAAAAATCACCTCTGAGTTGGTGAACGACATACACCGCGAGTTTGTAAAACAAATGATCCACTTTTACCAGTTTGAGCCGGGCATTGAGCCGCTGCCAAATGTGGAGGAAACCTTTGCTGCTTTGCATGACGCAGGTGTTTTGGTCGGCGTAAATACCGGTTTTTCAAAAGACATCGCCGACACTGTTATCAATCGGCTGCAATGGCGCGAGAAAGGTTTGATAGACTACCTGATCGGCTCAGACGAAGTAGAGCTTGGTCGTCCGCATCCTTTTATGATAAAGAAGATCATGCAGGAAGCAGGCATTACCGACCCGCAGGAAGTGGCTAAGGTGGGTGATACCGAGGTTGATGTTCGCGAAGGACAGAGCGTAGGCTGTAAATATGTTATCGGCGTTACAACCGGTATATTTACAAGGGAAGAGCTGGAAGAATACCATCCTACTCATATTATCGACAATATCGCCCAGGTACTCGACATCATCAAACAGTAAGTATGAAACTGATCGATCAGTGCAGACAAAAGGTTGCCAAATGGCCTTATGGGCTGTTATCGGTTATGGCTGCAATCTCTTCTTTCGGAGCATATACCTGTATGTATGCATTCCGTAAGGCGTTTGCAGCAGGCACTTTCAGCGGATTGGAATATTTGCACATTAATTATAAAGTGTGGCTGGTAATTGCGCAAGTTATTGGTTATACGCTTAGTAAATTCTACGGCGTCAAATTCATATCTGAGTTAAAACCAGGGCAACGGGCAAAATATATTTTAATGCTGATCGGCATTGCCTGGACAGCACTATTGTTATTTTCTATAATTCCGGCACCATATAATATAATTTTTCTATTTATTAATGGTTTCCCTTTGGGATTAATTTGGGGATTAGTTTTTGGATACCTGGAAGGACGCAAGTCTACGGAGTTTATGGCTGCTGTATTGTCTATAAGCCTGATATTTGCTTCGGGTTTTGTGAAGACGGTTGCCCGTATGTTGATGGGCTCGTTTCATATCAGCGAATACAGTATGCCGTTTATTACAGGGGCATTATTTGTAGTTCCTTTATTGCTATTTGTATTCATGCTGGAGCTAATGCCGCCGCCAACCGCCGAAGATATCCGCCTGCGCACCAAACGTTTACCGATGGATGCAGCAGAACGTAAAAGCTTTTTGCAGCGATTTTTACCGGGCATCATTCTTACGCTAATCATCTATGTATTGCTTACCATTATGCGCGATGTACGCGACAGCTTTGAAGTAGAGATATGGAACAGCATGGGTATAAAAGATAATACGATCTATGCTAAAATAGACACCATCATTTCGGTAATTGTACTGATCGCGATGAGTTTGCTTATTTTGATCAAAAAGAATTTGAAGGCGTTTAGTTTGATCCATATTATGATCATATCAGGCTGCGTACTTATTGGCATCGGAACCGTATTGTTCACTTTTAACCTGATCAGCCCAATGATTTGGATGACCCTGGCTGGACTTGGTCTTTACATGGGTTATGTACCTTACAATGCTGTTTTCTTTGAGCGTTTATTAGCCTCCTTTCACTATAAAGGCAATGTGGGCTTTCTAATTTATGTAGCTGACTCTATGGGATATCTTGGCAGCGTAAGCGTGTTGTTAGTTAAGGAACTAGGGCAACCAAGTGTAAGCTGGGGTGCATTTTTTAAAGATAGTGTACTGGCTGTAGCAGTCATAGGTGGAATATGCGCTACCCTATCATTATTTTACTTTATGCGCAGCGCTCGTAAAGATAAACCAGGTCAGCAAGAACAACTGAATATTTTACCTGTATGAAGACCATCATGAGCCACCTCCTCACGAAGTGAACAACAAACGGCTCATGATAGCTTTCATCACCATAAAAACAAATCATTCCGATGAAAAATTCTTCTGCCATAGTTATTGGCGCCGGAATCGTAGGTCTTGCCACTGCCCGTGCTTTGGCTATAAGAGGCTATAACGTAACTGTTTTTGAACGCAATGAACGTGCTGTCGGAGCATCCATCCGTAACTTCGGCATGGTTTGGCCCATCGGCCAGCAAACCGGTCCGTTGTTTGAACGAGCCATGCTCTCACGGAGCATTTATAAAGAAATTTGTACCGAAGCCAATATCTGGCATAATGAAGTTGGTTCATTACACCTGGCTTACCATGATGATGAGTTACAGGTAATGACGGAATACGTAGATGCAAACAAACAATACCGCGATTGCTCACTCCTTACTCCTGCCCAAGTTCTGGAGAAATCTCCTGCTGTTAACCCAAATGGTTTAATAGGCGGTTTGTGGAGCGGAGAGGAAATGATTATCGAATCAAGAGTCGCAATCGGTCAAATAGCAGCTTACCTGGCTGAGAAATACAATGTCGATTTTCATTGGAACACGGCTATCAATAAAATAGAATATCCATCGGTTTTTTCAGGCGAACGCAGCTGGCCGGCCGATGAAATATTTGTTTGCAGCGGTGCTGATTTTGAAACTTTATATCCTGTCCTATTCTTGGAGACCAACATCACCAAATGCAAGCTGCAAATGATGCGCCTGGTTGCCCAACCTGATGGCTGGCGAATCGGTCCTTCATTATGCGGCGGATTATCCATGATCCACTATCCGGGTTTTCAAATCGCACCTTCATTACCTGCATTACGCAAAAGATATGAAGAACAATATGCCGAATACCTGAATTGGGGCATCCACGTCATGGTTTCGCAAAACGGTGGCGGAGAGCTAACCATCGGTGATTCACACGAATATGGCCCGGTGCATGATCCATTCGACAAGACATTCATCAATAACCTGATAACCGATTACTTACATACGTTTGCCAATTTTAAGGACTGGCAGCTAATGCAATCATGGCATGGCATTTATCCTAAAATGATGAATGGCCAAACCGAACTGATCGCGGAAACAGAGCCTGGCGTGACTGTGATCAACGGCCTCGGTGGCAACGGTATGACTTTGTCGTTTGGGCTTTGTGAGCAGTTTTTTGCAACACGGTAAAGGTTTACGTTGGACGTTTTACGTAACTTGTCCTCACTAGAACCAATTATATAACGGATATTATTGAACGTAAAACGTATTACGTATAACTTATAACCTAAAATGAGCGACTCAAGAAGAGATTTTCTAAAAAAAGCAGCTTTGCTGGCCGGGGCAACCGGACTGGCTAATATCATCCCGGCTTCTATTCAAAAAGCAATGGCCATCAATGCCCCTGAGGGCAGTACCTATATGGATGCTGAGCATGTAGTGATATTGATGCAGGAAAACCGCTCTTTCGATCATACTTATGGCACTTTACAAGGCGTGCGTGGTTATAATGACCCACGTGCTATCGATTTGCCTAACAAGAACAAAGTATGGTTGCAGTCGAATGCTGAAGGTGAAACCTACGCACCATTCCATCTGGATATAAAAAACACCAAAGCTACCTGGATGAGCTCGCTACCGCACTCATGGGCCAACCAGGTGAATGCACGTAATGATGGCAGGTTTGACCAATGGCTGAATGTAAAAAAGAACAGCATTGAAGAATACAGTCACATGCCGCTGACCATGGGTTTCCACAATCGCGAGGACATTCCGTTTTATTACGCGCTGGCTGATGCATTTACGGTTTGTGATCAAAATTTCTGTTCTTCGTTAACTGGCACCAATCCAAACAGACTTTACTTCTGGACGGGGACTATACGCCCCGAACAGCACGAAAATTCAAGAGCCCATGTGTGGAACGATGACATGGATTACGGCACTTTAAACTGGAAAACCTTTCCTGAACGCCTGGAAGAAAATAGCATCTCCTGGAAATGTTATCAGAACGAAGTCGCTATTGATACCGGTTTTGAAGGCGAAGAAGATCCATGGCTGTCTAACTTCCAGGATAATCCGCTGGAGTTTTTCGGGCAGTACAATATCCACCTGCATCCGAAGCATATTGAAGCGCTGGAAAAAAGATCGGCCCAATTACCGCAGAAAATTGATGAGCTTCAGAAAAAGATTGCATCACTGCCTGCAGGCGATGCGCATATCGATCACCTGAAGCATGAACTGAAAGATTTGCAAGACTACCTGGCAGGTGTTAAAAAGGAAAAGGAATTGTACAAGGCCGGTCAATTC
>Ga0310811_10005145_pt1 | contig 16500 bp, 22 predicted proteins | sample YCmetagenome_FD_207642 | JGI IMG/M metagenome (GOLD analysis project Ga0310811, IMG submission 207642) | Soil microbial communities from experimental microcosm in Duke University, North Carolina, United States - YC | ecosystem: Engineered > Artificial ecosystem > Soil microcosm > Unclassified ...
GACGTCGACATATTCGGAAATGACCGAGCCGATGGGGACGTCGGCACGCGCGACCAGCTCGTAGGCTCCAGCCCGAAGGATCGCCCGCATCGGCCGGTCGAGGCGCTCCAGAGTCCAGCCTTCGGCAAGCTTCCCGCTGATCAGCCCGTCGATCTCTTCCCGCCGAGCATCGGCACCGGTGACGACATCGTCGAAAAAGTCGCGCTCGGCGTCATGATATTGCGCGTCCTCGATCGTCGCTCCGAGGCGATGGTCGTGAAATTCCTTGAGCAGCCGTGGAATGGGCGTGCCCTCCATGTCGTGCTGGTAGAGCGCCTGCACGGCGGCGAGGCGCGCGGCGGAACGTGAAAGCGAACGGGCTTCGGTCATTGCGCCGGGGCAGTAGCGGCGGCTTGCCCGGCAAGGAAGGGCTCGAGCGCGGCGGCAACCTGTTCGCCCACTTCCCACGGCGCGAAATGACCTGCGTCGAGCAGGGGAAAGATCGTCAGATCGTCGACCAGCCTGTCGAGGCCTTCGAGCTGGATCGGCAGCAGTGCGGCGTCCTTCATTCCCCAGACCACCAGCGTCGGGACTTTCACGCTCGGCAATGCGCCGAGCAGCCAGTCGGGAAGCGGGACGGTCACGCCGGGCGGCGGCACGACCACTTTCGACGCACGGTACCAGTTGAGCATCGCGTTCAACGCGCCTGGCTGCGACCAGTCGGCGATGTACTGCTGCTTCTCGGCATTCGGGATTTTCGTAATGTCGGTGTGCCGCGCGAACATTTTGTCGAAGAAGGCTTCAACCCCCATCGCTTCGACTGCTTTCTCGAACCCCGGCGTGCGGAAGGCGGTGATGTACTGCGAGGCAGCGCGCTGGTCGGCGTTGTCGATGAGGCTTCTCTGAAAGATCACCGGGTGCGGGGCGTTGACGATCGCAAGGCGCGTGAGTCGCGGGTCCGCCCGCAGCGCCGCGCCCCAGGCGATGGCTCCGCCCCAATCGTGCCCGACCAGCGCGAACTGCTGCAGCGACAGGGCATCCGCGATGGCGAAGATGTCGTCGATCAGCTTGTCGGTTCGATAATCCTCGACATCCTGCGGGAGGTCGGATCCGGCAAAGCCCCTCTGATCCGGCATGATGAGGAAGAAGCGGTCTTGGAGCCGCGGCACGATCTCGCGCCACGTGCGGTGCGATTCGGGAAAGCCGTGGAGCAGGATCACTGCGGGATTCGACGGGTCTCCCGCGATCGCGACGTTGAGAGTCACGCCGGTATTCAGCGATACCCGACGAAACTGGGTCACGGATAGCTGACCGTCAGTGGCACCTCGGGAAGCGGGATATATTCCTGATCGTCGCCCGGGATCAGTTTGAAGCGAAGCGCCTTCCAGTCTTCCTTCGCCTGATTGATGCGGTCTCTCGACGAGGAGACGAAGTTCCAGAAGACGTAGCGTCGCGTGGAGAAGGCCTCGCCGCCCATCAGCATCACGCGGGCGCCGCTCGCGCTCGATAGTCGCGCCTCATGGCCCGGCTTCAGGACGTAAAGCGCAAAGGGCTCCAGCGGCTGGCCGTCGAGTTCGGCTTCACCACCGACGAGCATCACCGCCCGTTCGTCCGCGCCGGCTTCGATCGGGATGGCACCGCCGGTGAGCTCGATATCGGCATAAACGGTCGCGGAATGCTGAGGCGTCGCCGCCGTCGCTCCCCACAACGTGCCCATCAGCAAGCGGGCATGCGCCCCGGATTCCTCGACCACCGGAAGCGCTTCGGCGGACACGTGGTCGAACGCCGGAGCAACCTCTTCGCGCCCGTCGGGAAGCGCGAGCCAGGTCTGCATTCCGTAGAGGCTGGGGCCGGTCGAGCGCAGCGCCTGCGGCGAGCGCTCAGAATGGACGATCCCGCTGCCCGCGGTCATCAGGTTGATCGCGCCGGGCTCAATGACGGCATGGCTGCCGATGCTGTCGCGGTGCTCGATCGCTCCTTCGAACAGGTAAGTTACCGTCGCCAGATTGATGTGCGGATGCGGGCGGACGTCCATTCCGCGCCCGGCAGCCAGCCGCGCCGGCCCGAACTCGTCGACGAAGATGAAGGGGCCGACCATCGTCCGCTCGCGCGCCGGCAGCGTCCGGTTGACTTTGAAGTCGCCGAGGTCGTGGGTGACCGGCGTGACGACTTGTTCGAGCGCTGTTTCGACGGTGGCCATCTTCACTCTCCTGGCGCTCTGGCGCGGATCGACAAGGCGTGGACTCGGGCCTTCATGAGATCTCCGAGCGCGGCATAGATCATCCGCTGCCGATCGACGCGATTTTTGCCTGCAAAGGCCGGGCTTTCGATGCGCAAGGTGAAATGGCTCTCGCCCGCCGGGTTGTAGCCGCCGTGCCCGCGATGCTGCTCGCTGTCGTCGACAAGCTCGACCGCCGTAGGTGAAAGGGCCGAGTTGAGCCGGCTGAGCATTTCACTTGCGACGGGTCCGATGGCTTGGGCGTTCATGGTTCCTATATAGTGGGGTTCAATGGCGACGAAGCAATCCAGGATGCACGGAAGGGTCGAAGGGGCGCGGGCGAGGTGTGCCGTCCCCGGCTGCACCGAGCCCGGCGAATATAAGGCGCCGCTTCAGCCCGCGAACTTCGACGGTCCCGGAAGCTGGCGTTTCCTGTGCCTCGACCATGTCCGCGAGCACAATGCCAAGTACAATTTCTTCGAAGGCATGAGCACCGAGGAGATAACCGAGGCGCAGCATCCACTCGCCGGCTGGGATCGTCCGAGCCGCAAGTTCGCGGCGAATGGCGCCGATCCGCCGCCGCGGTGGAGCGACTTTTCGGATCCGCTGGACGCGATCTCCGGGCGCTTCAGTAGGATCCGGGAGCGATCGGCGCCTTCGCGGTTCAGCAAGCCCGAGCGCCGCGCCTTGTCCGTGCTCGGACTCGGCGAGGATGCGGACCGCAACCAGCTGCGCAAGCGCTACTCCGGCCTTGTCCGCCGCTACCATCCAGACAAAAATGGCGGGGACCGCTCGCACGAGAGACGCCTCGGGGAGGTGATCGAAGCTTATCAGTTGCTGAGAAAATCCGCGGCCTTCGCTTAGTCCCGGTCCGGCGCACCGAGGGGGAAGTACCGCCGGTATGGCCGCGCTTCGTCGACAACCCTGACCACTTGTGGGTGAGCGAGGAGCCGCGCTCGATAGGCTTGCAGCTTCGGCCGTGACTCGCCGATCTCTTCGACCCAGTCGGCATAGAAAAGGGCCGGCGCGGCCGCGCAATCGGCCAGGCTGAAGGTCTCGCCCGCTGCCCAACCGCCGTTGGGCAGATTCCCCTCGAGCCAATCGTACGCGATGTGGAGATTCTTGCGGCCTTGTTCGGCCCCAAAAGCGTCGCCCTTTCCTTCGGGCCGGAGCGCATGGTTGACCGCCGGCTGCATGTTGCCCTGGACGTAAAGGTCGAATTAACGCTCCAGGAAGCGCACTCGCCGCCCAAGTTCGCCTTCGGGGATCCAGACGTTCCCGCTCGGATAATGCGCCTGCAGATGCTCGATGATGCAGGTCGCCTCGGGAATGACCTGGCCATCGTCGACCAGCACCGGGAATTTGCCGAAGGGCCACAGGCGCTTCAGCTCGGCATACGTCTCCTGGTCCTCGGGGACCTGGCGAAACTGGAACTCCGTCCCGTCGGCGTAAAGCGGGATTAGCGCCTTCCACGTATAGGACGAGAACGGATGGCCGTAGAGTTCAAGGCTCAAGCGTCATACTCCAATTTCGGATACCAGTCGGTCCCGCGTCCGCCAGGCGTCATGTCGAGAATTGTCCACAACGGCGTCGGGTCTGGCGCAATATGAGGGTCGAAGCCCGGGTCCGCCGTCTCTGGACCGCCCTCGGCGGCCCAGAACAAGCTGACCTTTTCGCCCTTGCGCTTCCACACCTGGAGCATCGCCCACTCACTGCCGTCATCCGCCAGACCGCGGTAATCCCGCGCGAAATCATCGCCGACGGTCTGATAAAATTTGAGATGCTGCCAACCCCGCTCGCGCGCGAATTCCAGCTGGCGGGAAACGGGGGAACGCCCGAGGATGGCGAGCGCAACGCGTTGCTCGACGTCGACCGACGGAATGTCCCACGATCCGACAAGTGAGGTGCACATCGGGCACGGCCGATCGCGCTCCGGTCCGTACATCCAAAAATAGGTAACGAGCGTATCGTGACGCCCGAACAAGTCGGCCAACCGGTGCTCCTTCCCGTCGGCATCAAGGAAACGATAATCGTCGCTGGCCTGACCGCCATCGGGCAGGGTTCGGCGCATTTCGGCGACGCGCTGGATGTGCCGGCGAAGCTCGATCTCTTCAGCGAGCAGCTTGGTTCTCGCCTGCCGATATTCGGCGCTTTCATTCGGGAAGGGCTTGCGCCCGCGCTTCGCCATTTCCGCGGCGTCTCGCAACTGAGTCATCGGGCATCCTCCCGCGCGAACTTCGCACGCCGCTCGAACTCTTCCTCGCTCGGCGTCTTCGTCGCGAACGTGCCCGTTTTGACCTCTCCGTCCGGCTCATAAGTGGCTATGATCACGCCGGTGTCGGAAACGAAGTGATCGACGAGCTTCAGCGCGCCTCCTCTTTCCGACCCGTCGAAGATGCTCTTGCCGGAACCGAGAACCACCGGAAAGGTCATCACCACCAGCCGATCGATCAGTCGAGCGGAAAGAAGCGGCGGGTAGAGCGTGCTGCTGCCCTGGATGAGCAGGTCGCGGCCGTCGGTCTGCTTCAGCAACGCTACCGCCTCAGCCGTGTCGCCGCCGATCCGATGGCTGTTGTCCCATCTCAGCGGCTCGTCCGAATGCGTCAGGACATATTTATCGATCCGCTGGAATTTCTCTCCGACCGGATTGTCCTGGTTGTACGGCCAGTAAGCGGCGAAAATGTCATAGGTCCGCTTGCCGAGAAGCAGATCGTAGTCGCCCATGATCAGTTTCTCGAACGGACCCATATTCTCGGCAAACAAAGGCTGGGACCAACCGCCAAACCGGAAGTGGCTGGTCGGGTCTTCGTCAGGCCCGCCCGGCGCCTGCATCACGCAATCGAGCGACTGGAAGATCGCGCCTGTAAGCTTACGCATCGGCGGTCTCGCCGCGAAGCGCCGCTTCTATCGTGGCGATATCGATCTTCTTCATCGTCATCATCGCTTGAAATGCGCGACGGGCGGCAGCCTTGTCGGGGTTCGAATTGGCTTCGAGCAGGACTCGCGGGGTGATCTGCCACGAGAAGCCCCACTTGTCCTTGCACCAGCCGCACATGCTCTCTTCGCCGCCATTGCCGGTGATCGCGTTCCAGTAGCGGTCGGTCTCTTCTTGATTTTCGGTCACCACCATGAAGCTAACTGCCTCGTTCGGCTTGAAGTTCGGGCCGCCATTGAGGCCGACGAAGGATTGGCCGAGCAGCGTGAATTCCACCGTTAGCTCGTCGCTTTGTTCGCCGCCCGGATAGTCGCCCGGAGCAGCCATTGCGCTTCCGACTTTCGTGTCCGGGAAGACCGAGGCGTAAAATTCCGCAGCTTTCCTCGCCTCGCCTTTGTCGAACCAAAGGCAAGTGGTCATCTTGGTCATGTCCGTCCTCCTATTCGCCGCCGACGAGCGCGAACTCCGCTCCCTGCGGGTCGGTACCGATGATGATATATTCTCCGGTCGGGACCTGATGCGGACCCATGCGGATCGTCCCGCCCTTCGCCTCGGCGGTCTCCTTCGCCTTGCTGATTGAAGGCACCCGGAAATAGTAGCGCCAATGGGAGGGCTGGCCGTCCATGGTGCCGGCGATGGCGCCGATCGACAGGTCGCCATGCTTCAGGAAGCGATATTCGCCCATCTCGCCCATCGGCATGAAGTCGTCGCTCGTCCAGCCGAACTGCTCGCCGTAGAAGCGACGAGCGGCGGCGGGATCGCTGCTCGACAGCTCGTTCCAGCCGCAGCGCTGCTGTGCGCTGGGCGAGAACACGTCGCTCTGCGCGTTGGGATCATTGGCGGGTGGGTTCGGCTTCATCACGTAGAATGGAGCGCCCTGGGGGTCGGTGACCATGGCTATGCGGCCCACATTCTGGATGTCCGTGGCCGCCATCAGCGTCTTGCCGCCGGCGCCTTCTATTTTGCTCACCGCCTCATCGACATCGGCGACATGAATGTAGCCGAGCCACGTCGGCCGGGCGCCATGAGCAGCCATCTCCTCGGTGATTGGCATCAATCCGCCGGCATATCCGCCGTCGGATCTGCCGATCACGCGATAGGTGCCATATTCGTCGGGGCCCTTCTGGACGTTCCAGCCGATTAGCGCGTCGTAGAAATCCTTGGCGGCCTCGGCGTCGCTGGTCATCAGCTCGTACCAGATATAGCCGCCTGTCTTTGGGCGCTCCTCGGCTCGCTGAGTCGTGGGTGCATCGCGTACGTCGGTCATCGTCGACCTCCTTTGCTCCTGATCTGCTGACCTCTTAGGCGGTAACCGGGGTGGACGCGGCAGCGGTTTGTTTGGCCCGCGCGGTGTCGATCACGACCTCGAAGCCGCCCCAGAACATGCGCTTGCCGTCGAACAGACCGCCGCCATGCTGCATGCGCTCGTCCTGCATGATCTTCTGCCAGGCAGAATCGCGCGCGGCCTTGTCCGGCCACTCGATGAACGAGAAAGCGATTGTCTCGCCGTCTTCCGCCTTCACCGCACGATAGAAGTCCGTCACCTGCCCGTGCGGGACGTCGTCGCCGAGCGTCTCGATGACTCGAGTGGCGCCGAATTCGCGGAACACCTTCGCGTTCCGGCCAGCAAGGCTTGCATAGTCTTCGCGCTTGTCGTTCGGCACGGGGACGACAATGCCGTCGACATAGGTGCCGCCGGCCGAGCCTTCCTCGACCACCGCCTCGAAGCCGCCGAAGATCATGCGCTTGGCGTCGAAAGGCACATCCTTGCCCATCTCGGCCATTTGGGGATCGCTCATCATCTTCTCGTTGGCTCCGTCGCGCGCCTTGCGGTCCGGATATTCGAACCAGGCGAAGACCACATTCTCGCCCGGCTTGCCGTCCACCGCCTTGTAGAAGTCGGTGTTCTTTCCCTCCGGCACGTCGCTGCCCCAGGCTTCGAGCTGCCGCCGGACGCCGCATTCGCGCAGAGACGGGGCCAATTGGTTCGCGTGAGCTGCAAACGCGTCCTTGTTCCCGTCCGGGACTGGCACGATGAATCCTTCGAAATAGGTCATGCTGCTGCTCCTTCCTCTTGAGGTTCGTTGGCTGCGAAAACCGCGAGCTGGTCGGCGAGGGCGCGCTGGAATGCGGGTCGCGCCTCCCCGCGCTTCAAATAAGCCGTGAGGCTCGGGAAATTGGCGAGCTGCCCGCTTCGGTCTGCAATCCTAAGGACGGTGACCATCATCAGGTCGCCGATGGTGAACCGGTCGCCCTCGAGCCACTGCTTGTCGCCGAGGCGGTCGGACAGCTGCTGCAGCCGCAGCTGCGCGAAATGTTCGAATGTCGGCTTCGCGGGCTCCGCCCAAGGCTGATCCGCGAAGACGACATTGAGCAGTGAGCGGAACTGGACGAACGGCTCGACGCTGCTGACCGCCGCATAAATCCACTGGATTGCGCGAAATCTCGATCGCGGATCGCGGGGGAGGAGAGCCTCGGTCCTTTCGCCGATATATTGCAGGATCGCACCGCTCTCGAAGATCTGGACTGTCTCGTCGCGGAAGCAGGGCACCTGGTTGAACGCCTGCTCTTCGGAATAGCCGGGGGGCCGTTCGCCGCCGATCAGGCGGACTCGGTAATCGAGGCCTGCCTCTTCCAGTGCCCAGCGCACGCGCAGGTCCTTGACCAGTCCCCGCGCTCCGGGCGGCACCCATTGGAACGCGGTGATCTCGATCGATGCATTGGGATTAAGCGACATCAGCTTTCCCCTTAGATCGCGCTTGCAACGGCGTCGGCGACAGCATCCTTGCCCTGCTCGGCAGCCGCAGGATCCATCCACATGATCTCCCAGATGTGCCCATCCGGATCGGCAATGCTACGCCCGTACATGACCCCATAGTCCTGTTTCGGACTGGGATCAGCAGCGCCACCCGCCTGTACAGCGCGTTCTACCGTCGAGTCGACGTTTTCACGGCTGTCGGACGACAGGCACAGCAGAACTTCGGACCCTGTATTTGCATCCGCGATCGGCCGCGGCGTGAACTGACTGAATTTATCGTGCGTCAGGAGCATGACATGAATGCTCTCGCTGATCGTCATGCAGGCAGCGGTATCGTCGGTGAACTTGGGTTCGTTCACGGCGCCCAGCGCTTCAAGGAAGCCGCGCGACTTGCTCAAGTCGCTGACGGGCAGGTTCACGAAAATCATGCGCGACATTTTTTCTCTCCCTCTCGCGACTCGATTCGGTTGCTTTTTGCACTTTTGAGTTATAAATTGCAACCGAGGAGTTAGAAAAAATAACTAAGCGTCGGTCAAATGAGGAAAAACGGCGGTACGAGGACGCCTGCGGCCTTGCGCATGCGATGGAGCTGCTGGGCGAGCGCTGGGCAATGCTCGTGCTCCGCGAACTGGCCTACGGGCCGCGCCGCTTCTCCGAGCTGAAGGCGGACCTGAAAGGAATCAGTGCCAACGTCCTCGCCCAGCGCCTTTCAGAGCTGGAGAAGCGGCGGCTCGTCCAGAAGACCAGGCTTGCTCCGCCTGCGTCTGTCCAGGTCTACGAAGCGACCGAATGGGGACTCGAGGTCGTTCCGCTGATCGCCTCGCTTGGACGCTGGGCGGCGCGCAGTCCGTGGCACGATCCGACTCTGCAGATGAGCCATGTGTCGGTCATCATGTCGCTTCAGACGTTGATGTCGGCCGAGCTTGCGGAAGGCTTGAATGCCCGGATTGGCTTCAACTTCGGCGGCGTCACCTATGTGACTACGATCCGGGATGGCCGCCTCGACGTGAATCGCGCGCCGATCGAGAGCTGCGACCTTATATTCACGGGCAGTCCGAGCGACATCGCCGCGGTCATTCACGGCGGCGCTCCCCTTGAAATGATTGGCGTAAAGGGAGACATGGAGTTGGCGAAGCGCTTCCTGACGCTCTTCCCCCTCCCGCCAAAAATTGGCTGAACGTTGAGGCGCCAGCGCGCATCCCTTAAGGCAGCGATCATGACCGACCTTCCCAACGCAGATCCCGAAAGCCGCGCGGAGACGCTGATGGCTTCTCCCGACAAGATCGCGAAAGTCCGCGAGCTGTTCGGAGTCGATTCCGACATGGAAGTTCCGGCCTTCAGCGAGGCCGACGAGCGCGTCCCCGACCTCGACCCGACCTACGTGTTCGATCCCGACACGACGATGGCGATCTGCGCCGGCTTCGCGAAGAACCGCCGAGTGATGGTCCAGGGCTATCACGGCACCGGCAAGTCGACGCACATCGAGCAGGTCGCGGCGCGGCTGAACTGGCCGCTGATCCGGATCAACCTCGATGCGCACATCAGCCGAATCGACCTCGTCGGCCGCGACGCGATCGTTCTGCGCGACGGACAGCAGGTGACCGAGTTTCGCGAGGGCCTGCTTCCTTGGGCGCTGCAGCATCCGGTCGCGCTGGTGTTCGACGAATATGATGCCGGTCGTCCCGACGTGATGTTCGTGATCCAGCGCGTGCTCGAAGCGGAGGGCAAGCTGACCTTGCTCGACCAGAATCGCGTGATCCGCCCGAACCCCTGGTTTCGTCTCTTCGCCACGACCAACACGGTCGGCCTTGGCGATACGACCGGGCTCTATCACGGCACCCAGGCGATCAATCAGGGCCAGATGGATCGCTGGAACATCGTCACGACGCTTAATTATCTGCCGGCTGCAGTCGAAGCGCAGATCGTTCTCGCCAAGTCCGGTGAATATGACGATCCAAATGGCAAGCAGATCGTCGACAAGATGATCAAGGTCGCCGAGCTGTCGCGGCAGGGATTCATCAACGGCGACATCTCGACCGTGATGAGCCCCAGAACGGTCATCAGCTGGGCGCAGAATGCGCACATCTTCGGTGACGTGGGCTACGCGTTCCGGGTGTCGTTCCTCAACAAGTGCGACGAAACCGAACGGCCGCTGATCGCCGAATATTATCAGCGGGTGTTTGGTGAAGATCTGCCGGAGAGCGTGGTCGGCAAGGCGGGCTAGTGGCCGAAAGAATCGATCTATTCCGCCGCGCCCTCGCAGGTGCGACGCGGGCGATCGCCAAAGACGCGGACGTCGACGTGGTCTTCGCGTCCGATCTTGCACCTGCTTCCGGAAAGACGGCGCGCGTTCCTTCTCCCGGTCCGGCGCTCGAGCCCAAGCTCGTCGCCGAAGCGCGGGGAGCGGCGGATTCCGCGGCGCTGCGCCTCCGGTACCATGACGCCCGGCTCCATGCGCGGACGGCGCCCGTCGATGCCGATGCGCGCGCCGTCTTCGATGCGCTTGAGACCGCCCGCGTCGAGGCTCTCGGCGCGCGGGCCATGGGCGGAGTCCGGGAAAACCTTGCCCAGCTGACCGAAGCCCGCGTCCGTGGCGATGCGATCGTCCGCGCCCGGAATGCCGAAGAGGTCCCGCTGGCGACCGCCGTCGGCCTGATTGCACGCCAGAGGCTCACTGGCGAAGCGCCGCCGCGTGCCGCCGGGAGCGGCCTCGAGCTCATCGCCCCGTGGATCGAGGACAAGGCTGCGCCCGAACTCGATGCGCTTGCACTGACGCTCGACGATCAGGCGGCCTTCGCCAAGCTGTCGCGGCGTCTGCTCGAAGACCTCGATCTCGCCGCCGCGGAAGAAGCTGCGGACGACCAGCCTGAGGACGTGGGCGATAACGCCGAAGGCGACGACGGCGGAAGCGAGGACAAGGCTGAGCAGGGTGACGAGGGCACGCCGGGCGGCGGCGATGTGGAGATGCGCGGTGAGGAAGTCGAGGACCAGGACGCGCAAGGCGAATCCAGCGACGAGTTCGAGGCAGGCGAGGACGAGACCAGCGCCGGAGACGAGCTGGCCGATGCGGTCTCCGCCGCTCCGTCGCGGCGAAACTGGGACCTGTCGCCGCCCACCGACTACAAGGCCTTCACGACGCGCTTCGACGAAATCGTCGAGGCCGAGGAGCTGTGCGACGAGGAAGAACTCGCGCGCCTGCGCGCCTATCTCGACCAGCAGATGGCCGGCCTTCAGACGGTCGTCACGCGGCTTGCCAACCGGCTTCAGCGAAGGCTCATGGCGCAGCAGGCGCGGAGCTGGGATTTCGACCAGGAAGAGGGGATTCTCGACGCGGCTCGGCTTGCGCGGGTCGTCGTCAGCCCCGCGCACTCATTGAGCTACAAGGTCGAGCGCGATACCGAGTTCAAGGACACGGTCGTCTCGCTGTTGATCGACAATTCAGGGTCGATGCGCGGCCGGCCGATCGCGATTGCCGCCATCTGCGGGGACATTCTCGCGCGGACTCTCGAGCGGTGCGGAGTGGCGACCGAGATCCTGGGCTTCACCACCCGCGGCTGGAAGGGCGGGCAGAGCCGCGAGGCCTGGCTCACCGCCGGGCGGCCGCCGAACCCCGGCCGGCTGAACGACCTTAGACACATCGTCTACAAGCGCGCCGACGAGCCCTATCGCCATTCGCGGCGCAACCTCGGGCTGATGATGCGCGAGGGGCTCTTGAAGGAGAACATCGACGGCGAGGCGCTGATGTGGGCGCACCACCGGCTGATCAGGCGGCCGGAAGCCAGGCGCATCCTGCTGGTGATCTCCGACGGGGCGCCGGTGGACGACTCGACGGCGTCGGCCAACGGCGGAAGCTATCTGGAGCGTCATTTGCGCCAGGTGATCGACTGGATCGAGAAAAGGTCGACGGTCGAGCTCATCGCCATCGGCATCGGTCATGACGTAACGCGCTACTACAGCCGCGCCGTCACCATCATGGATGCGGACCAGCTCGCCGGAGCGATGGTCGAGCAGCTCGCGAGCCTGTTCGAAAGCGCATGAAAAATTGGCCCCGGCGCACAACGCGCACCGGGGCCCCCTCGTTACGCGACGCGAGGGAAGTTGCCTGTCTCCAGGCGCGACGGGGAAAAGGGGATAACCCCGCCAATACAGAGACTTATGCCTGATTCGCGGGGTACGAAGCCTGAACGCGGCGTGCAGCCTTTGTTCAGGAAAATCTCAATGAATTCAGTCGGTTAGCCGACTTAAGGAGCGGGCTGTCCAGCGGCCTTTTTGGCAATCTCTTTCTTGAGCTTGCGGACCTTGGGCGAAAGCTTGTCGTCGCTCGTCTTGAGGAGCCAGTTGTCGAGGCCGCCGACATGCTCGACCGAGCGCAGCCCATGGGTCGAAACGCGCAGCTTGACGCCCGTCCCGAGCGCATCGGACAGAAGCGTCACGTTCTGCAGGTTGGGCAGGAACGTCCGCTTCGTCTTGTTGTTGGCGTGGGAAACATTGTTGCCCACCTGCCGGCCCTTGCCGGTCAGCTCGCAAACCCGCGACATGATTCTTATCCTGATTTTGTGACGAGCCCTTGTCGGGCCCGAAGAGCGCCGCCCGTTAGCCGCTCAGCCGCGGCTCGTCAACGTTACGCCGGCTGTTGCTAGCGAAACTGCTGCACAATATTTGCGTTTAATAATTGTCGGTTGCGCACCGCGTCGGAAGTCATCGCAAAATTGCTCGGAAACAGGGATCATGCGCTCGATCATCTTCATCCTCATCCTTGCCGTCGTCGTCGTCATCATCGCCGTCGCAACCGGCTTTCTCGATTTGAACCTGCGCGGCGGAAAGGCTCCGCAACTGTCGACGACTAGCAACGGCATCAAGGCGAGCGGCGGGCAACCGCCGGCGTTTGACGTCGAGACCGGATCGGTGAAGGTCGGCTCCGCGCAGAAGACGGTCACCGTCCCCACGCTCACTGTCCAGAAGCCCGATCAGAACCAGGCTGCCGCCGCGACCAACAACGCCCAATAAGCAAGGCGTGACCTTCCCGCTTCCTCCGCCGATGCGCCGGGCGCTCGACCTCGCCGCCCAGGCTGCCGAGGCAGGCGAGGTGCCGGTCGGCGCGGTCGTGACTCTTGGCGATGAGATCGTCGCCGAGGCGCGAAATGCCATGCGAGGCTCAACCGACCCTACCGCCCATGCCGAGATGGAGGCAATTCGCGCCGCGGCGGCGACGCTCGGCACGTCGCGGCTCGACGAGTGCACCTTGTGGGTCACGCTCGAACCGTGCGCGATGTGTGCCGCCGCGGTCGCCGTCGCCCGGCTGAAAGGGCTCCGCTTTGCCGCCGAGGACCCGAAGGGCGGCGGGGTCGTCCACGGTGCCCGCATCTTCGCTCAGCCGACCTGCCATCATCGACCCGACGTGCTCGGCGGGATCGGCGAAGAGGAGTCGGCCGAGCTCCTCCGGCGGTTCTTCACGGAGCGGCGGTGATCAGCCGCGGTAAGGAACCAGTCTGATCTCGATCCGGCGATTCGCCGCCCGTTGCGTGTCGGTGAGCTCGGGACTGTAGAGCGGCGCACTCTCGCCAAGTCCCTTCGACGCGATCCGCGCCTTCGAGACCCCATGGCCGGCGAGATAGGCCGCGACTGCCGCAGCCCGGCGCTCCGACAGCGCCTGGTTGACCTGCGGGGAGCCTGTACTGTCGGTATGCGCAAGCACGTCAACGAACGTCTTGCTGCGCGTCTTTACCGTTCTCGAAATCTCGAGCAAGGTCGCGTCGGTCGTTCCCTTCACCGTGGCGCTTCCCTCGTCGAAGGTGAAGGCCGCCGGGATCCTGATCACGATCGAACCGCCGACGTTGAGGACGTCGAGTCCGATTCCGGCGGTCTGCTGGCGAAGCTGGGTCTCGAGGTCGGCCATATAAGCCGGAACCTCGCCGGGAGAGAGCGGGCGGATCTTGGCAGCGCGCATCTTTGCCGCGCGGGCGCGGGTGCCGCCGATCACATCGCCCATCAGATACGGCGCGCTGACTCCGAGCGGCGTGAAAGAAGCCGGGATCGGAGGCGGCGGCGGTGCGGTGCCGCATCCGGTCACGACGGCAATGAGGCAGCCGAGCGCAAGCGCCTTGGTGCAGCGGTCGATCGTCATTCCGGCAAGCTCCCCATATTTTCCCATTGAAACCGGTGCGGCGCTGGACAGTTCCGCGTGCGCAATTGAAGCGCTGCTTGTGGACGGCGGCAAGACAAGGCTACATTAACTTTGCCGCCCATGAGCGACCATTTAGCCCCCATACCCTGGCTCGACGTCATCCTCATCCTTGCGCTGATCGCATTGAACGGCGTGCTGTCGATGAGCGAGCTGGCGATCGTGTCGTCGCGCGAGGCGCGGCTCAAGGCAATGGTGAAGAGCGGGAACCGCGGCGCGAAATGCGCGCTCGACCTGGCGTCGGACCCAGGGCGCTTCCTCTCGACCGTGCAGAGCGGGATCACGCTCATCAGCGTCATCAACGGCGCATTCTCCGGGGCGAGCCTCGGCGAGCCGGCGGCCGAGCGCCTGGAGCTGGCCGGGCTCAGTCACGGCACTGCGCATACGCTCGGCTACGGCATCGTGGTGGTGATCATCACGTACGTCTCGCTGGTGATCGGCGAGATCGTTCCCAAGCAGATTGCGCTCCGCTCGCCCGAGCCGCTGGCGGTCATCATGTCGCGCCCGATGCGCGTCCTTGCAAAGATCACCGCGCCCTTCGTCTGGCTCCTCGACCGCTCGAGCGCCTTGATCTTCCACCTGTTCGGCCTCGATCGCGAATCGAGGAACCAGGTCACCGCCGAGGAGCTTCATTTGGTCATCGCCGAAGCTCAGACGGCTGGGGTCCTCGAAGAGGACGAGCGAGCGATGATCTCGGGCATCGTCAGGCTCGCCGACCGCCCGGTGCGTGAAGTGATGACCCCTCGCACCGAAATTGACTGGATCGACATCGGCGCGAGCCCCGAAGAAATCCGCCTGGCGCTTCTCGAAACGCCGCACAGCCGGATCCCGGTCGCGGACGGCGCCGTCGAAAATATCATCGGCGTGATCCAGACCCGCGACGTGATGGCCGCGGCGCTCGAGGGCCGATCGATCAACCTGACGCAGCTGTGTCGTTCCGCACCGGTCATCCCTGACCTCATGGACGCGATGGATGCGCTGGCCGTGCTTCGCGCCGCCGACGTTCCGCTCGCGCTTGTCCATGACGAATATGGCCATCTCGACGGGATCGTCACTCCCGGCAGCCTCCTCGCGGCGCTCGCCGGCACCTTCGCCCACGACGTCGAGCAGGGCGAGGAGCCGCCGCTCGTCGAGCGCGAAGACGGCAGTTGGCTGGTCTCGGGCGCCGCCAGCGCCGACCTCCTTGCCGACCGCCTCGGCGTGAACCTGCCCGCCGACCGCGATTATGCGACCGCCGCCGGCTTCGCGCTGTCGGTGCTCAAACATCTGCCCGAGACCGGCGAAAAATTCCGCCACGACGGCTGGTCGTTCGAGATCGTCGACATGGACGGCCGCAAGATCGACAAGCTGATCGCCTCGCGCCAAAGGCGAAGGCCTGCACCCAGCGAGGCGGAGGCCGTGGGATAAGCGCGGCTGTCCCCACTCCGTCAGCAGCGTTAGCAGGAGCGATCGAGAACGCTGGCTCGCCGAACGGATGCCGTTCTCTGATATTTCTTCGTATGCCTACGCGATCGCCCGCAGCTTGGGTTCGTCGGGCCCTCGTCCGCCGTCGGTCACGCCATTGATGAGCGCGTGCCGGTTCAGTCGCCAGTGATGCAGATATCCGGCATTGAACAGCCCGGCCGCCTGAAGAGCCCCCAAGTCCGGGATTGTGAGTCTCTGACGATCGAGGATCACCAAATCCCGCCGCCGGAGTTCCTGGATTGTCCGGTTCACATGAACCGCGGTCAGGCCTGTGGCGTCCGCAAGGTCGGCTTGGGTCGGCGGAAAATCGCAGCTGAACCCATCGGTAAGTCCAACGGACTCCAGGCGCAGGAACATCTCGCAAAAAAGATGCGCAATGCGCTCAAACGCCGTCCGCTGACCGACATTGACGATCCACTCCCTGTGAATCGATTTGCTCACGAGCTCCTGCCACCACAGCGCGGTGGTGATGTTGGGGAAGGTGGTAATGACGCCGTGGAGGATATCGCGGCCGATCTCCGCAACCCTCAGCCTGGTCAACGCGCCGATCGAATGGTCCATGCGGTCAAGGATAAAAAGATTGAGGTCGCAAAGGTCGCCGGGAATGGCGAAGTCCACGATCTGCCTGCGGCCGTCCGGCAAGGTGCGGTACTGGCATGCCCAGCCATCGAGAATCAGGTAGACCGAACGCGGGGCATCGCCTTCATGGATCAGGTCGCGTCTCGGCCCGATCGTGAGCGTCGATTGAGCCGCAAGCTGCGCCAACTCTCTGCAATCGGCATCGGTTAGCGCAGTATATTCCTCGAGCCGGCGGGTGAGCGCGTTTGGCATTGCTTCAAGCCTGCAGGCGGATGGGAGCGATCGTGGCCACGAGCCGATGGCCGTGCCAGATCTCGCATTTTGCATCAGGGAGCTTTCCGCTGACTTTCGCAACTGCCTCTTCGTCGCTCGCTGCGTCGAACCAC
>Ga0310811_10005146_pt1 | contig 16498 bp, 23 predicted proteins | sample YCmetagenome_FD_207642 | JGI IMG/M metagenome (GOLD analysis project Ga0310811, IMG submission 207642) | Soil microbial communities from experimental microcosm in Duke University, North Carolina, United States - YC | ecosystem: Engineered > Artificial ecosystem > Soil microcosm > Unclassified ...
AGTATAGGGCGAAGATTTGGTGATTATGTAAGCAGTGAAAATGCGGACATAAGCAAGGAAAAGTAAGGTAAGAAAGCTAAGTAAAAACTGTTAATACCAGCCTAGAGGGAAACTAATCCCTACAGCACGTGATGAGAATGCATAGTAAGCGGAGCGCAGGAAGCGCGCACTAAGGTAAGCGAAGCGCGGGAAGGCGTGCACCTATAGTGTGCGTGGGCGCGTGAAAGCGCGCAAGTGATGTGGAAGGCAAGGAGTGGTGTAGGGATTTGTAATGAGTGTAAAATGGCATGAGTGAAAGTGAGTGTGATGTAAAGCGAGAGCAAAGGTGAAGCAGACAAAAAGCAAGGCTTGATTAGGCGATCTAATCTAAGCCAAAACACAATAACCACAGGGCACGCGCCCTAATGGTGACTACTACTCTAAAGTAAAACCCAAACGCTAGGGAAGTACAGTAAAGGGGAGTAATGGTTAGTAGTAGCACTACCATCAGGCTTTATACTAAGATCTCATTGGACGCGGAAGGGATAGGGAGAACATGCGCGATAGTATGTAATGACATGTAATAGCGCTGCAGTCCTTGTTACACTGGTGCAGCATGTAGTATGACGTACTAGAGGGGTGCTCGGACATGGCTTGGTCCTCCTGGATGATAGGTGATAGAGCGTGGGAACGCGCGCTAAGCGCAGGCGCGGGAAAGCGCAGGAAAGCGTGCGCCTTTGGTGCGCTATACAGGGAAGTGTCGTGCAACTCCATAGTGCAAATGATCAAATGACAGCTCGTGTAGATATGGCCTTTTCATGCCCACAGAATTATGATTCCTTACACCGAACCCATTTGAAGACAGAGCTATGACAAGTATGTGTACTCTATTCAATGCATTTTGAGAAGCTGATGGTGTTTTCAACAGCAATGACTCAGGCTGCCATGTGTCTGGCCTTATCAACGGCAGAGGCCACAGAGATTGAGTGTGGTAATGATGTGTCCCTACATGATGATATCTTGCCATCAGTGCTGATTTCATTGGGATTAGAACTTGAAGATCAACAGTTGCGTCAACATTTCTGAACTTCACTGGATCACAAACTGACTCTATTCTAGGCGCTGTCTTGAATTTGATGCCAAGGTGGTTGGACAACACGCTACAAATGTTCAGAAGGGCAAGCTCTTACAGCAGGTGAATGCTCTTTGCCAATGCATTGACACATGGGGCCGGATGCAGTTGTTGTATATGCCTGGCGTCTCCCGCCTGCAGTTGCTGGATGACATTGCAACTGAAGTCAAGGTTCACAATATTAACCTGTTCCTGCCATCCTCTCTACCCCATCGAGTACCATGTGACGACCGCTTGCTCGAACATGAGTGGGAGTTGCATGAAGCTCAGGCATATGACACACTGAATGACCTCCACACTGTGCTCAACCTGCGATACCACCTTTACAAGTATAAGGACACATTTATCCAAGGACAGCGAGCAAATACTCAAGCAAACGGAATCATCAATAATGCTGAACATCACATCAACACCTTATCACTTAAGTATTCCACCTCTAGAGGCACACTTCTGAATCTGGCATCAAGGCTGGGCAAGAATGACAACTGGGAGGAGAGCCTGAAGCCACTGGACAAGCAAAAGGATGCAGTACCACTCAAACATGATGATGGCTGAATGGTGGGGCAGCAAAGTATATTGTGGATCTGGAAGACTTCAGGCTCCAACAGCAACAAGCTAGGGCTGCAGGACTGTAAGTACGCTCTAACCACTGGTATTTCTCACTGACCTGGCCATTTTATAGCACTATGTGTTGAATGGTGTAAGGCACGAGCATGAGCTCATCGCTGGGAGGAAGAAGTGCAGTTACTGTGGGAGGAAATGTGCCATGTCATTGCATTTCTCGACTGGCACACTGGCTGGTGGGACATGCAAGGTTTATGATGTACTTTTAGCTCACTGCAAGCCAGAGAGGGTGCACTTACTTATGCCCAACGCCAGGCTAATCTACGCTGAAAAATGGCTGTCCACTTCAAATCCATGTGGGCAGCCAACTCTTCATGGCAAGCTCCCCTCGCAGTTGATCTTGATTCCTAGTTAGACCCCAATTCCCCTCCTTTTGATGAGGGTGAGTATGTAATATACTATCTATTTACAAGTAATATATCATGCAAGCTTTGAAGGTGATATAATGCGCAAACTCCATTCACAAGTAATATATCATGCAAGCCCCGTGTAGAGCTTCCAAGGTGATGCATCACAGAAACTGGTGATATATCATGCAAACTAATGATATATTACGTGGGCCTCACAAACTTTGAAGGTGATATATCACAAGCCTCACAAGCTCTTAAAGGTGATATATCATGCAAACTAATGATATATTATGCAGGTCTCACAAACTTTGAAGGTGATGTATCATGCAAACCGGTGATGTATCACGCAAACCAATGATATATCACGCAAGCCTCACAAGCTTTTAAGGTGATGTATCACGCAAACTAATGATATATTATGCAGGCCTCACAAGCTTTGAAGGTGATACATCACACAAACTAATGATATATCACGCAAGTGTTTGGAGGGATACATCATGCTGCAGGACATCGGACACTGTCTATGTGATACATCATGGTCTATGGACCACAGGCTCTGATTTAACATCAGCCTTCTACAATACTAGATATTAATATATCATACCTACAGGGTATTGTGAACTAAGATGGCAGGCCTACAAACACATCTTTATGTCCCCTAGTTCTGTGGACAGAGAACCAAAGGCAACTCATTCCGGTAATGCTCACATTCATGGGATGACTCGAGTTACTTCACCCTCGGTTGCATACATCGCAATGCAAGTGCATCAATACTTCTAACCTATACTATGTTCTTACTCAGTGAGCATTCCTCTCAGGTCCGATTTGCCCTCACATCATCACCTGTGTTCTCGCATACAGACACAGTTACTGACTCTGAAAGGTTCTATAATTCTATTTTGGACGTTTTCAAAGACCCAGATGAGAAACAAGAGGTGGACAACCTTGTTGTATGGTGGAACAGGTAATTGATAACTCAGAAGTTACATTCTGTTCTACTTATTCTAGTATTTTTAGGCAGGTCTTCCCTTCATACTCAACTGCTCAACATCCCCTTGCCAAGAATAGTGTGCTAGCAAGGATTCGGGAGAAGCGAGCACAGATGAAAGAGTTGGCTTCCGTTCCTAATGGTGGTAGCAGTAGCACATAGCATAATGTCAGGACATAATGATTTTCCACTGTAACTCCTAGTAGAGAATCCATATCCTGTGATCCCGCTATTTGTAATATATGCATGCTGTGAGTAGCCTGTAACACGTCACTGAGGTTATGCCCAACATCAGACTGGAATGTAGTGATCAATTCTACTCATTTTTGTATGTTTCTGCCAAAGGCTGCGATCAAGATAGTCGTGACACTGTGATATCATCTTGGTTGATATAGTGTCTGTCTTGTAACATGTCACTGAGGTTATACAGAGTTATACCCAACATCAGACTGTAATGCCATGATCAATCCCACTCATTTTTGTATGTTTTTACTCATGGCAGCAATTGAGGTAGTCATGATATTGTGATGTACTTCTGATTTAGTTTAGTATTTCCACTTTAAATTCACCAGCAAGGTCATGTAGTACTTGTGCCAGTAACAACTACAACAAGTGTATTTTTGGACAATACTCATAAGAATGATACTGGTTGGATATGCCATAAATGCAGTCATCCATTATATACATAGATACTAGAGTCTGTAAATCCTCACAATTGTAAAACTTGACCCTCCTTGCCATGTAGACACCCCCTTGCAATCACTGTCACTATGGCAACATTTGTGAGTACTGTCAAGGCAAGCATCCCTTGTGATTGAAGGGACTATAATCCACAAATTCATCACAATTGCAAAGCTAGATACTACATGATCATTTCATATTCCTTTGCTAGAGTCTTTGCCAATGAAGCTCATCCTTGCATGTTTGGTGAGACCTGTCATCTCTATCCTACTTATATAAAACTTCACAATGTAACTTATCAATATTGCACTTTATGTAGGCATCTTACTTGTTTCAATTCTTATATACCTATACAATTTCATCATTGGATGTCTGATGTATGAACTACAATCTACTACAGTAACTACAGTAGTACCTGGTAGTGCTATATAGCACTATGTAGCACTACGTAGTACAACATAGTCACCTCAGTTGCTATGTAGAGGGCATGTAACTACAGAGCTACACGGACTACACGGACTATATAGTACTATGTAGTCAACGGAATTTTTCCTGATGTGTTATCAAGAAGGGTATGAAGTTTCGAAGCCAATTCAAGGGCGACGGTATTTTTCAGCGAAGAAACGGCGGTCTGAATCTCATCTTCAGACAAAGATGGCAGGGCGCACGGCAGAGCTGCATATGAGATAATGTCGGCTGGAAGACAACTAGATCAATATAAACGAATGGCACAGATATTCAAGCCTTTCTCTTAAACAGACCAAAGAACTTTCCTCTACGTTCCTTGTCATCTATGCGCCGACGCGCGTCCTCCTCCATCTCCTCCTCAGTGATAGAACTTCCCGTAGCATACCATATAACAGTAACGATGCCAATAACGACCGTCAATACACATCTACAAATCACCCCCGCATCGTCAGCATATCCCAACAACTACGGAACTTCAGCCCCGAACTCACCCAGCCATCGCCCAGATGCCCTTGGCCAGCCAACCGAGCTTCTGCAACCACGGGCCAAGCGGGAGACCCGACAAGTTAGTTGGGCTCGCATGTCCTGCAGCGTTGCCGCTCGATGGAATCCCAAGCGCAGCACACTGGTCGTACATGAACGACGGTACACGGCCCTGTGCCTGTTCTTGTATCTGAAGCGGAGCTGTTATGAACTGGACCGCAAGGCCCGACTCAAGGTGCCATTCGATGTGACCTGGATGATAATAATGTAAGTAAGTGTCTCTCCTGAAATGGATTCGTAAACTTTCAGTGGAAGAGCCATGCACCGGGGTTATTGGCAACGAAGCGGAGCGTGACTGAACCTCCGCCATCGATGACTACAGTGTCACGACGCATCGGGTTTGCTTGCCCTTCGATAAGTGGTGGGTTAAGCGACGTATCGTTTGAGGTATAATCTGTTACTCTATTGACGATCTGCATCTTGTACCCGTGCAAATGGCTAGAACGTAACATCAGTTCTGTCAAATGCAGGATGTAGGAGAGAAAACACACAAGGGATGCTTCCCTGTATCGGCGTTCTTCACCACAAGGTCGATCACGTCTCCATAGTTATACACAAAACTGTACGGCCCGTATGCCACTTGGCTAGTGGCATTTTCGCCCAGGCTCAGTGCACTCATGATTGCAGGTACCAGTGGCGGATTATAAACCAAATTGTTCATGAACCCATGATTTGTCCCATCGCTCATCGTCGCGAAGTCGAATTCAAGCTCAAGGGTATTTGTTGAGGGAAGTGCAGGCGAGACATCGATGGGAACCAGAGCACTATCGTTTACCATGGTATAGGTGGGCACGGGGGACAAAGTAGTGAGATTAGAGGAGGCGGAATATGTGATGGTCGAGGTAATATCTGCAAGCATTTTGAAAGGTGAGATGATAAGTGGCGGGATCGAATACTCAGGAAATGGAATAGCCTACTGGGATTTAGACTACTTGGAACCTTGTCAAACATGCTTGTATCCATGTTCGCATGGATGGCCCAGTTTGACGACGTATCGTTCCTCGCGGTGACAAGCACAGAGAAACGCTGTGCCACTGATAGACTCAGCATATCGACGGGCTGCTCCTGTGTATCTGTCTGCGATAAAATAAATATATCGAGTTGTAAGAAGCAGGTAGAACTAAACGCACGCCGTCAACCTCAATAATTCGCATTTCATGTCCGTCGATCCAGAAGTAGAATCCTGCGAACGCGCCCATGTTGATTACGCGTAGTCTGTACGTTTTACCGGGCTCGAACGGAAGGGTCGCGTTCTCGTTGAAACCCACTGCGCTTGTTACCGGGGATGGATGACTCCCTGGGATAGGTGCCAAGTAGGAACCATTTTGGGAGAAATATACGAGGGCAGAGTCTGCAAGCCAATGGAAAATGGACCAAAACATTCGTCCATCAGTATGTTACCATGGACTATAGGGCGAGGCAACTCACCAGGAATAGGCTCCGCTCCGCCTGGATTTGCTATACTGAGGAAGGATTTCAAGAGGACAGGCTGCTCTTGATGGTACCAGTCACTCAGCAAAACAGTGAACTCAGCATCGTAATCAGCGGCATAAGTTTCATTTGGAGAATGCAGCAGGAGAGGCGTGCGTAGACCATCCACATATATTCCCTGCATGAATAGATACGGAATTTAGTGCGACATTTTTTCAAGAGAACAAGCAGGCACACGAAGTAGACCGCTGTGTTTACTTACGCTTGAATGACCATGCGCCCAGTATGTTCCGACTTGGCCGGAGGAGTTGATGGGTACAACGTAGTCAAACGTTTGACCTGGGGGTATGCCACTGCATGAGAACAATAATTAATAAAACACTTCACAACATTAGAAGACATCAAACGGGGATAGTTGGCGCAGCTGACAGCACGACCAAATGAAAACACAAGTATACATACCATTGCGATACCCCCACTGCTCCATCCATCCAGGATGTTGAGTTGAAGAACATACCGTGGTGGTGTAGCGATGCAGGTCGATCGATGCCGTTCGTTACATGGACAAGCAACGAATCTGTTGTGGATACCTCGATTGGCGGGGGTCTTCATGAGAAGTCGACGAGCATGAGATTAGAATTTTGGGGTTTCGCAACGAACCAAAAGGTTAGTTAAATATGTCAGACCAAAGAAACCAGTACTATAATATGTAAGAGACTCACGGCCATGTTCCGTTGACACCAATGACACGGCGTTCAAAGAGGCCATCTGGACTCGCGTTCGGAACGTAGGTGACGTTCCACCAAAGCTCCTGTACACCTGCAAGCGCAGGAGACAAGAGCGTAAACAAGAGAAGTAACTGGCGGCACCACATGGATGTGACAATGGTAATTTGGATCCCCCACGTCGATAGCGATGCCTAGATGAGATCAGTTCACGGTCAATCCTCAGAGGAAAAGCAAAGGACCACGAACTACTCACTGTATGTCTAAAGTAGTTCGGGGATGATGATGACCCTTCATTACTGAAATTTTATCTGATAAGCCAAGATCAGATTTGATCGAAATGTGCCTTGGTCCAAGGGCTGCTCGAGGTTGTCAATGTCGACTTGACCCTATGGACGTCCCCTCGTAAATTACTTACGCTGACCCTTGATCCGCCATATCGGTTTATAAACCAAGTTGGGAGTCCTCGTCCGACTAATCCCCGCTGTATTGAACAAGTTAACTTCCCATGTCCTGCAGTAGTATCGAAATCGAGGACAATCACAATTTAGATTTGCAGCTTTCAGAACTAAATTTATCGGCTTTCACACGTTAAAATTTTATCTGATAAGATTTGAAATTTGATGGCCGTGAATCGAACACCCTGAATCTTATCTGATAAATTAGTTTTCGGCATTCGGAAAAGTTCGGTGTTAGGGTACAAGTTGCTTGTGCTTGTCAGGTTCGCATTATCAGATAATCCCATAAATCTAGTATGCACTGGTGTACCCCCCGAAAACACGGCAATGACAGCCCAGAATTTGTTCAGCGTTAGCATATTCTTCATCGTCTTCAGGGAAACCCTTGAGGCCGTCGTCATCGTTTCCGTACTCCTTGGCCTCGTCGAGCAGATCGTCCACGGCGACATAGACCACTTCCCGACACTTACGGAGCACTATCGGCCCGTTTCAGCTTACAACAACGACAATGGAACAACTACGCCAGGAGAAGGAGAATCAGATGCCACCCTCAAGAGACGCTTGGTCCGTAAACTTAGAGTGCAGGTACGTTACTGCAGTAGTAATGTTGAAAGTGTCAGTGACTCATGAGCATCAAGGTTTTTGCTGGTGCAGGCGTAGGCTTGTTCGTCTCATTCGCCTTAGGTGCTGCATTTATTGCAGTCTGGTTCACCAAGGCGTCTGATCTCTGGTCCAAGGCCGAAAATCTCTGGGAAGGTCTGTATTTTGTATTTGAATCCTCATTCGTTTCCAACGTACTTTCTCTTACTATGTCGCGTAATTAAACTGACATACGTCATATCTTTAAACAGGTATTTTCGAACTTATTGCATCCCTGATGATTTTTGTCATGGGCGTTACCATGCTCAAGTTGGACAGGGCCAAAGCTACATGGCGCGTAAAGCTTCAGCGCGCGTTTAGTGATCAACGTCTGTGTCTTCCCTTCCTCTTTTTTTGCCCATGTTCTTATGATTAGAAATTATTTTTCATCTTCAGATGTCGATCGTGGCACAAGGACTGGGAAGTGGGTACTCTTCATCCTGCCAATGATTACTGTCTTGCGTGAAGGTGAATATTGTGCCTGAATGTCTTTACCTAAAGACGTCATCATGCTTTCAACTAATGCATGACATTTCGTAGGAATTGAAGCTGTCGTCTTCGTTGGCGGTGTCGCGCTTGGACAGCCCGCGAAGTCAATTCCTATCGCAGCAATTGTGGGCCTTTTCTGTGGACTTGTTTGTGGTTTTTTTATTTACCAGTTCGCTAGCCGCTCGAGTAAGCCTTCACTAATAATCATGTTACACCAATGCTCACCTACTATACACCAGCTTTAACGATTTTCCTTATCGTTATGACGAATTTGATCCTCCTCATTGGCGCTGGCCTGTTTAGTAAAGCAATCTGGTCCTTCCAAGAGAACGCCTTCAACAATTTGCTTGGCGCAGATGTCGATGACGCAGGTGGTGATGGACCTGGATCATACGACGTACGCGGGAATGTATGGCATCTTGACTGCTGTAATCCTGAGACTGATATGCCATGGGGCATATTCAACGCCGTACTGGGATGGACAAATAGCGCCACTCAGGGTAGCGTACTGAGTTACGTGTTCTATTGGGTTATGGTAATCGTAGTGCTCGTGTATATGAAGTTCAAAGAGGTGTGTCCGTTTTCTACTGTTGTTTTTGCCTCGCTAAATTGTATATCAATTTTAGGGTCGAACCAAGCTTTTCGGGTTGGAGTCTGCGGCAGGCACGCGCAGGCGACTCGCCGGCGAAAAACAGGCAGGAGAAGCTGTTGGTGAAAAAGTCCCCCATAGCTCTCCTGTAAGCACCACCCAAAGTCCCCTCGCCAGTGTCGGTTCGTCAACAGAACCCCCCCAATAATACTTTCTCGGTCCCTTCAATCTCTGAGCAAACAAGGTACCGATACCCTCACGTCCTTCACGTCAAAAGACCCCAGACTCTTCCTTGACATTTAGACGGCACCACACCTCCCGTATTATCGTCATTCAGGTCTCGACATTCTTCCCCGTTTCTCGTTGCCCCTTTACCATGTCAACTTGTGTTTTTCATTTGTCATTGTCGTTCCTTTGTTAATATACATCTTTCGCATTACCACTCTCATTGCTAATGTGGCAGTGATGTTGTGTTACAGTGTATTCATGTAGCACATTCATGCATACATTTAATCGCCAATTTAAAAATGCCAAGTTCTATGGTTTGGATGAATCCATTTAGGTTGGTATATGTGTTGGTGGGACAACAAATTTAAGTACTATCTGGTGCCATTGACTTCGGAACTTCGGGTATCGCGACCGTTGTCGCACACAACCACATTAGCTCTGCTCGATTCGTACCACGCGAAAACCGATAAGTCGGTCTCGCAGCTTGATGTGCGAGTATGATAGGGCGTGCTGGTTGTTCGAGTGATCCGAATCGGGTATTATTCACGTGATCAATTCGTTCTTTTTGCTATTGGCTGTCGCAGAAATGCCGCGTTCCCTTCTCCGCCAGCACTTTATCCTTCAATGACATGTAGCTCGTACGTGAAAGCGGTGTGGTGTCGCGAAGGAAAATAAGGAGCCAAGCTCAATATTGTATATTGCAGGTTTCGAGGTCTGTCACTGCCTGTGAAGTCCATGTCCGAACTTTGTTTGCTCAGGGATTGTTAAGATCCGAACGATAACAGGGTGCCATGAGCTCATATCCCTGGTTACACATAGATAATTGCTGAAACCGACTTCCTGCAAGGGCCATTTACTGTGAAAGGATCACCATACAGTCTGCAACAAATAACGCATTAGCCACTTTTGTAGAAACGGACTTTCAGGGCGCTGATCAACCCGGACAGGGGTCATATTGCTGTGAGATGGTTATAGAAATCACAAGTCCATATAATCATCTTTCGCATGCTGATCCCAAGAGCATAGGCCTAGTCCCTGAAATTGAAACCAGGAAGACGGGAACGTGTCCCTTTGTTTTATCTTCGGTATAACATGCCTATGACACACCATGGCCACATGCATATCGGCTGTGGAAGTCAATTTGCTAGGGACATCTACTTGCTTGCAGGTGATACTCCCGCAAGGAAGACAACTCAATTGGGGGTCATCCATATAAATAGACCTGAAGATGTGAGAGAAAATCGCATAGGACAAGATGGAAGCTCTGTTATTGCGGCGATATCAGTACCGACACGAAGCTCGGTTCCTTGTTTCTTGTCTCCTAAAAGCTTCTTGGGATCTGAGATATGGCCATGGCCGATAGTGCAACTAGGCTCCGAAAAGTATTCGGACATACGTTTGTTTCGGCTTTCAACAGCGAAATCAATCTATCGGTGTTACTATGCTCATAGTTCTGCAAGCCGAGTTTGAGAATTGAATTCAGATAGGTTTCCAATGAATGTCTCAACGAGCACTGTGATTGAGCAATGAATTAATAACACGCAGCTTTGACAAGTATTATACTTAGCGGTGAGCAATGGTTCCCAAAGAAAGAATGCACGCTACTTGGACAGGAAAACTTGTATTGATTCAAGAATTCTAAAAGTACAAAATGATTTGTTGGTTTGCGTCAAGTCATTGGCATGCATGTCGAAGGCAAGAAAGGTATTACACTTTGCAGGGGATAACATGTACTTAGATATCAAGGCGGAAAAGACAGTAGAGTAATGTGGGAGTGCTGCAGACTGGGCATGCAGACCTCGCCATGACAGCATCAATGATGCACCTGAGTAAACACGTTTCAACACGGAAGAAAGTAAACAAGCAACCGAGTCACACACCTGTTGCAAAAGATATGGCCGCACATCGTCGCAGTTGGATCTTCGCAAGGATCTCGAAGACAAGCCCTGCAGTAAAGGGGGGTTTGGCCGTTGGTGGAGGGGGAATCGGTAGGGGGCACCTCAGCTCGATCATTTTGATCCTGTTGAAGTGGTAGAGAGTCTGACGAAGTAACCGCTGACGGTAGATTAAGACAACTAGATGTTGCTGAAGAAGGTCGGGACGGTGCGCTTGTTGCAACAAGATATGCACGGTTCTCTCTAACGTAATCCGGTATCGAATCCGCAGATACGAAGACGACGGAATGGTCGGAAAGCGGGCTTGATGGAGTCGATGAACGATCGGCGTCGGAGAAGTAACCGGCGGAACCTTCGGAAGTCGCTGGAGACAGTGGAGGATATATTCCGGAATGCGAGTGATCATCCTGAGTGATACTAGGGGACCTCAAGCTACCATGCTCAGATGGGGTCGGAGAAGGAAGAAAGTTACGTGTGAAAGGATCGCCCGACTCAGCGGGAGGCCCAAGCTCAGAGATGCAAACTTGGGGAGGCTCTATAAACTGAGGAGAGCGGACTTGCGCGGGTATCAAGGTCGCCGAATCAAGTGTACTATCTGGAGGAGAAATAACCGCGCAATCTGGAGTAGAAACAACTGCGCTATCTGGAGGGAAATTTGGAGGATATGATAATCCAGGAATGTAGGAGTCACACTCTGGAGGGTTATCAACCTGCTCGTGACTCGCGACCATGTCGAGAACCATCAATTGTTCATTGGATGCCTCTGGAGGGAACTGACAAAGACATCTCAGAAATTGTGTACTAGGATCCAAAACGAAACGAACCATGTTCTGATCTTGGCTCTGTGAACTAGTCAAGTCGAGTGAAATGTCAGGTTGGCTCGGACCCATGCGTTCATAGACCGTTGGGTCTTGTACGACGGTGTGAGCACCGAATGCGGAATGCTGTGCGGCCAAAGAGGACACGGAGAACGCGTTAGCATTAATCCCAAAAGAATTAGGATCACGAATCTTACTTGCTCTAGCACATGAATGGTGTCGCATTCCATGGGTGCAAAACCCAATTGCAGGTTGGTAATGCCACATTCCTCCGTTAAGTTTATAGCGACTTTAGAAAGACATGTTGGATCATCAAGGCTGTCATGCTTGTGACGTGGGGGTAATGGTGCGCGTGTAGGAGTAAAGTCACGAGAGTGCTCTCTATACACCTCGAATTCCGGTTCTGGCAAGGGTTGTTCATCCTGCGAATCCATGTTAAGCGCTAGAACGCTACGATCAACTGATAGATCTGTGACTCCTTGAGATTCCAGGGTCATGACCAAATCACAGGACCCGACCAAAGAGTCATCAACTGCCTTAGGTTCGATACCCCCAAGCGAATCCGCAGACAACATGATTTCTTCGGGTTCGCCACTCACAACACGATCAAGGGGTTTCTCATTCACCAGACCTGTCAAGGAGCTGGTGCGCTTGCAAATAATGCAATTGCAAGGCCTATCAGCTCTCTCGCAGATTGTGCAAGCACATGAACCGGATCTATGTTGCGACTTGTGGGCCTCCAGAGCAAAGATCGTTGCGAAAGGTTCCCCACAGGTTCCGCATGTCATATTTGCCACAGGCTTGGGTGCAGCGACCTGTAACATTGGTGACACCGTCAAGACCTCCTCACCATCACATTCTGGAGTGAACTCCTGCGTGGATAAAGCACCAAGGACTACGTTTACATTAGGCTGCGCCACGGGAGCAGGCTTCGCAGCTTGGACGTATGGCTGTGAGAATAGATACGAAGATGCAGATGGTCGAGGTGCATGCTTCGCATTCTGATGCTGGAGACGGGCTGCATCAGATGTAAATTCCTTGTCGCAGTATCTGCATTCGTATCCAGAATGCTTGGCCTCCGTATGTTGATCCAGGGAATCTCTGGAGCCAAATTCTCGGTTGCAAATGGTGCAACGGAAGCTATGTTTCGTTCTCTCATGTTGATCTCTTCCCTCTGGAGTCCTGAACGTACGGTCACAGTAGTTGCATTCAATCTCGTGCTTCGACTCGTTGTGCTACGTGAATAGTTGAGAGTCAGATACTGAGATAGACGTGAAGCGCTTCGCACCATACGGAGAGCATTATTGTCGACAAAATAACGATCACAAAGATTGCACTCAGGCATGGTGCCACTGGTGGTAGCAGCAGATTAGGAGGATGGGCTGTCGACACACACTACCACCAGGCCTGACGAGTATTAAAAATGCTGCAGTGCCCGAAGAAGGGGAAGATAGTAAAGTATGGGAATACGAGACAGTTGTCTTGGACAACAAAAGAGAAAAGATACGCCACGCCTTTTGAATTGCTGTCACTGTACTCACAGTGGATTTAAGGCTGATATGACATAAGCAGATGATGAAGAACTACAATCGTCACAGGTAGTCACGCAATTGTCACAACAGTTGGTCGAGGTTTGTGCAAGCGGTTTTATTAAAATGACAACCAGCGTCGAAATCAGTACTTCACAACAATGTAAGACAGACAGGCAAAACCCAAATATTCTATACATAGGTTGGCTACTCATCATCAGTCACTCCGAGTCATGGTGGGTCACGGTGGTGTCGATGCGGAATAAGCAGTAAAGCAAAACCGCATTCTTACACACGGGACATCGCGAGTCTCGTATCACCGCATCTGTGATGCACCTACGAATCCCTGTTAACTCAAGCCCAAGACCAGCATCGATTGTACTCACCCATTGCAGAACAGGTGCCCACAAGTTGTCGTCGTTAGATCCTCGCATGTCTCTCGTCGACAAATCCTGCAATGATAGGGAGAGAGAGAACTTGTGCCATTCGTTAAATGATTAATTCCGTTAATCCCGTTAGTCCCGTTAATCCCGTTCCTTCCTGCGACTCGTCCCGCCTTGAGCGGTGCGAAACGAGGAAGTTTACTGCCACCTGTGCTCATGGTCAACTCTAGATCTATGAAGAAACAGCATCGCTGACCTGATTTCTTCTGTACGCAATATTTTCGCCTACTTGGAAGCACGGGAGGGTCGAAGGAGGAATCGGTCGAATCAGATGATTGATTATCCCACAGCGGCTCCGACATGATACTATCCTCGAATCGTACTTCACGGCGTCGCTCGCGAGAGGCTGCGGTGACGCCGGTTGAAGTCAGACTAGGGGACGCCATGGCCATGCTGTGAACGTGATTCGTAGTCGAAGGTGCCTGTCCTGGATGAGTCACAGCAAGATATGCACGAGCTTCCCGTAAATAGTCGGGGGTCACATTCGCAGAAATATCAATGCCTGCAGACTCGGGCGAAATGGAGCTTGGTGTCCCCGAAATACTGCAATAACATTGAGATTCGAAATCCACGCTCTACTTGGTCGTCGTACCTGGCTGTCTGAGAAGTGCCGTTAGGCACAGGTACTTGCAAGCGAAGTACCGGTACGGCAGGGCCCACCGACCGATGACTGAATGAATCGTCCGATTTTGCTGCCATCCTCGATGCATCCTCGCCACTTAATGTGGACCAGCCAGAGCTCGACACCGGCGATGTGCCGTTCTCGGGAAGTTTTATCACGGGAGAGTTTATCTCAGGTGACCTCGCAGAGGCAATAGATTCTTGATCACTGTGACTGGCGCCATTCAACTCCTGAGAAGGAGCAAAAAGTGCCGGAGGGTCCGGGCGTGGACTGAAGGGGCTACGGAAGTCTGTGCTTGATATCAACGGTGTACCAACTGCAGGTACATTGGAAAGTGGCGAGTGCTCAAAATCTGGCGAGTCGGAACGATCGACCGTATGCTCAGTCTCCAGTTGTTCGACCTTGATGCCACAGATCGGAGGTGGCGAAAGCGTCCTGGACGACGAGCGCGATCCTACGCTCGATCGTGTCAGAACCCTCTGCGATAGAGGGCTGGAGTATCCACTGGTACTCGGAGGCAATGGGATAGACGGGGCGTAGGGGAAGTCATAATTAACAACGAAACCCCATGTCGAGTCGACTCGATCGGGAGAAAAGGAATTAGAAAAGCGCTTCTCGGAATGAACTACTCCGTCACCATTATCCAAAACATCGGTATCCAAATCTTGCCGCGCCGCAGGCTCGTTACTGTGTGGCCTATGCACGACAAACAGATGCTATAGAACACATCAGAACATTCCTCGACGAATCGGGAAAGAAAACCAACATGTTGATAGGCGTCCGCATCTGCGAATCTCAGTTCACAGTCCATGCACTTGGGGTGTGCTACGAAGTGTCGGATATGATTCTGCAATGACTCGGAGCACTCAAACTGCCACTGGCACAGGTGGCAGAATGCCTCTGGATGTTCTGTTGCGCCGTGCTGCACGGCAGTCTAAGTCAAGGCATCAATGATAACGCTACTCACCCACCATAGCAAATTCAGCTTGATCACTGAATCCGATTTGACATTTGTCGCACGCGGGATGGTTGCGCGACGTCATGTAGTGCGAAGAAAGCTCCCCGGGATCGAATAGTGCTCCATCACACAGTGGACAAGATACCTGAGGGTGAATCGTTTCTGTGTGCTGAATACGACATGAGTGGAAGATCTTCATGGATATATTACGAAAAGAGGGGACAATACATTATGGTATTCGTCTGCGTCTTGGAAACCCAAGTCACATCTCGTACAAGACGGATGCGTGTCATCTGGAGAGTCTCTGTAATGCTGACGTAGGCCTCCTTCCTCGGCGTACCTCGTTTGGCAGATTTCACAACGATAGGGATTAGCATGATCCGCTAGATGCTCGTTTAAAACATCTGCGTTTGCGAATATCCCCTCATGACAAAGAGGGCACGAGTGCGCTGAGGCAATGTGCTCCTGCAGGACTTTCTCCTCCGGACAAACAAATTCGCACATTCCGCAGGTGAAAGAATGTTTCGCGACCGTGTGATCATCCAGTGATACCTGGAGCTTGAAGACTTTGTTGCACAAAGAACAATTAAAAGAGGCTGGGGGAGAAACAGGGCGAGGCGGCTCTGGGTGGGACGTTTGGCGATGCTGGAAATACAGATTTGAGAGTGAGAAACCACAACGAAGCGAAATCAAGAAAACATGCCGTTGCATATACTGCGTCGTTTTCGAACCCGAGATCACACTCGACACATTTTGGGTGGGCCTCTTTGGAAGACTGCAAGTAATGGTGGTTTAGCCCCCCTTCGGTGATAAACGCCACATCACATGTCCCGCAGCTGCAGAGCGCGCGCTTATGCACCGCGGCGACATGATCATCAAGAATCTGTTGAGACGAACATCTGAGCCGAC
>Ga0310811_10005147_pt1 | contig 16498 bp, 15 predicted proteins | sample YCmetagenome_FD_207642 | JGI IMG/M metagenome (GOLD analysis project Ga0310811, IMG submission 207642) | Soil microbial communities from experimental microcosm in Duke University, North Carolina, United States - YC | ecosystem: Engineered > Artificial ecosystem > Soil microcosm > Unclassified ...
CGGTCGAGCCCACTGTGAGGGGTGCCTATCGCAACGCTGCGCCGTCGGGGTGCCGACCATCACCGCCACCGTCGGCTCACCGGCGCATGAACCTCCCCACCGCGGGTACCAGACGACATGCCCCAACAAGAAGCGATTCGCGCGTTGGCCCTGGTCTGTACCTTGAGGTCCTCGCCATCGGCGTCGAGCAGCGAGCTCATGGCCCGCCAGATCCTCGATTCGTTCGCCGAGCAGGGGGTCGCGGGTGAGCTCGTGAGGCTGGTCGACCACGACGTCAAACCGGGGGTCGAGGCCGACATGGGCGACGGCGACGACTGGCCGGCGATCCGGTCGCGGATGCTCGAGTCCGACATCCTGGTCCTGGCCACTCCCACCTGGATGGGACACATGTCCAGCGTGGCCTGCCGGGCGCTGGAGCGTCTCGACGCCGAGCTGTCCGAGACCGATGACCAGGGCCGGATCTCCACCGCCGGCAAGGTGGCGCTCGTGGCGGTGGTCGGCAATGAGGACGGTGCCCACAAGATCATCGCCGATGGTTTCCAGGCGCTCAACGACGTCGGGTTCACGATCGCGGGAAACGGCTCGGTCTACTGGAACGCCAACATCGAGAACCCCAGCGACTACATGGATCTCGACTCGATCCCGGACGCGGTCGCCTCGATGATGTCCAAGGCCACCACCCAGTCCGCGCACCTGGCCCGGCTGCTGCGCGGCGAGAACTACCCAGCCATCTGACGGTCGCCGGTTCGTGTGCCCCCGATGCGGGCACCCGTGGTCGGAGGACATCACATTCGAGTGGAAGGAGCTGGGGCATCGTGCAGGTCGGGTTCAAGTTGTTCGCGGAGGGGTTCTCTCCGAAGGAACTGGTACGCCAGGCGGTTCGCGCGGAGGAGGTCGGGTTCGACTTCGTCGAGATCAGCGACCACTTCCACCCTTGGCTCGACAGCCACGGCCACTCCGGGTTCGCCTGGTCGGTGCTCGCCGCGATCGCGGCCCGGACCGAACGGATCGAGCTCGCCACCGGCGTCACCTGCCCGTTCATCCGGTACCACCCGGCGGTGATCGCACAGGCCGCCGCAACCACCTCTCTGCTCTCCGACGGGCGGTTCACCCTCGGTGTGGGATCAGGGGAACGCCTCAACGAACACGTCGTCGGACGAGGCTGGCCGCCGGTCGACGTCCGCCACGAGATGCTGCGCGAGTCGCTGAAGATCATGCGGCTGCTGTGGTCGGGCGGCTACCACAGCTACCGGGGGCAGCACCTCACCCTGGAGGACGCCCAGGTCTTCGACCTGCCCGAGACGGCACCCGCTGTCGCCGTGGCGGCGGGCGGCCCGCGAGCGGCACGCCTCGCGGCGGAGGTGGGCGCCGGCATCTTCGTGACCGAGCCCCGGGCCGAGCTCCTCTCGGCCTACACCGGAGCCGGCGGAACCGGACCCGCCTACTGCGAGGTGCCGCTGGCGTGGGCACCCGACGAGGCCGCGGCGGCGAAGTCTGCGCGGGAGATGTTCCGCTTCGGACCGCTCGGGTGGAAGGTCCAACCGGAGCTGCCCAATCCCATCAACTTCGAGGCGGCGACCGCGTTCGTCCGCGACGAGGACATGCTCGAGCTCTTCGGATGCGGACCGGACCCGGAGCGGCATCTCGCCGTGGCGCGCCAGTTCACCGATGCCGGCTACGACCGTCTGGCCCTGATCAACGCCGGGCCGGACACCGACGGCTTCCTCGACTTCGCCGGTGACGAGCTGATCCCCCGGCTCCGACGCCCGTGACCCGCCCCGACCGCGGACGGCGCCGCGGCGGGCCCCCGTGCGACCCGGGGTCAGCCCGATGACCGCGAACGTGACCACCCGGCATGCGTTCGGGCACAGCACCGAGACCGTGCTCGATGCCCTCGCCGACCCCGAGTTCCATGACGCGAAGGTCCGCTTCGTGGGTGGCCCGGGCAGCAGGCTGGTGTCATTCGAGCACGATCCCGGCGCCGCTCAGGTCGTGATCCTCACCCGCCAACGAATCGACCGGGAGGAGCTGCCCGGCATCGCCCGGCGGTTCACCCGCGGCCCGGTATACGCCGATCGGAACGAGACGTGGCGTCTCTCGACCACGTGGAGCTCAGCTGAGTTCAGCGTCGACGTCGAGGACGCACCGATGCGCTCGGGCGGCCGGCTCTCGCTGATCAGCGACGGGCAGGACGCCTGCACGCTCACCGTGCGCACCTTCATCTCGGTCTCCGCGCCGCTGATGTCACGCAGCATCGAACGCGCGATGGGCGACAACGTCCGCCGCTGGTTGCGCGACGAACACGACTTCACCCGTCGCTGGCTGGCCGGGCAACGCGCCTGAGCGCGTTCGCGCTCAGGGGCCGGGGATCCGCGTGTCGCGGGTGTCGTGGCTGTCGCGCTCGGTGGTCCGGTTGTAGGAGTTCGTGACGGTGTGGTCGTCCGTGCGCGGCGCGGTGACGGTGCTGGTGCGGGTGCTGGTCTCGGTGCGGGGCTGGGTGGCGGTCAGGGTGGCCGAACCGCCTGCCGCCGAGGTGTTCACCGCGGTGCTCCCGGATCCGCTGTTCCGCACGGACGCACCACCGGCGTTGCGAGTGTCGTCGCCGAGATCGGCCCCGACGTAGGGAGTGCTCACGGCGGCGTTGCGCCAGGAGCCGGGTGAGTCGCCGGCCGCCGCGCCCAGGTGGGGCGTCGTGGCGAGGACGGCGCCGGTGGTGACCACAAGCGCCGCCGTGCCCGCTACCCGGGCCACAAAACCCATGACGTTGTTCTGCATCCGAACCTCCACGACCAGCGACCACCAGAGAGACGAGCTTCACTGCAGTCTCGTTGGTCCCAACTGAATCACAGGCAACGGTGATGTGCAGCGCGGCGCTGAGCCCCTGGCACGGCGGGGTCATCGGGCGTGCGTGTTTCCGGACTGGCTACCCGGGTACCTCCCGACATGACGGTTTCCGAGATCGAGCGAACCGGCGGGAGCAGCGAGGCCGTCCACAGCCGCGTGTACCGCAAGGGTGAACTGGCCGAGCAGAACCTCTCCCCCGCCGACCTGAGCGCGACCCTGGGTGACGGGGAGGCGGTCGCCTGGCTTGACGTGGTCGGCCCGCGGCCTCAGATACTCCAGGAGCTGGCGCAGGTCTTCGACCTGCATCCCCTGGCGGTCGAGGACGCGCTCGCGGAGCCTCAGCGCCCGAAGCTCGACCAGTACCCAGGGCACCTGTTCATCGCCGCCTACCTTCCCTGCTACGACCCGGAGACGTACCTCCTCGACCCGGCCGAGCTCTCGATCTTCGTCACCGAACGTGCGCTGATCACCGTTCGAACCCGGCCGGACGCCCTCGACGCCGACGAACTGACCCGCCGCTGGTCCCAGGACGGCGGCCCCTCGTGCAGCGTGGCCTCCCTGCTGCACGGTCTGCTCGACTACGTCGTGGACGAGCAGTACGCGATGACCCGCAAGCTCGAGGAGGCCGTGGACGACCTGGAGGAATCGCTGTTCGACGACCCGTCGGCCAACGGCACGGACGTCCAGCGTCGAGGCTTCCTGCTACGCAAGAGCCTGACCAGGGCGCGACGCGTGGCCCACCCGACCACCGACCTGCTGTTCGAGCTCTGCCGGCCGGGCGTCGGCATCGCCGGCGGTGAGCTGGCCCCGTACTACGCCGACGTCCGCGACCACGCCGTGCGGTCCGCCGAGCGGCTGGACAGCCTTCGCGAGATGGTCGGCACCGTTCTGGACACCCGTCTCGCACTTCGCGGCGACCAGCTCAACGAGATCATGAAGAAGCTGACCGGCTGGGCCGCCATCATCGCCGTGCCCACCGCCGTCACCGGCTTCTACGGGCAGAACGTGCCTTATCCCGGCTTCCAGCAATGGTCCGGTTTCGTGGCCAGCATCGGCCTGACGGCGGCCATGGCGATCGTCCTGTTCGTGGTGTTCCGCCGCCGGAACTGGCTGTGATGAACTGGCCGCCCCCCGGCGGATGTTAGAGTTCCGGCCCTGATCAAAAGGACTGCGTGCGAGTCGTAGTCGACCGAGCGCGCGGCTGCCATTCCGCCGTATCGAGACCGGGGCCGATCTAGGTTGATCATGTGAAAGTACTTCTGCTGGAGAACATCCACCCGAGCGCGGTGGAGGCGTTCCGCCGCGTCGGCTTTGAGGTCGACCTGCGTCCGGGCTCCCTGAGCGAGGACGAGCTCGTCGACGAGCTGCCCGGCGTATCGCTGCTGGGTATCCGCTCCAACACCACGATCACCCCGCGGGTGCTCGAGGCCGGGCGGGACCTCCTGGCGGTCGGGTGCTTCTGCATCGGGACCAACCAGGTCGCGCTGATCGACGCCGCCGATCGCGGCGTCGCGGTCTTCAACGCGCCGTTCTCCAACACCCGCAGCGTCGTCGAGCTGGTGATCGGCGAGATCATCGCACTGGCACGCAGGCTTCCCGAGAAGAACCAGCGGATGCACCAGGGGGTGTGGGACAAGTCGGCGCGGGGCAGCCACGAGGTCCGCGGCCGGACCCTGGGCATCGTCGGCTACGGCAACATCGGCACCCAGCTGTCCAACGTCGCCGAGGCGATCGGCCTGCGGGTGATCTTCTACGACACCGCCGACCGGTTGGCCCACGGAAACGCCAGGCGGGTCGGTTCGCTGGACCTGTTGCTGGCCGAGTCCGACGTGGTGAGCCTGCACGTCGACGGCCGCCCGGGTAACGCGGGCCTGTTCGGCGCCGACCAGTTCGCCAAGATGAAGGCCGGGGCCGCGTTCATCAATGCCTCCCGCGGCATGGTGGTCGACGACGCCTCGCTGAGGGAGCACATCCTGTCCGGGCACCTGTCCGGCGCCGCGATCGACGTCTTCCCCATCGAGCCCAAGGCCCAGGGCGACCCCTTCGAATCCCCTCTCAAGGGCCTGGACAACGTCATCCTGACCCCGCACGTCGGCGGCTCGACCCAGGAGGCTCAGGAGGAGATCGGGCACTTCGTCGCGAACAAGCTCATCGGCTTCGTCAGGGCGGGCTCGACCGCGCTGTCGGTCAACCTGCCGGAGGTGGCCCCTCCGCAGCCCGAGGGCGCGTTCCGGATGGGCTACCTGCACACGAACATGCCCGGAGTGCTGGCCGGCATCAACCAGATCCTCGCGGACACCGGGGTCAACGTGGTCGGGCAGTCGCTCTCGACCCGGGGGGAGCAGGGCTACGTCGTCACCGACACCGAGAGCGCTCTGCCCGAGGCCGCGCTGTCCGAACTGCTCCGGGAGCCGCAGACCCTCTGGCTGCGGACCTGGCGGCCCTAGAAGGGGTTCTGCGGCTCCAGACCGAGCTGGATCCGGCCCAGCTGCTCGGTGATCCGGTCGATGTGGCCGTTGATGTGCAGCGGCATCGCCTGGAAGTCGCGGTACCGGCGCTCGAACACCGTCCCCTCGCGTAGCCCGTTGCCACCGAGGACCCGCAGGATCAGCTTCATCGCCTCGTCGCACAGGTGCACGGCCTGCATACCGGCCGACGTCTGACGGAAGTAGTCACCCTCGGTCGGCATGACCTCGGCGGCGATGCGGGCGTCGGTCTCGGCCATCGCGGCGTACACGGTGTCGGTCGCGGCCTCGATCAGAGCCCGGGCCCGGCCCAGGTTCACGTGGATGGTCGGCCGGTCCACCATCTTGGTGCCCATGATGGCGATGCGGTCGCGGATACCGAGCGCCGTCTCGTCGAGGCAGACCTCGGCCAGCCCCGTGGCCATCGCGCCGAGCCAGACCACCGACAGGCCCACCCAGTCCTCGCGGTACCGGTGGTGGATCATCGGGTGGTCGGGGTCGCGGAACTTCACCCGGTACATCGGGGGCCACGCGACGACGCCGTCGGTCGGAACGTCGACACCCTCGTAGTGGATGTGGTCGGTGGCCGATGCGCGAAGGCTCATCGCGTCCCAGGTCGGGTCGATGCGCACCTGGGGATGGTGGAGATCGGCGAGGGCGAACCGGGGGACGTCGTCGTCCTCGGCTTTGAACACCACACCCGCCCAGTCGGCGTAGCGGCCGCCCGAACCGAACGCCGCGACCCCCTCCAACACGGTGCTGTCCCCCTTGGTGAGCCCGCTGACCTGTGACGACGCTCCGGCGGGGAAGCAGAACCACTGCCGCTTCGAGACGGCTTCACTCAGCATGTCGGCGTTGTCCGGGCCGAGGACACCGGCGAAGTGGTGGAACACGCACAGGTGGTTCCACAGGCACCACGCCGTCGAGGTGCAGTGGGCGGCCACGGCACGCAGTTCGTCGGCCATGGCAACGACGCTCTCCCCCAGCCCGGAGATGTTCGGGGTGGCCGACATCCGCATGAGATCGGTCTTCTTGATCTCCCTGATGAGGTCGGGTGAGAGGGAACGCGTCCGATCCGCCTCGGATGCCTGCGCCGACATCGTCTCCAGAAGCGGCGCCATGTACCTGGCCTCGCCGTGGACGCGACCCTGTTCCGAGAACAGGTTCAGTGGTCCGGACATCGTTGTCCCCCTTGCCACAAACCGGCGAGTCCACACGAAGACGCGCGTCAGCCGGTCGCTGTCGACAGCCCCTGGCCACCGATCCTGGCCCCGTCACCGACGCTTGACAACACATGATCGGGTGGCGGGCCCCGTCAGCTAGCGTGCGAGCGTGACTCCTGACGAGCCGGACACCCCGTACCTGTTCGTCGACGCCGCCGTGACCGAGCGCAACCTGGAGACCATGGCGGCCACCGCGCGCGAGCTCGGGATCGCGCTACGCCCGCACGCCAAGACCCACAAGTGCCCTCCCCTGGGTCTGCGGCAGGTCGAGCTGGGAGCGGTCGGACTCACCCTGGCCACGGTCGCCGAAGCCGAGATCTTCGCCGACGGCGGTTGCCGGGACATCTTCCTGGCCTACCCGGTGTGGGCCGGTGGACGGCGCGGTCGCCGGCTGACCGCGCTGGCCGAGCGCGTCCGGCTGCGCCTGGGAGTCGATTCGGCGGAGTCGGCGGCGGTGCTGGCCGCGGCGGTTCCGGGCGCCGAGGTCCTGGTGGAGGTGGACAGCGGTCACCACCGCAGCGGCGTGCCGCCCCGGGAGGCGGGGGCCGTGGCGCTCGCCGCGAGCCGTCACGGGCTGCGGGTGATCGGCGCGTTCACCTTTCCCGGTCACGGTTACGGACCGGGCAACCGGAGCCGGGCGGCCGTGGACGAGGCGGACACGCTGGCCGAGGCCGACCGGGTCCTGCGGGAGGCGGGATTCGAGGTGGAGGTGCGCAGCGGGGGCTCGACACCGACCGCCGCCCTGTCCGCGCGAGGGACGGTGACCGAGATTCGGCCGGGATCGTATGTGTTCAACGATGCACAGCAGCTCGAGACCGGTAGCTGCGACTGGTCGGACATCGGCCTATACGCCGTGTCGACCGTGGTCAGCCGACGAGGGCGGCAGGTCATCCTCGATTCCGGCAACAAGATCCTCGGCGCGGACCGGCCGCAGTGGGCCACCGGTCACGGGCGCCTGCTCCACCATCCCGACGCCCGGGTGACCGCACTGTCCGAACATCACGCCACCGTGGTGTTCCCGCCGGACGAGCCGCCGCCCGAGCTGGGCAGCCGGGTGTCGGTGGTTCCCAACCACGTGTGCACCGCCGTGAACCTGGTCGACGAGCTGCTGGTCGGGACCGCCGGCACGATCCAGGACCGCTGGCCGGTGAGAGCGCGGGGCGCGAACGCCTGAGCCGCAGATGAGCGTGCCCGCGTGGCGGTCTGGCTGACCTGGCGTATCCGGAGCGCCGGCCGGGGCGACGCGACACTGCTCCCCGAGCCGCGTGAGACCGACGTAGGTGCTCTCGGGGTGGCATCTGACGACGCCGGTGTTGGTCTCACGGCAGGCCCGGCTGGTGGGAGCCGGCCGTTCAGGGGGCGACCGCCGCGCCGGCCGTCCGCCGCTCCAGGGCGGCGTCGATGAGCGCCGTCGCCGCCGAACGGGCGAAGTCGAACGACTCCAGGTCCGCGAGCGAGGTGGCCAGGGCGGTCGCCCCCTCGTGGACGGTCAGAAGTTGCCTGGCCAGTTCGGCCGGGTCCCGCGCGCCGGCCTGCTCGGCGGTCGCGGCCAGCTTGGCCAGCGTCGCCCGCTTGTGCGCGGCGATCACCGCCCTGCCGGGGTGGCCGGATCCCGCCAGCTCGACCGCGGCGTTGTGCATGGGGCAGCCGCGGAAGACCGAAGGGCGGTGGGGACGGTCGAACAGGGCCACCAGCCGTTCCCGGGGGGCGAGGTCGTCACGGTCCAGCGCGCGCACCCCGAGCCGGCCGTGCTCGCCGATGTGGCGCAGGTAGGCGACGACGATGTCGTCCTTGCTCTCGAACAGTTGATAGATCGTCCGCTTGGACACCGCAGCGGCCCGCGCCAGCTCGTTCACCCCGGTCTCGTGGATGCCGTTCCGGTAGAACAGCGTGCGCGCGGCCTCCAGGATGCGCGCCTCGGGACCCCCGTGATCTCGCTTCTCCATGCATTGATGGTACCGATCGGTACCAGGTCCGGATATCCGGTTATGTCAATTCTTTATGTCTCCGGCCACACAGCACTGGTACCGATCGGTTTCCTATGGTCTCATCGTCTCCGACACTGAGTTGCTTCTAGATACCCAGACTGTCGCACCGGGAGGAGAGCCGCATGGTGGATACCGACCGCCAGGTCCGTGGACCCGTCTCCAGATCCCGGCCGGCTTCCCACACAGTTCCCCGGCCGGCCGTTCCCCCGCCGGCCGCTCCGCCGATCTCGTCAACGGGCCCAGGCCCGGCGGATCCGCACTCGACAGCGGCGTCGACCGCCTCTCCGGCGAGGTCAGCGGCGGCCGCCGGCTGGGTCGGGCCGCTGTGCGTGCTGATCGTGGGCAGCTTCATGTCGGTGCTGGACACCAGCATCGTGAACATCGCCATCCCCCGGATGCAGGTCGATCTCAGCGCGGCGACCGACGACGTGGAGTGGGTGGTGACGGCCTACACCCTGATGCTGGGTGTGGTCGTACCCGCGACCGGCTGGCTGGGGCTGCGGCTCGGACTGACCCGGCTCTACATCTTCTCGATGATCGGGTTCGCCGCCGGATCGGCGCTGTGCGGAGTGGCCTGGAACCTCGAGTCGATGGTGGTCTTTCGGGTGCTACAGGCCATCCCCGGCGGAGTACTCCCCGTGGTCGCGCTGACGATGCTCTACCGAATCGTGCCCGCCGGGAAGGTGGGCGCGGCCATGGGTCTCTACGGGCTGAGCATCGTGGTGGCACCGGCCGTGGGCCCCACCATCGGCGGTGCGCTGGTCGAGTACACCGACTGGCGGCTGGTGTTCTTCATCAACATCCCGATCGGCGTGCTCGGTACGATCCTGGCCGCCGCGACGTTCCCCCGCATCCATCCCACCACCTGGCCGCGGTTCGACATCGTCGGCTTCGTCACCATCGCCTACGGCCTGTTCGCGCTGCTCCTGGCATTCGCCGAGGGCGAGGACTGGGGTTGGGGCGGGTACCGCATCCTGGGCCTCTTCGTGTCCTCGGCACTGTCCCTGGCGCTCTTTGTGGTCATCGAGCTCGAGGTCGACAACCCGTTGCTGGACCTGCGGATCTTCGCCACCCGGGCCTACGCCAAGTCGTTGGTGCTGCTAGCCATCGGAGTCACCACCCTGTTCTCCGCCCTGTACTTCCTGCCGCAGTACCTGCAGCGGATCCAGGGGATGCAGGAGATGGACTCCGGCCTGGTGCTGCTGCCCGCTTCGCTGATCCTGGTCGTGTTCATGCCGATCACCGGGCGGCTCTACGACCGGATCGGACCGCGCTACCTGATCGCGGTCGGCCTGACGATTACCGCCTACGGATCGCACCTGCTGGCCCAGATCACCCCGGACACCCCGAAGCTGACCCTCGAGACCTGGCTGGCCGTCCGCAACCTCGGCGTGGGGCTCTCCATGATGCCGATCATCACCAACGGCGTCTCCTCGCTGCCTCCCGCGCTGACCGCCGCCGGCAGCGCGGCCAACAACGTGGTCCAGCGGGTCGCCTCCAGTGTGGCGATCGCCGGTCTCGGGAGCCTGAACACCAGCGGGGGTGCCCAGCTCATGAACGACCGCGGCCTACTGCTGGCCTCGGGCGCGCGGGCACTTCCCGCCGTGCGAGCCGCCACCAGCGCCGGCCCGTCCGGCCTCACCGGGTACTACACCGAGCTCAGCAGGGCCGTCACCACCCAGACCTACGCGAACGGATTCCACATCGTGACGCTGCTCTGCGCCGCCGGGGCATTGATCGGGCTGACGACGCGTTCCGGGCGAGCCCGCTAGCCGTCCTGTCAGCTCCTCGGTCAGCGGAAGGTCTGGCCGCTGTCGCCGGGGAGGACCATCTCCGGGACCTGGGAGAACCGCCATCCCTTGCCGGTGTCGGTGAGGGTCCACACCATGTCGTAACGGCTGTCGGGCCACGACGCTGGCGGGGTGGGACCGACGGTGTCGAAGGCCTCGGCGATGGCGGGGATCTCGCCGTGCTGCCAGCTGATCAGGACCGGCCCGTTCTTGGATGCGGCGATGGCCTGACGGGCCAGCGCGGCCTCGTCCCCCTTGCCGAAGCTGCTGTTCACCGGGACGCCCAGCCGTTTGGAGAGCGTGCCCACGGTCTCCCGGGTACGCGTCCCCTCCCCCTTGTCGTTGGCCGCGGCCGCGAAGATCGTCCTGGGCCGGGCCAGACCGGGCCTGCGCGGACCGTCGGGGCCGGCGAAAAGGCCGGCGATCCCGTTGGCCCGCTGCCACCCGCGTGTGGTCAGGGAGTGGGTGTCGGGATTGCCTGCGGCGTCGATGCCGCTCCCCTTGCCCTCGGGCTTCTCGCCATGACGGATGATCATGATCGTGCGGGCCGGAGAGGTGGCGTCCGCGGCGGGCGCGGCCGCGGCAGGCGCGGGCGGGGCGGGGCGTGCGCCGGTGCGGGATTCCGACTTCGCCGGGGACTCCGATGGTTCCTGCGTGGTCGGCGCCGACCCCGGCGCGATCGGCGCCGCGGGGTTCGCCGCGGGTGGGGCAGCTTCGTGTGAGGCCGCTTCGTGTGAGGCAGCTTCGTGTGAGGTGGTGGCGTGTGGCGTCGGGGCGTGGGCGGTCGGTGCGCGCCGGGACGGCACGGTCTCGGGACGGGACAGCCCGACGGCAACGGCAAGCCCCGACACCGTCTCGCGCGCCTGTGGGTCCGTCGGCGCATCTCGACCGACAGCCGTCAGGATCACCCCGGAGCCCGCCAGCAGCGCCCCGGTGAGGGCCGAGACGAACAGTGCGGCCGGAGACCCAAGCCCCTGGCGTGATCCACCCGCCCGGCGGGCCGGGGACGCTCGGTGCGACGAGGGGGTGGACCTCGGCGGTGTCGTGGCACGGGCGGTCGCGGAAGAGGTCGTAGGGTCGCATACCGGACGGTGGGAAGTCGCGCGGTGCGACGTCGCGCGGTGGGACGTCGCCGTGCGCGGTATCCGTTCGGACGACGGCACCGGACGCGGCTCGGGGAGCCGGAGGGAGTCCGGTTCCGGCTGGCGTTCCGGGATTCCGCGGCGTTGCGGGACCCGGCGGGACGGCAGTGTCGAACCGAGCGGGCCGGGGATACGGCTCGACGGGACAGCGGAGTCATTCATACGGAGAAACCTTCCGAGGGGAGCTCTCGAGGAGCCGGGAGGTTTGCGGGTGCAACCGATGACGGCGGGGACCGTCCATAACGACTACGTAACGTGACAGAGACTATCCTGTTATCGCACTCCAGTGTGAACCATCGGCGCGATCGAGGTTCATTCAGGGTCAAGGCAACCCAGAGTGAGCACGTGCGCACGGGCCGCAGCCGGTCCGCGCCGATCGGCCACGGCCGGGACTGTCAGGGACGGGTCCCCAGGACCACGTTGAACGGCGTCTGGTCGCGTAGCGGAACCCGCTGAAGCGCGCTGGTCACGGGGCCACCCGCGCGGGCTCCCGTGCCGGGAATCCGATCGCCCAGGGCTCGAGCGGAACCCGGGCGGCGTTGATGACGTAGGAGATGGCGTGGTACCAGCCGGAGGCCAGGCACAGCTCGATGATCTGCTCGTGGCTGAGATGCCGTTCGAGCTCGGCGAACAGCGCGTCTGACACCGAACTGGTGACGTGCAGCTCATCGGCCAGCCGCAGAACCGCCCGCTCTGCGTCATCCCACTCCGACTGCTCGTCGAGGGAAACGACCTCGGTGGTGGCGGCGAGCTGATCCTCCGAGAACCCCATCGGACGGCCGAACGCCACGGCGTGCACACCCCACTCGTACTCCGCACCGGTCAGAGCGCAGGTCCGCAGGATCATCACCTCGCGCAGCCGCGCCGACAGGGTGCGACTCCCCAGGATTCCGGCCCCGAGTGGCCGGGCCCGGGAGAACAACTGCTCGTGGCGGGCGAGCACCCGGAACAGGGCCAGCGGTTCGCGCCCGCTGCCGGGCGGCATCCAACGTTCGAGCATGGCCGCCAGCTCCGGCGGGTGCGGCGGCTCGAGCGGGGCGATCCTGGGTGGTGGTTGCGAGTCCATGGCAGCTCCTCGTCGTGCTTTGGATTTCAAAGCAGCCTATTGCTTCGATTTCAGAAGCGCAAGCGAGGTGTCCGACGGTGCTCTCGTTACTCCTCGGGCAGGAAGGCGGCCTGGTCTCTTCGGAGCAATTTCCCGGAGGAGACAACGCGATGCGTGACGAACCCACCGTCCGGGATGACACTCGCTGAGCGCCTGAGGGTGGACCGGCCCGCTCCCGGGTGAACGTCGTCCTGTCCGAGGACGACGTGGCACAAGCTAGGGGGAGCGATGTCGGTACCGCCGCCGTATGGTCCGCAGCCGGGACCCGCACCGGGACCGCCGCAGTGGGGGCAGCCCCCGCACGGTCAGCCCGCCCCGATGCAGTGGGGTCCGCCGTCTGCGCCGCCACCGCGGCGACCGAAGTCCAGGCTCCTCGTCGCGACCCTGGCCGCGGTGGCCATCGGCGTGGCCGGCGGCGCGGTCTGGGCCGCGGTCTCACCGCGCGGGGAGACCGCCGCCATTCAGTTGGAGGCACAGTCCACACCGGGCGACAACCCGTTCACGAGTCCGATCGGCCAGGACGACCCGGCAGTGAAAGCCCCGACCGCGGACACGTCCGGGACCTTCTCCGGTGCGACCCCCGGCCTGTATGCAGCGGCCGACAAGCCCAGCTGCGACACCGGAAGCCTCATCGCGCAGCTACAGGCAGACCGCTCGCGGGCGCAGGCCTGGGCACAGGCGCTGAGCATCAACACCGAGGACATCCCCGGCTACGCCCACGCTCTGAGCCCGGTGCTGCTGCGCTCCGACACCGCCGTCACCGAGCACGGCTACGAACCGCCGGCGTACAACTCCTACCCCGCTGTCCTGCAGGCCGGCACAGCGGTGTTCGTCAACGGTTACGGCGAGCCGACCGTCAAGTGCTTCAGTGGCAACCCACTCACCAGGCCCGGTGACCTCTCCGACGCCGGTTACTCGGGCGCCCGATGGTCGACGTTCAAACCGAAGGCCTACACCTACGTGGTCCCGACCCGAACCGTGATCGTCGACTACCGCTACTTCGACTACGAGGACCACTCGATCCACGTCCACCAGTCACCGTGCGCGAAGAACCCGGGCGCGAAGGGATGTCAGGCCCCGAACCCGGCCAACTGGTGCAAGAACCACCCCGACGACAAGATCTGCAAGATCGAGACCGGGCCGGCGCCGGGCAAGGACTGCTCCTTCGACGGCAAGGGCTGGAAGTGCCCCACCGGGTTCGATCTGAAGAACCCACCGGCGCCCGGCTGCACCGTCAACGGTGGCGACCGCTGGCAATGCACCCCCCAGATCGACCCGACCAAACCGATCGCCGCCGGATGCAAGGCGGTCGGCCAGGAATGGCAATGCGATCCGATGCTCGATCCGACGAAGAACCCCAAGCCGGGCGACTGTCAACCGGGCATAAATCCCCAGGTGACCAGCCACGTCTGGAAGTGCCGTTTCGACCCACTGCACAACGTGGCACCGGCCAAGGGTTGCACGCTCAAGGACGACGGCTGGGAGTGCATTCCGCAGATCGACCCGGCCAATCCGCCCGGAGCCGACTGCCGGGCGGACGACGCGAACAACAAGTGGGTCTGCCCGCCGACGAAGGGCAGCCCCCCGTCCGCGGACTGCAAACCCGCCGGCACCGGTTGGGACTGCCCGGCCAAGACCGACACCACGACCCCGCCGAGGGCCGGATGCACCCTGGGCGCCGACGGCAGATCCTGGAACTGCCCGCCGCAGGAAGACGTCGCGAAGACCGCTGAGAAGGGCAAGGTCGTCACCGACGCGCAGAACCTTGCGCCCGAGCAACAGCTCTGCATCGAACAGGGCGGCGACGAGGGCAAGTGCCGACAGAGGTTCAGCGGGACGAACCAACCGGCGACCGACCAGGGTGGCGGCGATACCGGTACCACCGGATCGCCGGCCGGAACCACCGCCGGTGCCGGCTCGAGCACCACCGGCCCGGCCACCACCGGGACCGGATCGAGCACCTCCGGATCGAGCACCACCGGATCGAGCACCACCGGATCGCCGTTCGAACCGGGTGCCGAGAACGCCCCGGGCGGCAAGACCGGTACGACTACCGGCGGTTCGCCTCCCGCGGGAGGCGCCTCGACGACCACCACGGGCGGTTCCACCGGCACGGGCGCTCCGACCGGCACAAGCGGTGCGGCCACCACCGGCGCAGCCGGGACGACGACCGGAACCACCGCCGGATCCCAGACCACCGGAGCACCGACCACCGGAACACCGACCACCGGAACACCGACCACCGGAACACCGACCACCGGAGCACCCGGGACGACCGGCCCGCCGGCAGCCACCACCTCCGGCACGACGACGGGGGCGACCTCCGGAGCAGGCTCCGGGGCCTCGAGCGGCGATGAGCAGAAGCGGGGCAACAACTGAACCCAGGTGGCCCCCGGCCCGGCGCGGGTCGAAGCGGGCGCGGGTCGAAGCCGGCGCGGGTCAGCCGCGGCGAGCGGCCTCGATGCTGCTCAGGGCGTCCGCCGACGTGGGATGCACCTCGAACTGAGGCAGCAACCCGACCAGTTCCAGAGGCCGGTGGACCGACCGGTGGGCCGCTCCGGAGAGGTGCAGCTTGGAGCCGGGTGTCGCCTCGGAGACCGCCCGGGTCGACTCGGCAAGGACGGCCAGGCCGGCGGAGCCGAGGAAATCGACCGCCTCCAGGTCGATGACCAGGGCCACCGCACCGGCGGCCAGCTGCCCGCGTACGCAGTCCATCAGGGCCGGGGCGGTCACCGCATCCAGGTCACCGCCCACGGTCACCAGGGACACCCCGGTCGCCGATAGGCTCGTACCCAGCGCAAACCGCGATGAGCCGGTCGCCCGCCGTGCGTCGGCCGAGTCCATGCATTACCTCCTCGATGCGGTCCGCATGCGCGGGCCGGCCCACCCGACGTTACCCGCGATCGGGATGCCGGCCCGGCCCGACGCCGACCGCCGCCAGCCGGCCCGCGTACAAACGCCCGGGTGCGGGAACCCTGCCCCATGAGCGAGTGGCAGCTGAACGCGGTTCTGGTGTTGCTGTTCGTCCTGCTCGGCGGGTACTTCTCCGCGTCGGAGATCGCTTTGGTGTCGCTGCGCGACGCTCAGGTCCGCCGGCTCGCGGGACGGGGGCTGCGGGGCCGGGCGGTGGCCCGCATGCGGGAGGACCCGAGCCGGTTCCTGTCCACGGTGCAGATCGGGGTCACCGTCGCGGGGTTCTTCGCCGCCAGCTACGGCGGCGCCACGCTCGCGGTGGAGCTCGGCCGGGTGCTCGTCGGCCTGGGACTGTCCGAGGGGGCCTCCTCGACCGTGGCGCTGATAGCGGTCACGGTGGTGGTCTCCTTCGTCTCGCTGGTGCTCGGCGAGCTGGCCCCGAAGCGGCTGGCGATGCAGCGGACCGAGACGGTGGCGCTGACGGTCGCGCCGGTGCTGCAGCGGGCCGCGCAGCTGTTCCGGCCGGCGATCTGGCTGCTGAGCGTCTCCACGGATGCCACGGTCCGCCTGTTCGGCGTGGATCCGAAGGCCAAGCCCGACGAGGTCAGCGAGGAGGAGCTGCGCGACATGGTGGGGACGCACGAGCAGCTCACCGCGGAGGAGCGCCAGGTGCTCACCGACGTGTTCACCGCGACCGACCGGGTGCTCAGCGAGGTGATGGTCCCCCGGACCGAGGTCGACTTCCTGTCCGGTTCACTGACGGTCGAGGAGGCGGCGGAGTACATGTCGAGCCGGTCGCGCTCCCGGTACCCGGTTACCGGCCTGTCCACCGACGACATCCTCGGGGTAGCGCATGTGCGCGACGTGCTGACGGCGGTCCACCGGCGCGACCTGGGGCACCACGCACCGGCGACGGTGGCCGAACTCGTACGACAGGCGGCGATGCTGCCCGGCAGCCTGCCGCTGATCCAGGCCCTGTCGCGGATGCGCCGGCGCAGCCACCTGGCGATCATCGTCGACGAGTACGG
>Ga0310811_10005148_pt1 | contig 16495 bp, 13 predicted proteins | sample YCmetagenome_FD_207642 | JGI IMG/M metagenome (GOLD analysis project Ga0310811, IMG submission 207642) | Soil microbial communities from experimental microcosm in Duke University, North Carolina, United States - YC | ecosystem: Engineered > Artificial ecosystem > Soil microcosm > Unclassified ...
TCGAGCGTTATGGCGCGACCGATGCGCTCTGCGTACACCGCGTCGGCGATCTCCGGGTGGGCGATCTCGCCGTATGGGTAGGCGTGTCCGCCGCGCATCGCGACGAGGCGTTTCGCGCCTGCCGCTACATCATCGACGAGATCAAGCATCGCTTGCCGATCTGGAAGAAAGAGCATTACCTCACGGGCGAGACCCAGTGGGTGGCCTGCACCCACGTGTATCGGGCGCACGAACACGAACACGAAGCAGGGCACGCCCACCATCATCACGACGCACATCAGGCACCGCGCCCCTTTACGCCGGACTACTCGCGCCAGCAGGTCTTGCGCGAGGTCGGTGAAGCGGGCCAGGCCAAGCTTTCCGCGGCGCGTGTCCTGGTGATAGGCGCGGGCGGCCTGGGTTGCCCCGCCATCGGCTACCTGGCGGGCGCGGGTATCGGCACGCTGGGCATCGTGGACGGTGATCGCCTGGAAGCGAGCAACCTGCATCGCCAGACGCTTTACGACGCGCGGGACATCGGCGAGTTCAAGGCCACGCTCGCCGCGCGACGCGTGGCGGAGCTCAACCCGACGGTGTCGGTGCGAACATGGACCGAACCCTTGTACGCCGGCAATGCCGTCGAGCTGTTCCGCCAGTTCGACCTGGTGCTGGAATGCACTGACGACATGCGCAGCCGTTACCTGAGCAGCGACGCAGCTGTCCTCAGCGGTACGCCGCTGATCCTGGCCAGCGTGTACCAGTACGAAGGGCAACTGCAGGTCGTGAGCGCACGCGCAGGCGAACCTTGCCTGCGTTGCCTGTGGCCGCACGAACCCGCGCCTGAGGCCGTCGGCAGCTGCGTGCTGTCCGGTGTGCTGGGCCCTGTGCCCGGCGTGTTCGGCACGATGCAGGCGATGGAGGCGCTGAAGCTGCTGCTCGATCTTCCGCGTCCTCGTGAGCACAGCCTGTTGCTGTTCAACCTGCTCGACTACACCTTGACGCGGTTGCCGATCGACACCGCGAGCGGATGTGCTGTCCACGGTGGCTGCGCGGCGGTGGCGAGCTCATCCATGGTGCGCGCGCTGGATGAGCGGGATGTCGACCTGGTGTTCGACAACCTGGAGCGGGCCGTTCTGGCTGGCTATCGGCTGGTCGATGTGCGCGAAAGCGAGGAGATCGCGCACGAGCCGTTGGAAGGCCTGCCTTCGCTGCAGATCCCATCCTCGCAGGTCGTGACGCGAATGAATGAACTGGGTGAGGGCCCGATCCTGCTTGTCTGCGCAAGCGGACGTCGCAGCGGACACGCGGCCCGCTTGCTGCGCGCCAGTGGTTTGCGCCAGGCCTATTCGCTGGAAGGCGGCGTCCTGTCGCTGCACGTAGCCGGGTGATCAGCTCGCGAAGCGATATCGCCGCCCCCCTTGTACGAACTGCAGCACCGCGCCCGCAACCTGCTCGGCGTGGTGAATGCGCTCACCGAGCGGACGCTTGCGCGTTCGTCCTCGCTCGAGGATTTCCACGTGACGTTCCGGGACAGGAGGGACGCGCTCGCTCGCGTGAACGGGTTGCTGTCCAGACTCAACGAAGGGGATCGCATCACGCTGCGATCGTCGACGGTGCAGACACTCGCGCTCGGCTTGCACGAACTGACCATCAACGCCGTGACGTACGGCGCGCTCTCGCCGGGCGGAGGGCGGTTGTCGATCCGTTGGTCCATCGAGCGGATGGCCGACGGGACGGACCCGGCAGCTCGACGTGGGATGGCGGGAAACCGGCTATGGCCGGGAGCTGATCGAACGCGCCTTGCCTTACCAGCTTCAGGCGGAAACGACCTACGCGCTCACATCCGACGGCGTGCGTTGCACGATCACCTTGCCGGTTTCCGCCACGCACGAAACGCTTTCCCGTGCCTGACGCCTTTCCGCAGGGCTACGGTGGCGAAGGCCGGTGAATTCGCCGAAAGCCGCAAGACGATTGCCCGGCATGGGGAATGGATGCCCATCCCGTCATGCCGGCGCTTTGGCGCGGGTGCATGGGTGGGTGCCGTCCAGGGGCGACGATGATGCGCTTCGTGCGGGGCGCACGCGCTTCACCGATTCCCGGAAACGAAAAAGCCCGCATCGCTGCGGGCTTCATCTACAATTGGTGCCCAGGAGAGGACTCGAACCTCCACGGTTTTACCCGCTAGTACCTGAAACTAGTGCGTCTACCAATTCCGCCACCTGGGCAGGTGTCACGCTGTGCTTTATCAGCTGCGTGAGCCGCGTAGATTAGGCATGTGACGGTGAGTTGTCAACTATTCTTTCACTGATTTTTGATCGGACCGCGGCGTTCGCGGCCCGGCCCTAAGAAAAGGCATGGATGTGACCCGAAAAAAAGAACCACGCAACCGCAAGCAGGACGCCAAAGGCAGCGCCGTAACGCCCAAGAAGAGCACGCGGCGCACGGCGCTCGATCCGTCGAAAGGACGGGTGGGCGAGATGGGCGATCCGCATGCCGAACGCGAGGCACAACGTTATGAGCGCCCCATTCCCAGTCGCGAAGCTATCCTCGCCTTGCTGGAATCACGAGGCGAACTGCTGACCGAGGCGCGCATCGCCGAAGCGCTTTCCCTTGGCGACGAATACGAGCTCAATGCGCTGCGCAAGCGGCTTGGCGCGATGGTGCGCGATGGCCAGCTGCTGCTCGGCCGCCGCGGCGGCTACGCGCCGGCGAACAAGCTGGACCTGATTCCGGGCGTCGTGCTTGCGAACGCCGAAGGCTACGGCTTCCTGCGTCCTGACGACGGCGGCGACGATCTCTATCTCTCGCCGCAGCAGATGCGCATGGTGCTGCACGGCGACCGTGTGCTGGCCAGCGTGGTCGGCATCGACCGGCGCGGCCGCAAGCAGGGCGCCATCGTCGAGGTGCTGCAACGCCGCTCGCCGCGTCTGGTGGGCCGCGTCGTGCTGGAGAACGGCGTGATGCTGGTGGCGCCCGATGACAGGCGTCTGCACCAGGACGTGATGATCCAGCCCGGTCAGGACATGGGCGCGCGCTCCGGCCAGATCGTCGTCGCCGAGATCACCCAGCCGCCGTCGGCCCACCGTGGCCCGCTCGGCGCGATCCGCGCGGTGCTGGGCGAACGCCTGCAGCCATCGCTGCTGGTGGAAATGGCGATCGCCAGCCACGACCTGCCGCACGAATGGCCAGATGCCGTGACGCGCGACGCGGCGCAGGTCGAACCGCAGGTGAAAGCCGCCGAGCGCGAAGGCCGGATGGACCTGCGTTCGCTGCCGCTGGTGACGATTGATGGCGCCGACGCCAGGGATTTCGACGATGCGGTGTATGCCGAGCCACGCCGTGGCGGCGGCTATCGCCTGGTCGTCGCGATCGCCGACGTCTCGCACTACGTGAAGGTGGGATCGGCGCTCGACAAGGAGGCCTACGAGCGCAGCACGTCGACTTATTTCCCCGGCTTCGTGGTGCCGATGTTGCCGGAGACACTCTCCAACGGCATCTGCTCGCTGAATCCCAAGGTCGAGCGCCTGTGCATGGTGTGCGACATGGTGGTCAGCGCCGAAGGCGAGGTCACGCGTTCGAAGTTCTATGACGCCGTGATGCGCTCGCACGCTCGCTGTACCTATGACCGCGTGTGGCAGGCCATCGGGCTCAACGATGCCGATGCGCGCCACGAACTGGCCGACGTGATGCCCCAGCTGGAACATCTGCACGGTCTCTACAAGCTGATGGCCGCGCAGCGCAAACGTCGCGGCGCGATCGACTTCGAGACGCCCGAGGTGAAATTCCGCCTCGACCAGCGCGGCGAGGTGGAAGCGATGGGCGCCACCGAGCGCAACGACGCGCACAAGCTGATCGAGGAATGCATGATCGCCGCGAACGTGCAGGCGGCGCTGTTCCTCGAAAAGAAGAAGATCCCGGCGTTGTTCCGGGCACACGAGCCGCCGCCGGTCGAGAAGTACGAGGACCTGCAGCAATTCCTGCGCGAGTTCAAGTTGCGCATGCCGCCCGTGGAAGAAGTGACCCCGGGCGACTTCGCCGATGTGCTGCGCCTCGTCCACGACCGCCCGGAACGCGAGCTGATCCAGTCGGTATTGCTGCGTGCGCAGAGCATGGCCGCGTATCAGCCAGACAATCGCGGCCACTTCGGCCTCGCGCTTGAGGCGTATGCGCATTTCACCTCGCCGATCCGCCGCTATCCGGACCTGCTGGTGCATCGCGCGATCCGTTATGCCATCGCGGGCGGCAAGCCCTCGGGCTACAGCTATACGCCCACCGAGATGGCGGCGATGGCGGTGCACTGCTCGCAACGCGAGCGCCGCGCCGAAGAGGCCGAGCGCGATGTGGACGAGCGCTTCAAGTGCGCCTGGATGTCCAAGCACGTGGGCAGCGAGTTCGACGGCACGGTGACCGGCGTGACCTCGTTCGGCCTGTTCGTCGAGCTGGAGGAGTCGAAGGTGTCGGGGCTGGTGCACATCAGCCAGCTTTCCAATGACTACTACCACTTCGATCCGGTGCGCCACCTGCTGAAGGGCGAGCGTAGCGGTGCGCAGTTCCGGCTGGGCGATCACGTGCGCGTGCAGGTGCTGCGCGCGTCGCTGGAGGATCGCAAGATCGACTTCCGGCTGGTGTCGCCACGCAAGGAGAAGGCGCCCGAGCCGCCGCGCGGAGAGCGTCGCTACGACTACGCCGCGGCGGGCGACCGCTATTCGTTGCCGCAGCGCGGAAGCAAGGCGACGGAACGGACCGTTGCGCGCGATAATGCCGCCCCCGCGTCGACGCTGCCGCCCTTGCCGCCGCTGGAGCGCAAGGCCGCGCCCAAGGCTGGTGGCAAGCCTGCCGAGGGCAAGGGCATGTTCGCCAAGATGAAGTCGGCGGCGAAGGACAAGCTCAATGCCGCGAAGGCCGCGGCGTCCAAGGCAACCTCGACGGCCCGTAAGGTCGGCAAAAAGAAAGGCAAATAATGAGTGAGAGTTGGATCGTCGGGATCAACCCGGTCGAAGGCGCGCTGAGCAACGACGCGTCGCGCGTGCGCGAGCTGCTGGTGGAGCAGGGGCAGCGCAACGCACGCGTGCAGGAGTTGGCCACGCGCGCCAAGGCGTTGAACATACCGGTGCATCATCGTCCGCGCGAGCAGTTGGACAAGCTCGCTGGTGAAGCGCGCCACCAAGGCATCGTGGCGCGCTACGAGGCGCCGCCGATGGGTGGCGAAAACGATATCGCCGGCTTGCTCGACGCCGCCGGCAACGAGGCGCTGGTGCTGGTGCTGGACGGCGTCACCGATCCGCACAACCTCGGCGCCTGCCTGCGCAGCGCCGCCGCGGCGAAGGCCACCATGGTGATCGTGCCCAAGGACCGCGCCGTGGGCCTCACGCCGGTGGTGCGCCGTGCCTCGGCCGGCGGTGCCGATCGCGTGCCGTTGATCGCCGCCACCAACCTGGCCCGTGCATTGCGCACGCTGAAGGATGCGGGCGTGTGGATTACGGGCCTGGCTGGCGACACCGATACATCCGTCTACAGCATCGACATGAAGGGACCGGTCGCGCTGGTGCTGGGCAGCGAAGGCGAGGGCATGCGTCGGCTCACGCGTGAAACCTGCGATTTCGTGGCGAAGATCCCGATGCCGGGCGTGATGGAGAGCCTCAACGTCTCCGTCGCCGCCGGCGTGGTCTTGTTCGAGGCCTTACGTCAAAGGAGTGAAAAGCGATGACCTTCCTGTGGCATGACTGGTGTGGCTATGTCGGCGTGGCGCTGGTGCTGCTCGCGTTTCTGCTGCTGCAAGCTCACAAGCTGCACGGCAACGGGCTGGTCTATCAACTGATGAATGTCCTGGGCGCGCTGGGCGTGATCCTGTCGCTGGTGTTCGGCGTGGCGATGAACTGGCCTGCCTTCCTGATGCAGCTCGCGTGGATCGTCATCGGCGTGTACGGCATCGTGCATTCCACTCGCGCCCGACGCGAGGCTCGCGAACTGGGCAGCAAGATCTCGTCCTGAAAGGGCGTTCATGACGCTCATGTAGAATCACCTGGCTGGCCCCGCAATGGGGCCCGTCTGCGGGGACGACCTCGCATGCATGCTTTATCGTAGGGACGACCCTGCTCTTGTCCTAAGGAGCGGTCTCATGCCCTGGATCTATCTTGCGCTTGCCGGCCTGTTCGAAGTGGTCTGGGCCGTGGGTCTCAAGTACACCGAAGGCTTCAGCCGCCTGTGGCCGAGCGTGATCACCGTGTCGGCGATGACGGCCAGCATCATCCTGCTGGCGACGGCGGTGAAGACGCTGCCAATCGGTACGGCCTATGCGATATGGACCGGCATCGGCGCGGTGGGCGCCGTGTTGCTCGGCATCGTGCTGTTCGGCGATTCGGCCTCGCCGCTGCGGCTGGCCTGCGTGGCGTTGGTAGTGGTCGGCATGGCGGGGTTGAAGCTCACCGATTGAAGTGGGGAGCTTTACCAGTGGTGAAGCGGATCAGTACGAGGGCAAATCGCCACGGAAGATTGCCGGCTGCTGGACTTCCTTTCTGGAACGATTTCGCTACCTCTCATTACCCGCGGCACTGATTGGCGAAGGTAATGAAGCCGAACCGCGTGGCGTTCAACGCCTACAGCCTCCCCGGAATCATCCGGCTTCAACATCAATTTGATGAGCGTACGGTCATCCATGGTGAATTGGTTTCCCAAACACCATGAACCCCTCGTTGGCCATGCAAAGGAAGTAAGGACAATGAAGGCAGAACAGGAACTCGCAGTGACGGCTATCGCTGCAACTGAAATCGAAGCAGTTGAGCTGGAGCTTCGTGAAGAGGCGTATTAGCTCCGAGCGAGGTGACACTGCCGGCGGTGACGATAACTGCCAATGCGAGGAGCAAGGTCAAGCCGCTCTACTGTCTCACGCTCGGGCGGGATGTGTTAAATCACTGCGCCAGCGTTACTTTCAACAAAGTCGTCAATCAAATCGAGTTCGCTTGCAAATAGCTCGGAACGTGCAGCCCGAAGAAGTTGGATGCCGCCCATATCCTATGGGGTCGCAGGAGGCCCACCTTGCAAGGAGTCGCCATGTCGCGCGCCCAGGCTCATTATCGGCAAGCCGGATTCTCGCCGCGGTCATAGCCATAGTCGTGCACTGTTCGCTGGGTCTGGCCGTATTAATGCCGCCGGCGTCCTGTCCGTCGACATTTAGTCTGAGCACACAAGGGAGCAATTTTACTTTGTTGGCTCACCATGCTGAGCTGGTCCGCAACACGGCAATTCAACTGGTCTTTGTCCGCGCAAACACTGCAGGGCAAGTGCCAGCATTGAAGAAGGTGCGGACTCGTGACCCATCGCTCGCCCATAATCCGTTCGTGCAGACGCGTATATCCCAAGCGGCATCGCCCCAACAACCTCTCCCATCTGACAAGTCACTTTCGCCATCTGATTATTCGAGCACCGAACCAGGTCGCAAAGTGACGGTTGCAGTATCCTTCGCGCCATCTCAAACGAAGGAAGGCTACTTATCGGGCGGTCGCGAGTTTCAACAGGCTCTGCGTGCAGTTCAATTTAATCGGCCAGTTGGACTGCCACGCGCCCACGGCGTCCATTCACCGAAGTTCGTGATGGTCGATCCGCAACTACAAGGCGTGGCTGCGGTGGTTAAATCAATTGGCCAAGATTTTTTTGGCGCCAATGATCCGGCCTGTGTTGATGCCGACGCCTACAGTGGTATGACCGAGCAAGAATTGATCGCACGAGGCCTGACTCGATCAGACGTAGTTGCTGTTGCGGATGCTCATGGGTGTGTTCCGAAACGCGCCTACAGATGAGTTGAGTGCAATGCTCCGTCGAGTTCTGCTTAGACGGGCATCGAGAATCAATCACCATGAGCCTCATGTTGGAAGAGGAGATCATGCGCTGGAGAGCCCGCTTAAGTTCGGTGCTGATCCTGGAGATCATTCAAGCTTGAGTTGACCGTGGCCGAACCCAGTCGAAGTACGATCTGGCTCCGGTCACGTTGATGAGCTCTTCTTGGGTCGGACCAGGAGAAAGTCACTCCTGCGAGCTGCTATATGGGGGATTACCCGGGTCTGGTGTCAGTCGGGTTTGTTACCCAGCTTGGTCAGCTCAGGGTTCGACGTGAAGTCGCGCTTGGCGCGCTGCGCGGTGAGCGGTTCGCCGTTGACCTGGTACCAGATGCTTTCGGCGATGTTGGTCGCATGGTCGCCGATGCGCTCGATGTTCTTCGCCATGAACAGCAGGTGCGTGCACGGCGTGATGTTGCGCGGGTCTTCCATCATGTAGGTGAGCAGCTGGCGGAAGTAGCCGGTATAGGCCTCGTCCAGCTCGGCATCGTCCTTCCACACCTGGTAGGCACGCTCGGCGTCGCGATCGCGGTAGGCGATCAGCACGTCACGCACTTCCTGCGCGGCCAGTTCGGCGAGATAACCCAGGCCGCTGGTCGGGCTGACCGGTGCCACCATCGACAGCGGGATGGAGCGCTTGGCCACGTTGGCGGCGTAGTCGCCTATGCGCTCGATGTCGGCCGCGATGCGCAGCGCCGCGAACACGTTGCGCAGGTCGCCGGCGATGGGCGCGCGCAGTGCGAGCAGGCGCACTACGTCGTGGCTGATTTCCTGCTCCAGCAGGTCGATGGCATCGTCGTTGTTGACCACGTGCTGCGCGGCGCGCTCGTCGCGGCGGTCGATCACGTCGATGGCCGCTTCCAGCTGGCTCACCGCAAGCTCGCCCATGCGAACGATTTCGCCGGTGAGGCGGGTCAGCTCGTCGTCGTAGCTCTTGATGATGTGTTCTTTGCTGCTGCCGCTCATGTGGATTCTCGTGCGATGAGTTGGAGCAAGTGAAGGTTGCCGCAAGATTGGCCCCTCACCCCAGCCCTCTCCCCGGAGGGGAGAGGGAGCATAGCGCTTACCCAAAGCGACCGGTGATGTAGTCCTCGGTCTGCTTCTTGCTCGGTTTGGTGAAGATCTGCTCGGTACGGTCGAACTCGATCAGCTCGCCCAGGTACATGAAGGCGGTGAGGTCCGAACAGCGGGCCGCCTGCTGCATGTTGTGGGTGACGATGACGATGGTGTACTCGTTCTTGAGTTCTTCCACCAGCTGCTCGATGCGGCCGGTGGCGATCGGGTCCAGCGCCGAGGTCGGCTCGTCCAGCAGCAGCACTTCGGGCTTCAGCGCGATGCCGCGGGCGATGCACAGGCGCTGCTGCTGGCCGCCGGAGAGGCCCAGCGCGCTCTGCTTGAGCTTGTCCTTCACCTCGTCCCACAGGGCGGCGCTGCGCAGCGCCTGCTCGACGCGGATGTCCATGTCGGCGCGCGAAAGCTTCTCGTGGTGGCGGATGCCGTAGGCCACGTTCTCGAAAATGGTCATCGGGAACGGCACCGGCTTCTGGAACACCATGCCGACCTTGCTGCGCAGGCGATTCATGGAATAGCCGGTGTCGAGGATGTTTTCGCCGTCCAGCACGATCTCGCCCTTGGCTTCCAGCTTGGGATAGATCGCATAGATGCGGTTGAAGATGCGCAGCAGGGTGGACTTGCCGCAACCCGACGGGCCGATGATGGCCGTCACCTTCTTCTCCGGGATGTCCATGCTGATGCCTTTCAGCGCATGGAAACCGTTGTAGTAGAAATGCAGGTCGCGCACCTTGATCTTGGTGGGCGCGATCGGGGCAGACGAAGCCGCGGACTGCGGGTGGATGCCAGCGGCAGCGGACTCAGTCATGGGACACCTTGTTGCGGGAAAGGACCAGACGGGAAGCAAGGCTCAGCAGCAGCACGAACATGGTGAGCACGAACGCACCGGCCCAGGCGATGGCGTGCATCGACTCGCCCGGATCGTTGGCGTACTGGTAGATCACCTGGGGCAGGCTGGACATCTTGTCCATCGGGTTGAAGGTCATGTAGTTGTTGCCGAACGCGGTGAACAGCAGCGGCGCGGTTTCGCCGCTGATGCGCGCCAGCGCGAGCAGCACGCCGGTGATGATGCCCGAGCGCGCCGAGCGCATCAGGATCTGCGTGGTCAGCTTCCACTGCGGAATACCCAGCGACAGCGACGCCTCGCGCAGCGTGGATGGCACCAGGCGCAGCATTTCGTCGGTGGTGCGCACGATCACCGGCAGGGCGATCAGCGCCAGCGCCACGCCGCCGGCGAGGCCGGAGAAGGTGGTGTTGCCCGAAGTGAGGGCGGTGGTCGGCAGCACGATGATGGTGTAGACGAACAGGCCCAGCACGATCGACGGCGCCGACAGCAGGATGTCATTGAGAAAGCGGATCGACTCGCCCAGGCGCGTGCGGTTGGCGTACTCGGCGAGCCACGCGCCGGCCAGCACGCCGATCGGCGTGGCGATGGCAATACCGATGAAGTTGACGATCAGACTGCCGACCATGGCATTCGCCAGGCCGCCTTCCTCGCCATAGGCGGTGATCTTGGTGAACAGCTTGGGCGTCAGCGCTCCAATGCCCTGGCGCAGCGTTTCCCACAGGATCCACGCCAGGAAGATCAGGCCAAGCACAGTCGCCGCTGTGCTCAGCGCCAGCGCCAGCGCGTTTGTGAAGCGGCGGCGCAGATAAAGGCTGGAATTGCCGGCCATCAGCGACCCTCCTTGTGGGCGAGCTGGCGCAGCATCCAGCGTGCGATCAGCAGCACGATGAAGGTCACCACGAACAGCAGGAAGGCCAGGGCCATCAGCGTCGACTTCTGCAGGCCGGCGGCCTCGCTGAACTGGTTGGCGATGGTCGAGGCGATGGACGCGCCCGGATCGAGTATGGAGGCGGAGAACTGCATCGCGTTGCCGAGCACGAAGGTCACCGCCATCGTCTCGCCCAGCGCGCGGCCAAGGCCGAGAAAGATGCCGCCGATCACCGCCGAACGGGTGTAGGGCAGCACGATGTCCCAGGATACTTCCCAGGTGCTCGAACCGAGCGCATACGCCGATTCCTTCAGGCGCGTGGGCACCGTCTGGAACACTTCGCGCATCACCGAGGAAATGAACGGGATGATCATCACCGCCAGCACGATGCCCGCGGTGAGCACGCTGGCGCCGAAGGGATAGTCGCTGCCGAACAGCTTGCCGATGAAAGTGTGCTGCGCCACCCACGACAGCTTGCCGTCGTCGGGCTTGTCGCCCAGGTAATTGGTGAGCCACGGTTTGATGTGGTCGGCGAAGAAGGGCGCGAAGATGAAGAGGCCCCACATGCCGTAGATGATCGAAGGGATGCCGGCGAGCAGTTCGATGGCCGAGGCCACCGGCGTGCGCAGCCAAGCCGGCGCCACTTCGGAAAGATAGAGCGCCACGCCGAAGCTGATCGGCACCGCGATGATCAGCGCGATGACCGATGTGGCAATGGTGCCGTAGACGGGAACGAGCGCGCCGTAGGTATCCGAACCCGGATCCCACGCCGAACTGACCAGGAAATGCCAGCCGAAGGTGCCGAACGCGTGGCGGCCGCCCCACAGCGTGGCGCCGGCGGCGCCGAGCAGGCTGGCCAGCACGAGCAGGGCGCAACCCTTGAGCAGCCAGGAGAACAGGCGGTCATGTCGCGCATCGCGATGCGCGCGTTCCTCCTGGACTATGGTCGAGGCGACGGCGCCTACATTCGCTTGCATGTGATTGCGATCCCTCTCGTGGCTGTCGGCCGGGCAATGCAGGCCCCGCCGATCATTGACGATGCGCCGTCATGCGGCGCCTTTCAACAACAGGCCGCCCGAGGTGAGTCGGGCGGCCGTACCTTGCTTCAAGCCTGAGGGTAGGGCTCGCCGGTTGCCGTAGCATGACCGGCGAGACGTGACGCCTTAGTGCTTGTACTCGGTGCTCCAGTAAGCCTCGATCTTCTTGACCAGGCTGTCCGGCAGCGCGACATAGTCGAGCGAGGCGGCGTCCTTCTGGCCGTTCTCCAGCGCCCACTTGAAGAATTCGAAGGCCACCTTGGTGTGTTCGGCGTTCTTCGGCTTCTTGTACATCACCACCCAGGTGGTCGCGGTGATCGGCCACGCCTGCGCACCCGGTGCGTTGGTCATGATCACGTTGAAGTCCTTGGCGCTGCCCCAATCGGCGGTGGCTGCGGCGGCGGCGAAGGCATCGGCGCTCGGCGCGATGACCTGGCCGGCGGCGTTCTTCAGGTTCACCCAGCTGATCTTGTTCTTCACGGCGTAGGCGTATTCGACGTAGCCGATCGAACCCTTGATCTGCTTGACGTACTGCGACACGCCTTCGTTGCCCTTGCCGCCCACGCCGGTCGGCCAATCGACCGCGGTGCCGAACTTCACCTTGCCGGCCCATTCCGGGCTGACCTTCGAGAGGTAGTTGGTGAAGTTGAACGAGGTGCCCGAACCGTCCGAGCGGTGCACGACGGTGATCTTGCCGGCCGGCAGGTTCAGGCCGGCGTTCAGCGCGGCGATCTTGGGATCGTTCCACTGCGTGATCTTGCCGAGGAAGATGTCGGCGAGCGTGGCGCCATCCAGCTTGATCTGGCCGGCTTCGATGCCGTTGATGTTGACCACCGGCACGATGCCGCCCACCACGACCGGGAACTGGCCCAGGCCGAACTGCGCGAGATCTTCAGCCTTCACCGGCGCGTCGGTTGCACCGAAGTCGATGGTGCCTTCCTTGATCTGCGCGACGCCGGCGCCCGAGCCGACGGACTGGTAGTTGAGCTTGTTGCCGGTCTTCTCGGCGTAGCCGGCGGACCACTTCGAGAGCACCGGGTAGACGAAGCTCGAGCCCGCGCCAGTGATGTCGGTGGCCTGCGCGGCCATGCCGAACATCGAGGCCGCGGCGAACACGGCGGTGGTGAGGTATTTGGTTGAGGTCAACACGGTGGCTCCTTTGAGCGATAAGGGTCTCGGGGGATTCCCGCCCGCCGCTATTTCATGCGTGCCGTGTTGCAATGAAATGAGTTCAATGTTTCAGCTATATGACAATGCGCAAGTCTTGTCATACAGCGCTGATAAAAAAGGGATTAAGCCGACCCCCCGTCAGAGGTCGCCGGGCCACCCCGGCTTTTACAGCGACTCAACGCCGATCTGTTCGCGCTCGAACACTTCGAGCCGGCGCCAGCGGTTGATGATGGTGCAGAACAGCTCCGCCGTGCGCTCGGCGTCATAGATGGCCGAATGCGCCTCGCGCGTATCAAAGGGAATACCCGCGGCCTGCACGGCCTTGCTGAGTACCGTCTGGCCAAACGCCAGACCGCTCAGCGTCACGGTATCGAAGCAGCTGAAGGGATGGAACGGGTTGCGCTTGTGGCCGACGCGGCGCACGGCGGCATTGAGGAAACCCAGGTCGAACGCCGCGTTGTGGCCCACCAGGATGGCCCGTTGGCAATCCGCGTCGCGCATGGCGTCGCGGATGGGCTTGAACACATGGTCCAGCGCCAGCCGCTCGTCCATGGCGCCGCGCAGCGGGTTGTCCGGGTCGATGCCGGTGATCTCCAGCGATCGCGGATCGATGTTGGCGCCCGGAAAAGGATGCACGTGCGCCGATACCGCCGGCATGGGCTGCAGGTAGCCTTCGGGTGTCATGTGCAGGACGACGGCGGCGATTTCCAGCAGCGCGTCGCGCTCGGCGTCGAAGCCGCCGGTTTCCACATCCACGATCACCGGCAGGAAGCCGCGAAAGCGTTCGGCCATGCGGCCGGCCATGCTGTTGCAAAGGTTTTCCATCGCCCAAGCATAGCAGCCGACACCGGACCCACGCGGACGCGGGCCGCGACAGCACGCTCGTTAGGCATCCGTTGGCGGGCTCGAGCAGATCGGTGTCTTGGTTCTGTCACATAACGTGCATGTAACGGTAAACACGCCGCCGCATCCTGCGCAGCGATCGTGCTTGGACGGCCGGAGATCGAAAAGGGGGCGGTCCAGGTGGTTCCTACCTACATGCGGAGAATATCCATGCGTTCCAAGTTGCTCGCGGTAGCCGTTGCTGCCGGTTTGGGCGTTACCAGCTTCCACGTCATGGCCGACCCGGCCCAGACGAAGTCGACCTCGAAGACCACGCAGTCTTCCCAGGCCGCCGAAATCGAAGCGCTGAAGGCCCAGTTGCAGGCCCTGCAGGCCAAGATGGTCGAGCTGGAACAGCGCACGGACGCCCAGTCCGACATCAACGTGTCCACCGGCCAGGCCGTGGAGCAGGTGCAGAAGCAGGTTGCCGCGACCGACACGCAGATGAAGAAGTCGGCCGACAAGATTGCCTACAAGGGCGTGAACATCACGCTCGGCGGCTTCCTGGCGGCTGAAACGATCTACCGTTCGGCCCAGGAAGGCGCGGACATCGCCTCCAATTACAGCGCGATTCCGTACAAGAACGTGCAGACCCAGCACATGTCCGAGTTCCGCATGAGCGCCCGCCAGAGCCGCCTGTCGGCCCTCGCGCAGGGTGACGTGAACCCGAACACGCATCTGGCCGGCTACATCGAAATGGACTTCCTCGGTGGCGCCCAGACCGCGAACTCGAACGAGTCCAACTCGTTCAACCCGCGCATGCGCAACGTCTACCTGACCTCCGATTGGGACAAGGAAGGCCTGCACCTGCTGGCCGGCCAGAACTGGTCGCTGCTGACGCTCAACAGCAAAGGCATCACCCCGCGCACCGAGCTGACCCCGCCGCAGATCGACGCCCAGTACCTCCCGGGCTTCACCTGGGCGCGTCAGGCGCAGATCCGCCTGGTCAAGGATTGGGACAAGAAGTACTGGCTGGGTATCTCGCTCGAGAACCCGCAGACCACGTTCTACACCAGCCCGAACCAGGCCAAGGCACCGGTGCAGCAGACCGCCTACAACATGACGGCGGGCTCGGGTTTCGATTCGGCCAACACCCTGTCGCTCAACCACATGCCTGACGTCATCGTGAAGTTCGCGATGGATCCGGGCTATGGCCATTACGAAGTGTTCGGCCTGGGCCGCGCCTTCTACAACCGCTACGCCGTCAACGGTTCGTACAAGAACCATGACACCTACGGCGGTGGCTGGGGCTTCGGCGCGGTCCTGCCGCTCATCGAGAAGACCCTGGACTGGCAGATCTCCGGCATGGCAGGCAAGGGCATTGGCCGTTACGGCAGCGCGCAGCTCTCCGATGTGACCTTCAGCCCGAACGGCAACCTGGCTCCGATCAAGGAAAACATGATACTGACGGGCCTGACCTGGCACGCCAATTCCGACGTCGACGTCTATCTGTTCGGCGGCCGCGAATCGGCGACCAAGAAGGACTTCCAGTACGGCAACGTTGCGCTCGGTTACGGCAACCCGGCCTACAACAACAGCGGTTGCGACACCGCCGGTGCCGCTGCCGCCACCTGCGTGGGCAACGCCAAGGACATCTGGCAGGGCACCGCCGGCTTCTGGTGGAAGTTCTACCAGGGCAAGTTCGGCAAGATGCAGTTCGGTGCGCAGTACTCGCACACCGAGAAGGAAGCGTTTGCCGGCCAAGGCTTTGTCAACGGCGTGCTCACCAACGGCGCTGCTTCGCCGAAGGCCAAGGAAGACATGTTCTTCACCTCCTTCCGCTACTACCCGTTCTAAGCGCCACGGTTATCGCAAGGGAGTTCGACCCAAGGATGGAGAAACGGCGGGCTTTGCCCGCCGTTTCTTTTTCGCTTCTGTCCGATGGATGGCTAAACGTTTCCTGAGCTTGCGCACGAAATTCGCCATCACGTCATCGCAAACACTTGCGATGCATGACTGCTTTCCGATAGTTTGGACGCATGACCTCGCGTCGCCTCTCTTCTCCTTTTGCCGCATGGCTCGCCTACGTGTTCAGTGTTTTGCTGCTGATCGGCGTGCCTGTGCGCCCGCTGCCCGCGTCGACGCCGACGCAGACGGCCGAGAAGAGCGCGCTTGTCGTCGCCATGGCGGATGACGTGCAGGACGATGTCGATTCCTCCGGGCTTTGCTCCCTGGACGACAACACCAGCGGTGGGATGGACGACATCCTTCATCCGTTCGATACCGCGCACCTGTGGGCTCCGCCGCCCGCCGGTCCTCCGGTTGCCGGTGCCCACGACGTGGGGCCGCACGATCCATCCCGGCTGCTGCGCCCGCCTGAAGCGGCCTGATCGACGCCGCCGTCCCCGTGACGGCCGTGCACGGATTTTCGCCGTGCATGACACATCGGCGCCCGTCTCCCTGAGTCGTTGATTGCTGCGCGCCGCGCGTGCGTGCGGCCCGTCACGGCCATTCCAACCCACCAAGTCTTTCGGTGCCGCGCCGGCGCATGGTGCGCCGTGGCATCGCACCCGATCTTTGCCTGGAGTTTTCGCATGAAGCGTTTGATCGAAGGTTTCGAGCAGTTCCGCAATGAGGTCTTTCCCGCCCAGCGCGAGGTGTTCCGCAAGCTGGCCGCCGGCCAGAATCCCAGCACGATGTTCATCACCTGCGCCGATTCGCGCGTGATGCCCGAAATGGTGTTTTCCACGCAGCCGGGCGAGCTGTTCGTCTATCGCAACATCGGCAACATCGTGCCGCCGTATGCGCAGCACGTGAGCGGCGTGGTCGCCGCCATCGAATACGCGGTCAAGGTGCTGAAGGTCGGCCA
>Ga0310811_10005149_pt1 | contig 16495 bp, 18 predicted proteins | sample YCmetagenome_FD_207642 | JGI IMG/M metagenome (GOLD analysis project Ga0310811, IMG submission 207642) | Soil microbial communities from experimental microcosm in Duke University, North Carolina, United States - YC | ecosystem: Engineered > Artificial ecosystem > Soil microcosm > Unclassified ...
AGTCGCGCGTCATCCTGGTGGCCTGGGACAGCATGGAAGCGTTGCAGGCCTGGCGCGATTCCGCCGCCTTCAAGGACGGCAGGAAGATCGGCGAGAAATATGCCGAGTTCCGCGCCTTCGCCATCGAGGGCTTGCCGCAATAACAAGTCCGCATGACCAGAGCGCCGTTCCAGATCCTGGTATTTCCATACCAGTGCCTCGCTGATGGAACGCCGCGCTATGCGGTCTTTCGGCGAAATGAGGAAAAGGGCGGTTATTGGCAGGGCATTGCCGGCGGCGGGGAGGACGGCGAGACGCCGTCGGCGGCGGCCCAACGGGAAGCAGCCGAAGAAGCCGGCATTCCTCCGAGACTGAAGGTCTTCCAGCTCGACGCCATGTGCATGATCCCGGTCGTCGACGTCTGCGGCGGTTTCACATGGGGTCCCAATGTGCTGGTCGTTCCCGAATACGCGTTTGGGGTGGGCGTCGATAGTCCGGATTTGCGGCTGAGCGAGGAGCACGCGGAGTATCGATGGGTGGACCATCAAGAGGCGTTGGGCAGCCTCAGATGGGACAGCAACAAGACCGCCTTATGGGAATTGCACCATCGCCTGATGACAGGACGAATGACGATCTAACCTGAGGCCCGCGGCGAGGACGCGGGCGATCGGCAGCATCAACCGCAATTTGCCACACCACGACGAAATCATCGTCGAATCAGGCGATTGAAACGAGCCGCCTTTATCGCGGCTGAATCTTCGCGCGCTCTGTTAATCCTCCCGAAAGTGCAGCGGCGCAGCATCGCTTTATTGAATTCATGACGGGCGTTGTTGCGCGAAAAGCGCCACGGAACTGCACGCAAACAAATCGGGGCAAGATCCCGCTGGGAGGATCGTCATGGCATATGTGTTCAAAGGCCGGCTCTGCGGCCTGATCTGCGCGGAATGCCGGGAGGCGTTGTCCGATGTGACGGTGCGGCTTTATCGCAGCCGCGACGACCAGAACGTGACGGCGCTCGCCGTCGCCAATCCCAAGGAAACCTTGAAGCTGCTCAGCGATGAGGAAGTGAAGGCCAAGGCGGGCTCCCTGCTCGCCGAGACCAAAACCGATGCCGACGGCAATTTCAGCTTCACCCTCGACGAGAAGAAGCAGAAATACGGCGGCCAGGCCTTCGAGGTCGACGTCTACTGCGCCACCGTGCCGCATCGCAAGCCCTCGCCGAAAGCCCCGGAGCCGCGCCAGTTCTCCGTCACGACCTTGCAGCCGATGTGGCGGCAGGCCGAGGGCGGCTTCGCGGCCGCCTGGGATTACTGCATCCCGCATCGCTTCTGGTGCCATTTCCGCTCGCATTTCGGCGCCTGGACGATCTGCGGCCGGGTGCGGGTCTGCGACAGCGGCGCGGCCGTGGGCGGGGTGCGCGTGCGCGCCTTCGACGTCGACTGGCTGCAGGACGACGATCTGGGATCCGCGGTCACCGACGGCAGCGGCCATTTCCGCATCGATTATGCGACCGCCGATTTCAAGCGGACCATCTTCTCGCCGGCCATCAACATCGAGCTCTTCGGCGGCCCCGACCTCTATTTCCGTGTCGAGACCCTGAGCGGCACGGCGCTGCTGGTCGAGCCGTCTTCGCGCGGGCGCCAGCCGGACCGAGAGAATGCTGGGCATTGCTTCTGCGTCGAGCTCTGCCTCACGGAGCAGCCGCCGGTCACCACCGACCCGCTGCCGGTCTTCACCGCGGTCGGCGGCTATCAATATCTGACCGGAATCAACAGCACCCCGCCGGGCAACGGCCTCACCGTCGGCGACAGCCGCGCCTTCTTCTCGACCCTGCGGCTGAACGGCATCCTGTCGAAGAAGCTCAACGGCAATCCGATGGAATACCGCTTCGAGGTCGCCACCACGGATCCCGACGGCCAGAATCCCGTGGGCTGGACAGTGGTCGCGCCCGGACAGATCGCCCGCACCGAGATCGGCATCTGGGAGCATTACGCTCCGGCCTTCCCCGGCGATCCCAATCCGATCAAGACCAAGGTCTATACCGTCAACGGCACCGCCGGGCCGAACGAGCTCGTCGCCAGCTTCACGGCGGACGGATTCGTCAAAGTGCCGCAGGAGAGCAATGTCTTCGGGGCCGAGGGCTTCTTCCAGCCCAACGGCAATATGATCGCGTTGATCTCACCCTCGATCGCCGCCTTCGGCTCGGTCAACCAGGCCGGCGTCGTTGCCGGCGGCAGCTCGACCGCCGGCGGCCAGCCGCTGGCGAACGACCGACATTTCGCCATCCGCATGAAGGTGCGCGAGCAGGGCGACGTCGGCACAGGAAGCGATGCCGGCATCTGCCAGCATATCGCCATCGACAACACCGGCTATGACAATGTCCAGCACCACCCCTCCTGGGCCGGCTTCACCGATCCCCCGGGGGTGATCGGCGTCAGGCTGCTGGACATATTGGAGTTGCAGCTGAACGGCTGCGCCCAGATCACCAACACGCTCAATGTGCTGTTCACGGCGGCCCATCCCAATCTCGGTGCCGTCTCGCTCTCGATGACGGGACCGGGTGGGCCCTACGGCTTCACCTTGCCGGCCGCCGTCGCCGGCGAGCAGTTCGGCACGGCGACGCCCGGCTTCAACGTCGGCAATCTGCAGCCCTGCGCCTATATCGTGACCTTGGAGGTGCAGCTGCTGCTGACGACCGGCGACGGCGTCCCCAGCGACCTCTTCGACCAGATCGCCTTCTGCAAGCATTAGGTTTCGGAAGGCGCATTCCCGCATGGACAAGGGTCCAGCCGGGTTCTCTTTGTATCCCCTCCCCCCTTGCGGGGGAGGGTTAGGGTGGGGGGTCAGATCCGCGTCCGCGGATCACCAAGAGTCTTCGCGGCATCGGCCGCAACATTGAGTCTATGGCCACCCCCACCCCGACCCTCCCCCGTCAAAGCGCGGGCCTGGCGGCCCGTAGGGGGAGGGGGAAGAAGAGGGGCGGCGATCAGCGAGATAAGTATATCGACTAGCGCGAAAGCGGGAATGACGGGGGGAGAGATTCGTGGTGCTGCTCTTACTCCGTGCGCTCCGTGCCTCCGTGGTGAATCTTCTGCGGGCGCCTAGCGAATGGTGGCAGAAGAAATCAGCCGCAATTTGCCACACCACCGCGGAATCCACGTTGAATCAAACGATTGAGCGCTATCAGTATTGCATGGATGAACATTCATCTCCGGCGTTAATCGTCCCGCAACGGATTCGTGGTTAGTCTCGCTCTACTGAATTCAAGTGAAAGATCGATTGCGCAAGAACGGCGCCAGGGAAGCACGCATCCAAAAATCAGACAGAAAAATCCAATAGGGAGAGTGTCATGGTTGATGTGCGCAAGGTCGAAGCTCTCGACGAAAATCTGCTTTTCCGGTTTCGCTGGTTCACCGATCCGATCACGCCTTGGGTGCTGCAGGAGATCGCGGAGAAGGGCCTGAACGAGGTCGTCGCGATCCAGCTCGAGCTGCAGAAGAACATCTATCAGGCCAAGATCGGCGCCGTGGACAAGCTGCTGGCCCACGCCAAGACGGCGCAGACAGCCGCACGCCGATAAGGGCGGCCGCCGCGGCCTTGCGGCGTGGCCTCGCGCCCGCCGCAAGCCCCGCCGGCGCTTGCCGCGGACTCAAGGATTCCGAGCGGAGAAGGGGTGCTGCCATGCAGACGACCTGCGATCACGCACATCCGGAAGAAGCGGTGCGGACGAAGCCCCGTGAATCAGCAGCCCAGCGCGTGGTGCTGATCGGCTTTCAGGATCAGGAGAATCTGGGCCTGGGGTATCTGGCCTCGGCGCTCCGGAGCCGTGGCCATCTCGTCCAGATCGTCGATTTCGAGGTCGACTTCGGCCAGATACTGGACATCGTTCGTCGGATGGATCCGGCCGTGGTGGGATTCTCCCTCATCTTCCAGTTCTACGTCCGCCGCTTCGCCGATCTCGCGCGCTATCTCCGCGAGAACGGCATCGACTGCCATTTCACCATCGGCGGGCATTTCCCCAGCCTCAGCTATCAGCACACGCTGGAGCTGATTCCCGAGATCGACAGCGTCGTGCGCTTCGAAGGCGAGATGACCTTGATCGAGCTGGTGGATCTCATCGGCGCCGGCCAGGAATGGCGCGGCATCGAGGGCATCGCCCATCGCCGGAACGGCGAGACCGTGGCCAACAAGCTGCGGGCCCTGGTCCACGATCTCGACGACCTGCCCTATCCCGAACGCAGCTACAAGCCGGATGCGGTGCTCGGCCGCAAGGTCATGCCGCTGCTCGCCAGCCGCGGCTGCGCCCGCACCTGCTCCTTCTGCTCCATCCATGTCTTCTACCGCTCGGCGCCGGGAAAGGTCGTGCGCACGCGCAAGCCGGCCGAGGTCGTCCGCGAGATGCGCTATCTCTACGACGAGCATGACATCCGCGTCTTCCTGTTCCAGGACGACGACTTCCCGCTCTTCGGCAAGGTCTGGCAGCGCTGGACGCGCAGCCTCCTGGAGGAGCTGCGCCGCGCCGATCTCGCCGACCGGGTGATCTGGAAGATCAACTGCCGCGCCGACGCGGTGGACCCGGAGCTGTTCCGGGAGATGAAGTCCTGCGGCCTCTATTTCGTCTATATGGGGCTGGAATCCGGCAGCGAGGAAGGGCTGGTCACCCTCAACAAGGAGATCACCGTGGCGGAGAACCTCCGCGCGGTGGCGATCCTGAAGGAGATCGGCCTCACCTATGAATTCGGTTTCATGCTGTTCGACCCCTCGACCAGCTTCGAGTCCGTCCGGGACAATCTGAAGTTCCTGCGCGCCATCTCCGGCGACGGCACCTCCTCCGCCGGGTTCTGCCGGATGCTTCCCTATGACGGCACGCCGATCAAGGAGCAGCTGGCGCGCGAGGGGCGGCTGCGCGGCGATGTCTGCGATCCCGACTATGAATTCCTCGATCCGAAGGTGAGCGAGTATTTCCAGGCGCTGACCGGCCTGCTGCGGCTGACCGGCTGGATCCACGGCAACCCCGGCCTCTCGCCGCAGCTGAAGTTCGCCTGGAACGAGGTCGGCATCATGGAGCGGCTGTTCCCGCCTTTGCCCGACATGGCGGAATATCAGGAAACGCTCCGTGGCATCACGGCACAGAGCAACGAGATGCTCTTCCGGGTGGTCGAGGACATGGCGGAGACCGTTCTCAACGGCGCGCCGCTGCGCTGGACGACCGAGATCCTGCGCGCGGAATGCCTGCGCTTCCTCGATGAGTTTCATCGCGAGCGCGATGCCTTCGTGCTGCGCAACCAGCCGCTTCTGCTGCAGGTGCTGCGGGCCGATCCGCCTGGGATGGCGGCGCTGGCCTGACGGCGGCGGGCTTGGATACGGCCTCGGCCGATCTCTGCGTCGCTACGGGCGGCGGCGTCGCGGCGCCCGTGCGCGACCCGCATCGCTTCGCCCCCGTCTTCCTGCTGGCCACGGCGCGGTCCTGCTCCTCGGTCGTCACCGCAATGATCGGCCAGCATCCCGAGCTCTGCGGCCTGCCGGAGCTGAAGCTCTTCGCTGCGCCCACCATCGGCGAGATGGAAGCGAGCCTGCCGCGCTTCTGGATCGAGCGGGGCGTCACCCATCGAAGCCCGGGGCTGGTCCGGGCCTTGGCCGAATATCTCTTCGGGCGCCAGGATATCGCCGGCTTGGCCGCGGCGCGGGAATGGCTGGCGGCGCGGCGCGACTGGCCGGGCGAAGCCGTCCTCGATGTCCTGCTGGCCGAGTTGAAGCCTCGGCTGGCGATCGAGAAATCGCCGGAGAATGCGGCGAGCGACGAGGCCCTGGCGCGGCTTGCCCACGCCTATCCCGATGCGCGCTACATCCACCTCACCCGCGATCCCGCGGCGACCCAGCGCTCGATGCAGGCGCATTGGGAACGGGTCATGCCAGAGCATCCGCTGGAGGGCCAGCCCATGCTGGGCTTCGCCGCCTGGGTCGACGTCAACCGGCGAATCCTGGACTTCATCGCGCCGCTGCCGGCGAGCCGCGTGCTGCGTCTGCGGGCGGAGGATGTTCTGGACGGAACCCCGGCGGGGATGCGTGACGTGGTCTCTTGGCTCGGGCTCGATGGCGCCCCGGCGGCGATCGAGGCCATGACCCATCCCGAGGCCTCCCCCTTCGCCCGGCCGGGGCCGAAGGAGAGCGGAATCATCGGCGGCTACGATCCGGGCTTCCTCGAGGCGCCGGTCCTGCGCCAACTCCCGCGGCCGCCGAAGCTGCGCCGGCCGGAAGGCTGGTCAGGTCATGACAAGCTGTGGGAGATGGTCGAGGATCTGGCGGCGCGGCTGGGTTACGAGAGTGGGTGAGACGAGCCCGCCTCTAATTCATCCCCAGCATGCGGCGGTCCTTGTTCTCCTGCATCAGCATGGTCAAACCCGTGATGCTGACGAGGCCGAGGCCGCGGGGGATGCCGGTTTCGGGATCGGCCATGATCTCGCCATAGGGCGCGCCGGAGACCTTCTCCCATTTGCCCGAGGGCTTCTTGATCTCGAGATTGGCGACCGTGCCCTTGAAGACGATGCGCACGATGGCCTCTTTCGGCTTGGCCGGCTTCACCAGGCTCGGGTGATCGCCGATCATCTGCCAGCCGTTCTTCAACGCCCAGGCGAGAATCTCTTCCTTGACCATGCTCGGATCCGTGAGGGTTAGAGTATCTCGGAGGTGTCCGGCGCTTCCTTGGCCACCTTGGGCTTGCGGACCCGCTTGGGCTTGGGCCCGGCGGCGAGCGCCTCGGCTTCGGCCTTGGCGAGAGCGTCCCGGTCGGCCGCTTCCTTGGCCAGGCGGAGGGCCCGCAGGCGGATGAGCTTGGCGGCCTCGGCCTGCTGGAGCTGGCGCTGGTGGCCCATCACGTCCATATCGCGCTGCTTGGCCTTGGCAAACTTGTCTTCGGCCCGGCGACGCACGCTGGCGTTCTTGGATGCCCCGTAGTCCATTCTGGCGCCCTCCTCTAATTCATTGATAGTGTTACCATCCCCTCCGCTTTAGCTGGGACAGGTCAGGCGGAGCGGCGCTGGGCGCCGCCCCGCCTGAGCCTCAGACTTCCTTGAGATTGGTCGCCGAGGCCTTGCCGCGATCCTGCTCTACGTCAAAGCTCAACTTCTGGCCTTCACGCAGGGTTCCCAGGCCCGAACGCTCGACGGCAGAGATATGAACGAACACATCCTTCTGGCCGTCCTCGGGCTGAATGAAACCATAGCCCTTCTGGGCGTTGAACCATTTCACTGTTCCGGTAGACATCTTTAGCTTTAGTCCTTTTAGCGAAGAGTTGCCGCCATGCGATGCGCAAGGCGGGCCGAACTTTTGAAGGGATTAAATCGGGCCGGCTCTGTGAGTCGAGCGGGGGACGAGGTCAACCCCTAGCGAGCCGACGGGGGATATATGCGCCTTAAAGCCGTGTTTTGCAATGGCAGGGCTTCCCCGCCCCGAGAGCGACCCTAGCGGCGCGCGTCGCGGAAGCCCACGAGCTTGTTCCGCCGCTCGTCCCAGAGCACCAGCCGGCAAGAGGAAATACTCTCGGCGATGCTGAGCTTCTTGGCCTCGCGAAAGGCCGGGATCGCCTTATAGGCGGCGCGCAGCCGGTAGCTCGGGATCGTGATTGCGAGGTGATGGATGTGGTGGAACCCGATATTGCCGGTGAGCCAATGCATGAAGCGGGGCAGGTCGTAGAGGGAGCAGCCCTCGAAGGCGGCCGCCTCGAAGTTCCACTCCGCGTCCTTGCGCCAGTAGGTGTTCTCGAACTGATGCTGCACGTAGAACAGCCAGATGCCGAAGGAGCCGGCCAGGAAGGAGATCGGCAGATAGCCGATCACCAGCGGCCGCCATCCCAGGAGGAGCACGATCGCCGCCGCGACGCCCGCCAGCGCCAGATTGGTGCCGAGCACGCTGAGCCAGGCCTTGTGATTGCGGGTGGGGCTGCCGCGGGGAATGCGATGCACCAGTATGAACTGGACGGCGGGGCCGATGACGAAGAGCAGCAGGGGGTGGCGATAGATCCGATAGATCAGCCGCCGCAGCGCCGAGCGGGCGCGATATTCCGAGATGGTGAGGGTGATGATGTCGCCAGTGCCGCGGCGCGAGAGATTGCCGGAGGTGGCGTGATGCACCGCATGGTCATGGCGCCAGAAAGCATAGGGGGTGAGCGTCAGCACACCGATGACGCGGCCCAGCAGATTGTTCGCCCAGCGCGCCTTGAAATAGGAACCGTGGCCGCAATCATGCTGGATGATGAACAGCCGCACCAGGAAGAAGGCGGCCGGCAGCACCAGGATGAGCGCCGCCCAGATCTCATGGGCGAGACCGAGGAAGATCCCGGCCAGCAAGGCGAGGAAGGGCAAGGCGGTGCACAGCAGATCCAGAATGCCGCGCCCGCTGTGCGGGCGTGCATAGGGCGCGATCAGCTTCCGCCAGCTCACAGAGCCGCTGGGTTGGCTTCCAACCGGGGGGCTTGCAACGCTGTCCGTGGTTTCGGGAAACGGCGCCCCGGCAGAAGCCGGTGGCTGCGAGAGTGCTCTGGAGTTCTGGCCGACCAGTTGAAACCGCCCTTCATGCTGCCCTCGCGATAGCCGCGCGGGCCCTGGAGCATGTTCCAAATCGTCGGAACCCGCTCTAACTGAACGTTCTCGGACCTAAAGACAAGGCGAATCTGCGACCCTGCCGATTTCGTGATGCTTCACGTCCCTCCCGATGCTTTACATCCCTTGGGGCGGGCAGAGAGTGCTAGGCTGCTTCCATCATAACGGCCCGGAGGGTCAGATTCATGACGGCGAACACGTACTGGCCCGGCGAGCAGATACCCGAATCCGGCGTCTATAGCGTGGTGCACACCAACAACCACACGGGCTCCCATGACGTGACCATCCTCGGGAACGGCGATTTCCCGGTCTGCAACGAATGCGGCAGCCGCGTCTATTTCACCCTCACCCGGTCCGGCCAGAATATCGCGCTGAATCCGCATTTTCGCCGAACGGCGGAGTGAATGAGGATTTCAGGATATGCGGCCCTAGGATTTGCGCCGGGCGCCGTAGAACGACCGGCGCCGAAGGGAGTCGCCGCTGGCGATGCCCTTCTGATGGCCGGCGATCCAGCGCTCGGCCTCCGCTTCGCTGGGAAAGCTCGATACGACAGTGGGAGAACTATCGGGAATCGAAACCTCGATCCCGAAGGTCGCGTCGTCATTTTTTAGGATCTTGTAACTGGCGCCGCTATGGGGATGTTTGTTGTCCATATCCCTTCATATGGTGTGTCCGCCTGGAAACCCAAATGCAACCCGTGAGAGGCACATGCCCTATTCGGTGAAATGGAAACTGACGCGGGGCGGCCAGGTGCTCGAATCGCCCACGGTCTTTCTCGTCCCGGCGGCCGCGATCGACTTCGCCTGCGCCCAATTCGACCGTGTGCTCTACGACATCTGGATCGAGGGCCCCAATGGCATCCGCATCGAACGCGACGCCATCTCGCGCAGCTGCCGCGACCAGGGCCCCCCGCGCGGCGCCGGCAAGCGCGACGCGCCGCGGGCTTAAGAGCCGCCTCTGTCTAGCCCGCCGTGGCCGGGCTTGTCCCGGCCATCCACGTCGAGGTGAGCCGAGTGTGCAGCCAAGAAGGACAGGCTGCCTGGCGCGGCACTTCGGCGATGGTGGATTTAGGCGCGGCCCGACGTGGGTGGCCGGGACTTCGCCCGGCCATGACGGCTGAGAGAACGCGGCGCCGGCAAGCGCGACGCGCCGCGGGCTTGAGGGCCGCCCTTACCCGAGATACCGCCGCTCCAGATGGGCCTTGAAGATCGCGGGGTCCAGGGGTTTGCCGGTGGCCCGGGTGATCAGCTCCGGGGCGCTCCAGCGCGAGGCCTGGCTATGGACATGCTCGCCCAGCCAGGCGAGCAGCGGCTTGAAATCGCCCTTTCCGATGGCCGCGGGGATTCCCGGCACATCGCGCTTGGCGGCGTCGTAGAGCTGGGCCGCGGTCATGGCGCCCAGGGTATAGGTGGGGAAATACCCCCAGGCGCCGACGAACCAGTGGATGTCCTGGAGGCAGCCCTCCCGGTCGCTGGGCGGGGTGATGCCAAGGAGCTCGCGCATGCCCTCATTCCAGGCAGCGGGCAGGTCGGCCAGATCCAGGCTGCCGCCGATCATCGCCTTCTCCAGCCGGTAGCGCAGGATGACATGGCTGGGATAGCAGACCTCGTCGGCCTCGACCCTGATGAAGCCAGGCTCGACCCGGGCGTAGAGGCCACGGAGATTCTCGGGCGAGAACTCGCCGGCTTGGGCGCTGGCCCGGGCACCGAAGGCCTCCTGCAGCAGCGGTGCCAGGAAGCCCAGGAACTCGGCCCCGCGGCAGACCTGCATCTCCACCAGCAGGGACTGGCTCTCATGGATCGACATGCCGCGGGCCATGCCCACGGGCTGATAGCGCCAGGCCTGGGGCCGGCCGCGCTCATAGAGGGCGTGACCCGTCTCATGCAGCACCCCCATCAGCCCCTGGACGAATTCGCTCTCGCTGTAGCGGGTGGTGATCCGCACATCCTCCGGCACCCCGCCGCAGAAGGGATGATGCGAGGTGTCGAGCCTGCCATGGTCGAAAACGAAGCCCAGGATCTGCATCAGCTTGCGTGCCAGGATCTTCTGCCCTTCCAGCGCGAAGGGACCGGCGGGCAGGATCGGGCCGGGGCGCCGGGCCTGACGCTCGATGGCGGCTTGGCGCAAGCCTGGCAGGAAGGCGACCAGCCCGTCGAAGAGCCGGTCGATCTCTGCCACGGTGAGGCCGGGCTCGTATTCGTCGATCAGCGCCTCATAGGGGCCGACGCCCAGCTTGGCGGCCTTGGCCGCCGCGGCCTCGCGCACCAGGGCCAGCAGATCGGCCAGCGCCGGCTTCACCAGGGCGAAATCTGCCGCCGGCCGCGCCTGGCGCCAGAGGGTCTCGGTGCGGCCCACGGTCTTGGCCAGGGCCTCCACCAGCCGCGGCTCTAGCGCCGTGGCATGGACCCAGAGCCGGCGCATCTCGGCCAGATTGGCCTGCTGCCAGGGATCGAGATCCCCCGCCGCCTCTTCGGCCCCGGATAGCAGATCGCCGGTGGCGGGATCGGCCAGAAGCCCGTGACAGACCACGTCGAGGGCCGCCACCTGCTCGGCCCGGGCCTCCGCCCCGCCGTCGGGCATCATCGTCGCCTGGTCCCATTCCAGGACCGCGCGGCCGTCCTTCAGGGCCGTCCAGCGGTGGAAGCGGGTCTCCAGCTCGGCATAGGCCCGGGGGCGGTTCGCGGTTGGGCGGTTGGCGCTGGTCTCAGCGGCGAGGCTCATGATTCCTCCGATGTCGGCTTGGTCTTTTTCGGCGCCTTGCGGTGATAGATGAAATAAATCACCAGCAGCGCGCCCGCCAGGCTGAACCAGGTGATGGCGTATTGCAGATGGTCGTTGGGCAGGTCGATGCGGGTCTGGCCGCCGATGGGATAGCCGCCCGGATTGGCGGCCGGCCCCGCCTCCAGGAAGAAGCGGGTCTCGGCCTGGGGCAGGTCCATGAGCTTGGCCATGGCCGGCAGATCGGCGAAGAAGAAGAAATCGAGGTCGGGCCGGTTGTCCGGCACCAGCCAGTTCTGCGTGCCGCGAAGCCGGATGACGGCATCCAGCGCCACCAGCCCCGGCACTTGGCCCGCCGCGCGGGTCTCCGGCTTCTTGCGATCCAGAGGGATCCAGCCGCGATCGACGAAGAGGATGCGCCCGCCCTTGAGCCGGAAGGGCGTCACCAGATGATAGCCGGCATTGCCGTTGAGGGAGCGGGCGCCGAGGTAGATCTCCTTGTCGTGGAGATAGGTCCCCTCGACCGCCACGCGGTCGTATTCGAGATTGGCGACATCGGCGTCGGGGCCGGGCAGCGGGATGGGGGCAGCGCTGGTGCGCTCGGTCCGCTCGGCGATGATCGCCGTCTTCCACTGCAGCCGCTCGAGCTGCCACACCCCCAGCCCCAGCATCAGCAGCACGGCCGGAATGGTGAAGACGGTGGGCCAGAAGGTGGGGCGGAAATGCGAGTTCATGAGGGCCTTAGGTTAGCCACGGAGACGGAGCGGGATCGCCGGCAGCGGAGCCACAGCCCCGTCAGACGTGCCGGGACTCGCCGGAGCGATGCTTGTACTGCAGCGCGATAAGGATCGCCTTGGCCGGGCGCAGCAGGGCCAGCGAGCCGATCACGATCAAGGGGCCCCAGAGCAGCATGTGGACCCAGACGGGGGGCGAGAACCAGACCTCCGTCACCAGCGCCATGGGCACCACGAGGGCGCCGACGATCAGGATGATGAAGACCGCCGGGCCGTCGGCGCTGTCGGCGCTAGTCAGGTCCAGCCCGCAGCTCTCGCAGGCCGGCACCACCGACAGGAACCCCCGGAACAGCCTGCCGCGCCCGCAACGGGGACAGCGGCAGGCAAGTCCCGTGGACAGGACCGACACTATTGCCCTTCGTAGGGGCCGGCGCCGGAACCGAAGAAGTAGATGCAGACGAAGAGGAACAGCCAGACCACGTCGACGAAATGCCAGTACCAGGCCGCCGCCTCGAACCCGAAGTGATGGTCCGGCTTGAACTGATTGGCCCGGGCCCGGAAGAAGCAGACGATCAGGAAGGTCGTCCCGATGATGACGTGGAAGCCGTGGAATCCCGTCGCCATGAAGAAGGTCGAGGAGAAGATGCCGCCGCCGAACTTGAAGGCGGCATGGGCATATTCATAGGCCTGCACGCAGGTGAAGCTGAGGCCCAGCAGGATGGTCAGTGCCAGCCCCTGGAGCAGGCCCTGGCGGTCGCCTTCGCGCAGCGCATGGTGGGCCCAGGTGACGGTGACGCCCGAGGTGAGCAGAATCAGCGTGTTGAGCAGCGGCAGCGAGAAGGGATCGAAGGGAATGATGCCCTTGGGCGGCCAGACCCCGCCTTCCGGAAAGAGCCGGGCGTTGAAATAGGCCCAGAAGAAAGCGGCGAAGAACATCACCTCCGAGGCGATGAACAGCGCCATGCCGTAGCGCAACCCGATCTGCACCACCGGCGTGTGATAGCCGCGGTAGGTCGCCTCGATGATGACGTCGCGCCACCAGAAGAACATGGTGGCCAGCACCAGCAGGAAGCCCAGCGGCCAGATCCAGGCCGGACCGCCATGGAACCACACGACGGCGCCGGCGGTGAGCACGCCCGCGGCGATGGCGCCGACGACGGGCCAGGGGCTGGGATCGACCAGGTGATAGGGATGCTTGTGCGGTGCGGCGTGGGTTTCGGTCATCTTCCCGGCTTCCTCATTCAACGCGATTCGTTGTCGACTTAATGCCCGCTCATGCGAACGATCGTGATGCCGTAGATCAGCGCCACGAAGCTGACCAGCGCGATCAGCAGCGCGATATTGCGGGCGCGGCGGTTACGGTCGATCACGAGAAGAGACCTGCCGGCGCCACGCCCATAAGCCCCGGCGCCCGATCGACGATGATCAGCGCGAAGAGCAGGAAGAGATAGAGGATGGAGAAGGCGAACATCCGCTTGGCGCTGCGGTCCGTCTTGTCGAGGAAGACGCTGATCGCCGCCAGGACGAAGAACCCGCCCAGGATCACCGCCACGATGCCATAGAGATTGCCAGCGATGCCCAGCGCCCAGGGCGCGAGCGCGATGGGGAACAGCACCAGGGTATAGATCAGCATCTGGATCTTGGTCGCCCGGGCGCCCGCCACCACCGGAAGCATGGGCACGCCGGCCTTGGCATAGTCGCCGGTGCGGAACAGCGCCAGAGCCCAGAAATGCGGCGGCGTCCACATGAAGATCAAGAGGAACAGCATGATCGGCGCCAGGGTGATATGGCCGGTGACGGCGGCCCAGCCGATCATCGGCGGGAAGGCGCCGGCCGCCCCGCCGATGACGATGTTCTGGGGCGTGCGGCGCTTCAGCCAGATGGTGTAGACGAAGACATAGAAGAGGATGGTGACGGCGAGCAGCCCCGCCGCCAGGAGATTGACCGCCAGGGCCATCAGCCCCACCGAGCCGATGGCGAGCACGACGCCGAAACCCGCCGCTTCCGAGGGATCGATGCGGCCCATGGGGATCGGCCGGCCGCGGGTGCGGCTCATGATCGCGTCGATGTCGCGGTCATACCACATGTTGATGGCGCCCGAGGCCCCGGCGCCGACCGCGATGCAGAGCACCGCGACCGCCGCCAGCAGCGGATGGATATGGCCGGGGGCGGCCACCATCCCGGCGATGCCGGAGAAGACGACGAGCGACATCACCCGGGGCTTCAGGAGCTGCAGGAAATCAGCCACCCGCGCCCCTTCCGCCGCCCCCATGCTCGGCGTCCGGGCGAAATCCGTCGATAGATCCGTGACCGTGTCGCTCAAGTCCTCAAACCCTCCGCCAGAACGGCCTTACTTGACCACCGGCAGCTCGTCATAGCTGTGGAAGGGCGGCGGTGAGCTCACCGTCCATTCCAAGGTCGTCGCACCCTCGCCCCAGTAATTGGCCCCGACTTTCTTTCCGGCGAAGACCGTGTAGAGGGCGACCAGGACGAACCAGATCGTGCCGGCGTAGGAGATCATGGCGCCGACCGAGGCGACCTCGTTCCAGCCGGCGAAGGCGTCCGGGTAATCCGGGATACGGCGCGGCATGCCGGCCAGACCCAGGAAATGCATCGGGAAGAAGGTGAGATTGACGCCGATGAAGGTGACCCAGAAATGGATCTTGCCGGCCCATTCCGGATACTGGCGGCCGCTCATCTTGCCGATCCAGTAGTAGAAGCCGCCGAAGATGGCGAAGACGGCGCCCAGCGACAGCACATAGTGGAAATGGGCGACGACGTAATAGGTGTCCTGCATCACCGTATCGACGCCGGCATTGGCCAGCACGACGCCGGTCACCCCGCCCACGGTGAAGAGGAAGATGAAGCCCACGGCGAAGAGCATCGGCGTGGTGAACTCGATGGCGCCGCCCCACATGGTGGCGATCCAGCTGAAGATCTTCACGCCCGTCGGCACGGCGATGACCATGGTCGCGGCCATGAAATAGGCCCGGACGTTGGTGCTGATGCCGGTGGTGAACATGTGATGGGCCCAGACGAGGAAGCCGACCACGCCGATCGCCACCATGGCATAGGCCATGCCGAGATAGCCGAACACCGGCTTCTTGGAGAAGGTCGAGACGATCTGGCTGACCATGCCGAAGCCCGGAAGGATCAGGATGTAGACCTCGGGATGACCGAAGAACCAGAAGAGATGCTGGAACAGGATCGGATCGCCGCCGCCCTCAGGCACGAAGAAGGTGGTGCCGAAATTGCGGTCGGTCAGCAGCATGGTGATGCCGCCGGCGAGCACGGGGAGCGAGAGCAGCAGCAGGAAGGCCGTCACCAGCACCGACCAGACGAACAGCGGCATCTTGTGCAGCGTCATGCCGGGCGCGCGCATGTTGAAGATGGTGGTGATGAAGTTGATCGCGCCCATGATCGAGGAGGCGCCGGCCAGATGCAGCGCGAAGATGACCAGATCCATCGAGGGCCCGGGTTGGCCGAGCGATGAGGAGAGCGGCGGATAGATCGTCCAGCCCGTGCCGGCACCGCCGCCCACCATGGTGGAGGCGATCAGCAGCAGGAAGGAGGGGATGAGCAGCCAGAAGCTGATGTTGTTCATGCGCGGGAAGGCCATGTCGGGCGCCCCGATCATCAGCGGCACGAACCAGTTGCCGAAGCCCCCGATCATGGCCGGCATGACCATGAAGAAGATCATGATCAGGCCATGGGCCGTGATGATCACGTTCCAGAGCTGGCCGTCGGGCGTGCCGTCGGAATTCTGCAGGTATTGCAGCCCCGGATGCATCAGCTCGAGGCGCATGTAGACCGAGAGGGCGCCGCCGATCACACCGGCGATGATGGCGAAGATCAGGTACATCGTGCCGATGTCCTTGTGGTTCGTCGAATAGACGAACCGGCGCCAGCCTGTCGGGTGATGGGCGTCGTGCCCGGCGGCCAGTGGGGTGGATCCGCTCATCCTTGCTTCCCTTCCGCTTACTCGATGTCTCAGTTCTTAGTTTGCCGGCACGGCAGCGAGCTGCGTCGCCGCCGCAGTCCCGCCGGCCTTCGCGACCTCGGTGGTCACCGGGGTTCCGTCGGCCTTGGCAAACTTCGTCTTCGCCTGGGCAACCCAGGTGTCGTAATCGGCCTTGCTCAGCGCCTGGACCATGATCGGCATGAAGCCATGGCCGTTGCCGCAGAGCTCGGAGCACTGGCCGTAATAGGTGCCGGGCTCATCGACCTTGAACCAGGTCTCGTTGAGGCGGCCCGGGACGGCATCTTCCTTCACCCCGAAGGAGGGGACGGCGAAGGAATGGATGACGTCCGTGGAGGTGGTCTGCACCCGGACGACGACGCCCGCCGGCACCACCAGGGGATTGTCGGTGGTGAGGAGCCGGAGCTGGCCGGGCTTCAGATCGGCCTGCTGCACCAGATTGGCGTCGAAGGAGAAGTCGCCGCTGTCCGGATATTCGAAGGTCCAAT
>Ga0310811_10005150_pt1 | contig 16494 bp, 20 predicted proteins | sample YCmetagenome_FD_207642 | JGI IMG/M metagenome (GOLD analysis project Ga0310811, IMG submission 207642) | Soil microbial communities from experimental microcosm in Duke University, North Carolina, United States - YC | ecosystem: Engineered > Artificial ecosystem > Soil microcosm > Unclassified ...
AGGATTAGTCAGCCATGCACCAAACCAGTTTTGTGCAGGTCAGCGGGGAATTTGTCAGTCACATCTAGTTGAGGCAATGCTGACAATACTGCGCCACTGGATCTGTTCCATGGATGAGGTAGATTGCCTGATTGCTTACCTTCATCATATACAATTGTTCCCCACTTGCCCATTGAAATCAATGCACCTTTCAGCTCAGCAAGTTCATTGTGAAGGCTATTATACTTGATGATGTGCTCCTTGGTCGGTTTCTTCATCTCACTAATCTTGTGGCATCATTTCTAAAGAGAGGCAATCACATCCATGATGCTCTTTGAGTATTTCTTGAGTGCAGCAACTTGATGCTGACCAGATGCTACCACGATAGCATGTGCATCTTTCAATTGCAATTGTGGCACCTTGTCGCTGTTGTCAAAGTTGAGTGCAAGGTGCAAGTCACTTGCCAGGCATTTTCTTGACAACATAATTGTACAGCATCACAAGTCAGGAGCTGTGGGTGCTACGTCCTCTGCCACAATGTGATCAATGGGTGAACCAGCGCTTGCCACCATCTCCCCAATGAGTCCAATATCTTTATGTTTTTTTCCTGCTCATCGATGATGGTAAAATATGGGCATGAGGAGTATCCCAAAACTATGTACCTTGGAGTCATTGTTGATACCTGCTGGATAGTATTATGTAGCCATCGGCCAACATCTAACAGTAGAGTTTGGACCATTTCCAACAGGCAATGCTGCTCAATAAGTTGACAGACAGCATGGTATGACTGTTTGTGGCGTCACTTGAGCTTATCCTCTGCATATTTGTCGACAGTCACCATGGTGACAAATGCATGACCAGCAAAGTCCATCCCAAAGTCTGAGATGGATTGCTCATTATCCCTCCACCATTCTTCCATTTCTGGTCCTTTGTCTTCTAAACTTGCAGCAACAAGAACGATTGGAACTCTCCCCTTCACTTTGGAGCAGATTAAATCGTGATCATAGTTGTGGCAGAGCACCTTCATCGCCTTCATTGCCCTCATACTCTGCACACAGTTCATGAGGAGATGAATGTCACTTTACTTCATGAGATCTCAAAGGAGCTTCTTCAGAACTCTTTGAATGTCCTTATTGGGGACTTTTCCTTCAGGGCCCTTACCAAGACCTGTATCCAGATCAGTAACAATCATGAAAGAGCAGCAAACTGCACTGACCAACTGTATCAAAAAACTTTACCTTCAAGGTCTCATTCTGAATCAAAATGTTGTACACCTTGGTTTCAGTTTTATATCTCATGGCATCGCAGGATGTCAAAACTCACTCACAGTAGGAAGTCCAAGTCCTCTACCTGGGAATGATGACATTGCAAAGATGACTCAACTGCAGATGAGATTCAGTGGCAGAAGAAGGGTCTCGACTTGCATGTTCGGCATTTTTCATGCAGGTTACAAATAGATAGGCATTGTGGAATCAATTCTGGCACCATCAATAACCTTGAATGGTCACAGAAAACAGATTCAATCAATATCCTACTTTTCAGGTGGCCAGTGAATGATCGGATCTTCAGACAAGATCACTCGGCAATGGGATGTAAAGACAGATAAGGAAAATGAAGAAGCACAGAATTTTTTTGAGGCAAAGGCATGAGCAGTAGCAGTGTCAAGAGGGGATGTCAATTGTGAGGTGTTGAAAGCCTGTGAGCTAGAATTGTTTGTTGCTGTTTGTCCAGAACATCGGCACGCATGTGCCTTCACAATGTCTCCCAACTTCACATCCAATTTCTTTGATTTTATATTCCAGACTTCAATGTACTTCCCCACATCAGACTTGAGTGCAAGCTTCTTCCAGTCTGTTGAGAATCAAACTGCACCCACCATACCCATGCTCTTGAATGGACCAGCCACTAGTTTACCTATGTCCAAGTTCCATATCCATGCCACCAAATCGTCTGCCCCACTGGCCAGCAGTGTGTTATCTACAGAGACATCAACACAGTTGATCCTCCATGAGTGTCCTTCAAAATTTCTCACAGTCCCAGTCTCAACCTGTGTTCAGCTTCACCAACTTGATGGATACCCCCACCCATACAATCTATGAGTTTAATGCATTGAAGCTGGAGGCTATCGGAGTTCCCTTTGAAGGGCGCACCGAGGTTATCACTGGTCTAGCACCTTCATTTGATGGAGCTCTCCTGGCCAATGCCAACTCCTTGCATCTTTTAACATTCAGAAACTTCAGATCCTTGTTCTCTCACCGTATTTGTACCAACTAGCCTATGCGACAGACACCAAAGACAATTATAAGATCTGCATTTGTGATACTTCACCCGATGTCCTCACTCAGGCCCATGTATGCATGCCCTGCAAATGTCTACTGTCAGAAAGACCACTGCATTCAGAGAGATAGCTCTCCTTGATGAGTCAAATAGATGTGCACATTTTATTTTTCACTCATTGCACCTCTTTTCCATCACCTTCATTGCAGTCTGGTGACACTTGTCATTTTCCTGCTGGGCACTGCAAACCACCAATACTCCAACAATGTCTGTTATACCTACAATGCCTTTCATGTCCCTATGCCAGTTCTTCTTATACATTATCATTTTATGTCCATCAGAATTGTGATAAATTTATGCTATGCACATATACCATGCATACACGTCCCTATACAAGGTATACATGTTAATTGGTGCCTGAACGAGTGATACTAAATCACTGGGATTTGTTGGAGGATCACAGTGCTACCACTGAAGATCCTTAATCCTTGAAGATGGTCATCCCGGCGCCAATGGTTATGCAGGTTTTGAAGGGCTTTTGATCATCGACTGACACAAGAGTTTGTAAGGGTGATCAACACACAACCACATCACTTGACAGAATCATTTGATTCATGGTCCTCAGTGTATGGTATGCATTTGGATAAACTCAGAGCAATAGCATTTGGAGTCATGCCTGGTCTGGACTCCAGCGGGTCATTTCACTTTAACAATATCAAATTCAAGCTCATAGGGTGATATAGAACAGGACAGTGCACTCAATATTGCTACAATTGAATTATCATCAGTGAGTAGGGCTAGATGTATTGATTTAGCAACTACAAGAGATGGTCAAGGCTAAGAACTGACCCATCTCGGCAATTTTCCCAGCATTCTCCATGACTCATGTGACTCAAATCAATCTCTAGCCCACTGGTTATCATAAATGCAGTCCCAGGATGATACAATAGTTGTTTTCGGGAAGGGGACAGTACCTAGAAAAGCAGCCGATGATCAGCTCCAACCATCCAACCATCTTTCGACACAACAAGCCCGGTTGAATACTGGCCACCATCAGGGAAACATAATTCACTACAAGAAGATCGGCAGGCAATTAGGCTACAGATATCAGAACAAAATGACAAGAATATATATGTGTGATGATATATGACAGCGAGATATAATTCTGCAATGAGAAGGTCATGCTTTCCCTGGATGATGTGATACTTTTAAGCACATTAACAAGAAAATGTATTTTGCATTTACTTGTAGGCCAAAAAATAGGCTGAGAGAGCAGGGAGATCATTCAACCTCGCATCAGAGTAGCCTTGGTGGTGAGAGCCATTAAACTTGAGGACAACAACTGTGCCACACCACACTTTGGCAGCAGCACCAGAAGTAATGTGGTAGATAGCACAATTAATGGGTGCGCAACGCGACAGCGCAGTTGGGGAGTACCACAGATGAAGGGGAAATCTGAGTGGCTCTCCACTCAGACCAAGCTTCAAGACCAAGCCTTTTGCTTGGCCATCTGAGAAATGACCACTGATGAGAGGTTGAGGGCACATGCCCTGGGATGGGACCTGGGATGAACAGCACTTGACTATAATGATTTTTGGGTGCTCTGCAAAATGATGAGTGTGCCATAAAGACATTAAATATGTGTCAGAACCCACCTTCATCAGGCAAGAAGAGGATGGCATAAACCATAATGACTTGCTGCTTGGCAGGTGGTGGAGTGGCAATAATATCATAATTTTGGGCAGAGGTTGCTGGAACAGATTCCTTTCAATGGTGCGGCCAATCCTAGAGTTGAACATTGATAGTAAGTTGTGTATTCACATGCGACTGTCATAAGAGACCATGCAATATATGTCACCAGTCTACAGGACCCTAATAATTGGGAACATTTGCACTCTTCCAAATGCTGGCAACAGAAAGATAGCTGAAAACAATTCCTGGAAAAGCTTAATATAAACAATGTTTATAGAAGTGCAACACCTCGTATGCTTACTCCAACATGAAAATGATAGAAACTGATCCCAACTTGATGCAGCATATCAGCCTGAGAAGCTACAAAGAAATCATAACACACCTTGATGTAGCGAGATATTTTCCATTTTAGGAGAACTGTAGATGCTGAACAAGAGCAGTATGGTTAGAAAGGTCTTGTATGCAGTTCAGGGTTTTCAGTTTTGGGATCAATGTGGAAACTCTCTGGCCTCAAATAGTATTTAAACTGAAGGCTGAGAATTGTGTGGGAGACATTCCTGCAGAGGAAACTCGGTCAATAGAGGGAGGCTGTTGTGGCATGAAGGGTTGTATATACAGCAGGACTTGCCCTGATTGCGCTTGCTGCATCATGATGACAAAACAAACAGCTCCCTTGAAGTGCTGACAGACAATGGATTGATGGAAAGCTTTGCTCTCCTCACTTGCAGGTACATCCAAATAATTAGGACACTTGGTGTCTTCCAAGGACATGGATACAGCTGGCTTGTGGCAATGAGGAAGTTCAATAATCTGTGGGCCCTCCTGTGTATTGGGAAGAGTATGGTGCTGATCTCTGAACCAGGTAATTGCATCAGTTACTTTGAAAGACACTCATCTTATCAGGCCGGTCAACTCGTGGATATAGCACTGCACTGATGGATGCAGAAATTAACCTGAAACTAGTTGAGAAGATCATCCAATGCAAGCTCATGTATACATGCTACCTTTGTACTCCCAAAAACACAAAGCACAATATTAGAAGAATACGGTTAATGGAAAACAGGGTAGCCAACCAAAGAGTTCACCTTGAGATTGACTTCAAGAGCATGCATTAACATATTGACTACAATCTTTCAATAGAACCGCCAAGTTGATGAGCAGCATTAGCAAAATTGTGGAGCTATATTGAATATGAGCATTAAAGCATAAGTGCTGCACCTGTTCGCACCTCTTTGTCAAGATTATTCATTTGCCTGCAGACTAGTCAGTGCAAGAAGACGAAACAACGATATGGGTCTTACCTCTTGAATGTTGCACTGACCAACACTCATGGACATCTCAGTCATCTTCAAAATTAGAAGGAAGGTTGGAATCTAAACTATATGATTAGCAGTATATGATGGCCAGCAGAGGATGACTGACTGTTGTCTAAAGACACCTCATTGCTAAGGTTGCTCAGAATATCCAGAAGACTAATGAGTGCCTGTTTCTGTTTCAAAGCCACAAACACTCCACTTCAAGCATAGGAGCTTGAGGTCACATCATGAAAAGAATGAGCAGCATGTACTCCTTCACTGCCTTAAACATAAGTGAGAATAAGAAAAACTGTTCTGCTGGAGGATGTACCATGAAACATAGAGAGAAAGCACTACTGTGTTTGCTGCAGTGATGGTCCTTGAGTACTATATCAAGTATGAGGATCAGATCCTGGTTTTGATGTTAAAAGGGGGTACAGTACTAAAAGATTAGTCTCTGGTAGTTAGAAGTTTGAACAAGATATTATCCCTGATGAGTCCTAGTGGGTTCTTGTGGAGGTGGGCAAAGCCTGCAAACAACGTTGTTTTGCTTACATTAACTACTAGTAATAGAGAAGCTCAAAGTTGAACATTCAAAATTAGCAGCACTCTAGTTTGATTTTATGACTTAACTGTACTCAGTACTCTTATCGTGCTTGAAAGAGTTGATGTCCAATTGAATGATTAGCCACTGTATTTTCACAAGGATACAATTCAAATGAAAGTATTTGACAGAATGACTAGGTTGAAATTATGAGCTGGATGTGTACAACAAATATAATGCAATATTGATGACTAAAGGAAATCATTACATTGCACTAAGACATCTGAGACTTCTGAGACTTTTGTGACATAACCCAAGTTGAAACCAAAAGCAGGGCAGTTCCTTGTGGAAATGAACCCATGATCATGAGACGTGTCATATCCTGGATTCCAGACCTATCCTATAGTTGGATATATGGAATAATCCTTAGATTAGAATCCTAGACTTCATCCATAACCAATTCCAGTCTCATCCACTATCGCAATTGTCCAACTACCAACTACTGCTCATCCATCCAATCCAATATATGGATCTGATCCGACATGCCTATCCGCTCCAGATCTGATACAATAAGCTTTCTTATTCATTACCTGTCTATATAATGTTAACACAGCCTATTCCTTTATTCAGTATTCTCTACCTTTTGGATAACCAGTTCCATACTTACCCAATATCTTCACTACTTGTCTATTACCAGTACTCGGTTGTTTACCTATCTGTTATGCTTACTGATCTGTTACCCCCTGACTGCGCTAATGTACATAACCTCAGACACTGCCTCTGATTATTCTGTTAGCTACCTACAGTATATAAACTCTTGTAAATCTTGATAGATCCTCAGTTCGAATATTACATTGTCTTGCAGCATTCTTGTCCTTGCACATTAGTGTTGTAAGGACCCCTTCTCTATCCTTTGGGCCTAGTGATTGATTCCCTAGACCAGAGCTCTGCTCTTCCATGTTTCTGGACTTCATCCATTTCCAGATTCTATCCTAAGCCTAAAGGATTGTATCCTTAGGTTAAAGTCTTGCCTTTCCGATACTCGCACTCTTTCCAATCCTTATCAAACACCATCTCTACCTAAGGGTAGTTTATATCCGTCTGCATCTGCTCTGGAACCCCTATCCAGAACTCTGGACCACTATTTCTGCCTCAGACTGTGTCCTCTGCAGTATCTCCACCCTATGTCTTCACTAAGGATTGATATGCGCACTTATTCCACTTCCTATCAAGTGGACAGAACTCCATCCAAGTTTCTGATACTTGTCCAGAAGTTTCCTGCACTCATCCAGATGGTTCCCATGCTCATCTGGAAGTCCTTTGGATGCCTCACCAGAGTTGTCTGCCTCTAGAGTCCTCTGGACTTTGTTAGGACCTTATTGGACTTTATCTGAAATTAAGGGCACCATACTCAGGTGAGGGGCACAGTGTACGAGCTGAGGCCAAAGCCCTTCTGAGTCAGTCATACTCACCCCTCCAAGAGATTGTATGCACCCGTATGCAATGGTCTTCAACAATACATAAAAATGTGACTAATTTGTCCCTGAACACATCAGTCGTGTGGTCTTGCGCTTGTAAGGCTGGATAAGTTTTCCTTTATGAGTTTTTGACCATACCTAGGTTGTCAGACACCATTATTCACCATGGATAAGCTGTGATATATTTTAAGTCTTTAAGGGGCATATCCAGGTCAAGCCAAGACTCAATTTCATTTTGTGCGGTAGTGACCCCAAACATATGACATATGCTGCTGTAATGGTGAGATCATGATAAGATCATATTGATGTTGTTAATTTAGACAAATTCAAACAAATGCTAATGACCTTTCATTTCCCACTCAACTTTAGCTTCCTGAAAGTGCCTCTCATTTGGTTCTCTGTGACATAACAGTACATTTATTAACAGAAATACTCACATCCCAAGATTGAGATAATATACGCATTAGATGTCCCTTTCCTCATATGTGACCAGTGATCAGAACCCACAATCCTCTTACTATTACTCTGATGATAACGATGACCAAGTTCATGATCTCTCAGTCTCAGGAAATAGTAGTGATGATGAATATACCCCCACAAAGAAGAAGAGATCCACTCTGTATTCCACAGTCTATTCATCTCCTACCAGTGGTTGCTCAGATCAAACTCTATCTATGTCTGCAGAGGCCTGTGACAAATTCAAAAAAATTTATAAAAAAACATATGGTAATTGTGTCTGCCAGCTCACAATGAGAAATGTCAAGTCCTTTTTCGAGGTATCTCACATCATTCAACACAAGAGTCATCCTGAGAAAGTAAGCAGTTTCTTAAACTATAGGATGTGGCACAATGCTAACGCCTCTTCAGTTCACCCTTTACAAATATTGCCTTGGCCTAGAGTATAAAGGATTTCATGTTGATAGCAGAAGAAACATGTTTTATGGTGAGCTACATTACATCTTCTGTGTCAAGCTGATGTTTAAGTCCACAGTTGGCAGGGACTGGCATAAACCTTTCAATGATGGCCACTGGTTTCTGTTACCGGATATGGAAACACTCAAAGGAGTAGATGATTATGTCAAGACAGTCATTGCATGGAGGAAAGGCATGTCTAGTGAGGCTGAAGTGCCATCTTTCTATAAACAGGTACATCACTTATAACTATTCAAACATTAACTTTCAACTTTCAACCTTCATGCAGTGGAAACTCAAACTGATGACAAATTACACCTTCATAAGTGTCAATGCAGCTAATGCAGTGCAGTTCAAGTGAAATAGAGAAATTCATTCATATCCTTACTCAACACTTCTATCCCTGTCTTACCATATTATGCCTCCATTTGCCATCATAAATGGAGGCCTGAAGTGCAACTGAAGTGAAATTAATCAGTTTGTTTTTGAATGGTATGATAAAGAGACAGATGAATCTAGAGAATTTCGAGAGCGAATCACACTGTTGTGTGATATTTGGTCCCTTTTGAGGGTGCCAAGAGCACCTCTAAGGCTTGGAGGAAAAACTCACAAGTGAGTAAGTCAGAAGGAGATAATGTAGAAGTTAGTAAGAGGAAGAGGGAACAGGCTGACTCTGGTCACATGTGTGAATGCATGACATGATCCAAAATGCATGTTAATGATGGTATGCACTCTTTCAACACTTAAGACAAGTCTTCATAACAATCAACACTGTCAGGCCAAGTTAAATGCAAGTTGTCACCAGAATCAAACAGCCACGGAAGTAACCTCACTGCACATGGGCTCTTGCACCTCTGCAAATGACCAAAGACCAATAACAAATGGAGGAATGGAATAAAGGATTGGGTTGAAAGGTCCTCTGGGGCCACATCTCTACTAGACACTGAAGTTCTTGGGTAATATTCTTTGATTATTGTAGCGATGGGTTGGTCACATGACCTGCCTTCCAACTAAATCTTGGCTACTGTTGTGTGCAGAGCTTCTAAAATCTGAGAAGTCTCAAAAGTCTCAGAAGTCGCAGGACCTCTAGCTGTCCGCTTCTTGCCAAGTTTAACACCTTTCTGAATGAGAAGGTAAAAATGCACTCAAGTAGGGATGTAATGGGGTAGGTAGTCCACTGGTATATCTGTGGAAATGCCTAAAGATATGATATGAGGAAAGGAGCGTGGTAAGCATATATGCACACCTATGAATAAGAGCAGTACACATCTGAAGTCAATATGAAAAGATGCAGATGGAGGGCCTGGAAGATGGTATGATGAGACCATGAGCTAGCTAAGGGTACCACCACATCTCTATATATAGAGCTAAAGGGATGGTCAGAAGAGCCATTTTTCAGGACCAGAAGAGGCCCTGTATCACAATTTGCCTGACCTTGATTGGTCATATATAATGAACTGGAGGCATGGAGAACTGCTAGTGGATGTTGTCATCTCATTCACACCCCACTCACCAGACGTTCCAGTTGTAGGAGTGTGGAGATTGGATGCATTGGAAGCATTATTTGGAGCAGGAGGCTACAAGTGGGGTGAGATGCATCATCACAACACACTTTCCAGATATGGGGCCCTGCAGGCAGAGATGCAGCAGGAGAGATCACAGCAGATACACATTGCATTCAGGAGCACCTATAATTTCTACTATGAGTTGATTCAAACCAACCACAATAAGCCAAGCTTTGCTTCTGGCAGCGACACCTACAACCTATCACCATCATACATGACCAAATGCTTTGAAATTGCAAAGGTCATCAATGGTTGTAAAGAGAAAACATATGGTGTCAGAGATGAGTATAGAGATAGCAGACATGCTGCCAGAATAATACTGGACAATATAGATGAAAAGGTCTGTGATCTACATTACATTGCTTCTCAGCATGTGAACTAAATCAATATTTTGCATTAAGGCTAGAGAATACCTGCAATCAGATCCAGTCCTATGGATCCCATCCAAGATCTGGTTCAAGCTTATCAGACGATACATATGGGAGATTCAGAGAACTCAGATATGAATTGTAAAACAGAATCCTTCCAACCTGGGCATCCTGACCAGCTTGCTGAACCACATCAACTCCCATCATCTATGACTTTCATGTTTGTGAATCCCTGGCTCTCCTTGAATATAGAAATGTCCTCAAAACAGCAGGGATGTTTTTTACAGGACTTTGATCTTGACAGTGACATCTGCTTAGAGGAAGTGCAGCAAATTGATGATGTCAAAGTCCTGGCACTCATGGGAGCAAATGCAAAGGCTCAGGGGGATAGAGCAGTGGGAAGAATAGGTGCATGGCAAAGTACAGAGCTGGAACTGCAGAACTATCCTTTTGGTCAAACATCAACATGGATTTGACTCAAGGCAGCAATCACAAGCTCTCCTGCAATGATCATGAAACCATGGTCATGGTCACCTTGGTTTTCCAATACTGAACTCTCTGTTGGATGATTGGTTGTCATGTTTACAAGGCATATGTGGCTCATGCTTACAACTGACATCTTCAAAGGCATCCAACCATACCCCAACTCACTTCAGGAGGTAATGAGATGCTGGACAATTACGAGTATAGATGACATTCTTGCATCAGTGACATTTGAAGCATGCAATTCTAGGCTGCATGATCATACAGGTACAACTCCAGGTCACATGGGTCCAAAGTCCAGAGCATTTGTGGACAGGTGCTCATTATTCTTTCCTGATACTGAGCATCCAATAAAGGCAAGGCTCAGTGGTCTATGCTATGGGACACAGATGGATACATTGCAGAGTTTCACAGGATGATGAAAATCAGAGATAATGATCAGCAGGCATCGCTGAAGCAAGGCTTATGTGATGTATTTTCACACCTTCACTGCCTTCCTGCAAGTGGTGCAAGGGTGTGGACACAAAAGAATGATACCATAGTCTTCATCACAAATCCTACATTTTACAGGATTGACTGTATTGGGAGTGGGGCAGAGAGTCATAGGAGAGCTCTAAAGCATGTCATACAATGAAATTAATCAAGGGAAAATGTATCTTTGCAGCAGACCTGATGGGCTCACAGCTATTTGACAGTGATGGAAATCTGAGAAGGAAGACAGAGAGGCAAAAGTGTCAGGAGTTTAACAGAAAGATGACTATGGCAGAGAAAAACAAGAGGGTCCCATCACCCCCAAGTCCTTCCAAGGCTAGGCCATTCCCTATGGTCATGGAACAAATTGTGGAGGAAGATAGAGATGAGGCAATGGACATATATTAGTTGATGGATAGTGCTAGTAGCTTTTCATGGTATTTGGATGTAATCAATGTCAACCATAAATCACCAGTATAGAAGCATATATGCACTGTTGTACTTCTGGAACAAATATGGCAATGATAGAACATTGCATCAATATGGTAACAGTGTCATGGAATATTTACCTACTATGAGTATACAATCACCCAAGATAATCACTCAGAAACATAAGCTGTATGTGATATTCTACCTTAATCACATCAAATATCAAGAATAGGGCTGTGTCTCTGCTACACATGCAGTCAGCCATGGTCAGTAGGTTTCTTCTTTTTCAAGAACATTGAATTTACAGGTGATCTGGTATGAAATTGGTTTTGACTGAGACATGTGACAGATTTCAGGAGGTAAGTATCATAAGATTAAATCCACTTCATGGAGTATTTCAATGCAGAGGCTCACACTGACTGTGTCCTTATGGAGGCTGGTATTACTTGTTTCATATATGCACTTTTGAAGCTTGCATAATCACCTTACTTGATTCACCTTACTAGTGGCGGTCTAAGACCAACTCATCTCATTGAACTTGATCTAGCATTGTAATAAGCAAGTTCAGCAATTTTATTGTTAAATCTGAACCATCAGTGACTCAGATATTGGGTGAATCAATCAACAATCACATATATAAAGATCACAAAGTAGAACTAGAATGTATTGAAAAGAATCAATAATAGGAATATTGTGAGCTTACAGGGGATGACAATCAAATAATAAAGTGATATGCAATTGTAATTGGAATACCACCAGAGTGATATTTGACCAACATTTGGCCAAAACAATCGCTTTGGAGGTATTTGAATAGGATGTTGGTATCTGCCCTCTATGGAGGATGTCATGAGTGGTTGACATCTTCATCTTCACTTCACTCTTATTGGTATTTGAATGGGATTTCAGTTTCTTCCCTTCATGGAGGCTACATCATTAATGATGGTGGCCAAACATATCACTTATGGGGGTATATGAGTAGAATGTTAGAGAAATACCAACAGCCTGCTCAGATACTCCCAGAAGCAAAGAGCTTGGGCACCATTCTTGACAGTGTAGCACCCATCAAAGGAAGAGACCAAAAACCCACTTTATGACACATATAAAAAGAAGAAAGGATAGCCCAAGGACCTGAGAGTGAGAGTGAGAGTGAAAGTGAAAGTGGGAAAGGAAGCAAGAGGAAAACTTCTTGTTTAAGTTGACTGCAAAGTTGCTTATATAAGCACAATGTGCTTCCAAGAATGTTCTAAGCAGAATATTAGGGACATTGTCATATCCTGTCATATCCCAGATTCCAGACCTATCCTATCGTTGGATATATGGACTAATCCTTAGATTAGGATCCTAGACTTCATCCATAACCAGTTCCAGTCTCATCCACTATCGTGCTTGTCCAACTACCGCTCATCCGTCCGATCCGATATATGGATCCGATCCGATATGCCTATCCGATCCGGATCCGATACGATAAGCTTTTCTATTCATTACCTGTCCATATAACATTAACACAGCCTATTCCTTTATTCGGTATTCTCCACCTTTCGGATAACCGGTTCTATACTTACCCGATATCTTTGCTATTTGTCTATTACCGGTACTTGGTTGTCTACTTATCCGTTATGCTTACTGATCTGTTATCCTTGACTGCGCTAATGTACATAGCCTCGGACACTGCCTCTGATTATTCCGTTAGCTACCTACAGTATATAAACTCCTGTACATCTCGATAGATTCTCAGTTTGAATATTACAGTCTTGCAGCATTCTTGTCCTCGCACATTAGTGTTGTAAGGACCCCTTCTCTATCCTTTGGGCCTAGGGATTGATTCCCTAGGCCAGAGCTCCGCTCTTCCACATTTCCGGACTTCATCCATTCCCGGATTCTATCTTAAGCCTAAAGGATTGTATCCTTAGGTTAAAGACTTGTCTTTCCGATACTTACACTCCTTCCGATCCTTATCCAACTCCGTCTCTACCTAAGGGTAGTCTATATCCGTCCGCATCCGCTCCGGAACCCCTATCCGGAACTCCGGACCACTCTTCCTGCCTCGGACTGTGTCTGTTGCAGTATACCCACCCTATGCCTTCACCAAGGATTGATACACGCACTTATCCTACTTCCTATCAAGTAGATGGAACTCCATCCAAGTTTCCGATACTCGTCCGGAAGTTTCCCGCACTCATCCGGACGGTTCCCGCGCTCATCCGGAAGTCCTTCGGATGCTCCACCAGAGTTGTCTGCCTCCGGAGTCCTCTGGACTTTGTTAGGACCTTATTGGACTTTATCCGAAATTAAGGGCACCATACTCAGGTGAGGGGCACAGTGTACGAGCTGAGGCCAAAGCCCTTCTGAGTCAGTCATACTCACCCCTCCAAGAGATTGTATGCACCCGTGTGCAATGGTCTTTAACATCATGCGTGTCATGGTACATGGTGAGCCTGTTGAAATCCTTCATTTCTGACTTGATATAATGCTATAGCCAGACGCAGAAAAATGAATGAAGGATTTCACATATCCCCACCAACACACCACCCTTGCACAATTTATAAGCAATATATACGACCCTCACAAGATCCTGTGTATACTTGACATTCCATTTTTACAAGGCAGTCTTCCATCATTTCTGAGGTGTGTAAATAACTCTCATATGTCATTACAACCCTAAACCATCTATCCTCAGCACTCTCAACCATGGCATTGTTAATAGATGGAACCAATCTACTGCTGATTGCCCCATCAATGAAAACATGCACCCAGACAACTTCACTGTGCATTCGTGGGCCTCGCTCCATGGGCCCACCTATTAGACCAATCCTCATCACGACTCTGATGGTGGCACAACCTTTATCCAAATCAAAACTGGCCAGAAAAAATGTGGCCTTTTTTAGCTGATTAATGAGAACATGGTCACTCGCACCAACCTCTCCCAGATGGCCCTTACACTTGTGGATCTTTACCGAAACCACAAAAATATTCAGGAGAACTGGCATAGTGAAATTGTAACTCTCTTGCCTGGCAATATACTGTGAGTCCAACCTGCCATAATACTGATTCTTACTTAGAAGTGCCAGTATACAACCTGCCGGGCAGTTCCATGTGGTTTACATGCCTGTTGCCTCATTGCAACAGGCAACCATTTCTACAATTATGAGTCTGCATTTAACTGAACTGTCTCGTTACATCAACCACAAACTAGGAAGGACCCTCACTAATCAAGTTCACGAACACTCCCTCAACACATTCCATCAAATTCTCATGAACCTACCATGCATATCGTGTCGCATTAGTAAGTTCATCTATTAGTTGCTTGATGTTGTGCACCTGTGACACAACTTCCATAGTTATACAGCCATCCCCTCATTGCCCTTTGTATGATGGTGTTAGAGTGTGACAAATATGTGGTCTCTGGCACTGAAAAATTGCAAGCAAAAACGAGCACAACCAAATGAGTGCATGATATCACAAATGCTATAATCAAATATTTTTGGAAGAACATGAAGACCACAACCAAGGTGTATCACAAGAAGGAAACAGATGGCAGTAACAGCCAAATGCATCCAGGGCAGCTTATTAGCAGGGAAGAACTACTTACATGCCTTGAGACATTTACAACACTTTGATACCAAATTGCTCCATGCATATCTACCTAGAATATACCATTCCAGACACTGTATACCACCATAACATTGGATTAGTTAGTATTTTTATTTTGGGACTTACATTCCCCAATGGTAGTAATATCTGCCTTGCAATCTCCATAGTACAAATATTGCTTAGAGGCTAGTTAATACAGCATGGAAGTATATGGACCAATCAGCACAAATGTTGTATGCAAACTTCAAAGCCAACTTCAACATCTAATGTTGCAATACCCAATAGCTGCCCCTTTAAGACCTTTTCCTTGTAATTCAAGGAAGATGTCCATCTCCCAGTTGGACATGAATGTGACGTCAGTGCATGTCTTGTAATTGTGTTTCCAATATTTCCTTTGCCCAAGGCCAGCATATCCTGACCATCTCCTGCCTCAATGCTGTGCTTACCATGTCAGACTTCACATCATCACACCCCCTATATTTGATATCCTCTCTCTCTCTTCCTCCTTTCAATCTGTTCCTCTCATCCCACACTTCCAATATGCCTGCCAATGCCCCCCACAACCTTCTCACCACACACTCATTACATGTCATGTTCTTGAAAGCTGAAGAAGCAGATGTGAACATGTCCATGGTGGATTCTGAACAACTCACAGCCCTAAGATTGGCCAAGGATCTGAATAGTTTCTCATTACTGGTGACCTGGGTAGGGCTAATCAATATCTATATTCTCACCTAATGATTTCTAGGAACCAGCAAGACCTTCACCCTCCTAAAGATCATCGAGGTTCTATCAACACTCCTTGAACCATCCCAGTTAGGGATCACAGCAAGCACTGGAGCTGCAGCAAACAGGCTCCAGGGTGAGTCTTTCTTACCTTCCAGCTCCCTTTCTTACAATGTCAGGCCAAACCATCCATTCCTGGGCTGGTCTAACTGGCTCAGAGACATGTCCAGAAAGAGCTCCCAAAAAGGTCAAGGACAGTACTATTGCTTCAATGTGGTGGCTGGAATGCAAAGTATTGATTGTTGACGAAGGTAGACCTCATCTGATATTGCTTGACACATCATGTTCAACAGACCACAGTATTGATGATAACCCTCATATTTTTGACCCAATTAGACTATATTGCTGTCATATCCCATACATTCACGCTTCTCATCCGAAGTTCCGGATGTCAGATCCAATCCACAGATCCATACCGGATCCGTCATGATAAGCTTCTTCATTCATATACTGTTCATATAACATTAAATACTGCTTATTTCCTCCATTGAGTATATCTTCCCTACCGGTACATCGGTTATGCTTACTTCCAGCTATGTTTACTGATCCGTTCACTTGTGATTAACTTCCGGCTTATGTTTGACTTCTAATAAGCATTGCTTATACATTGCGATACTTTGTGCA
>Ga0310811_10005151_pt1 | contig 16494 bp, 23 predicted proteins | sample YCmetagenome_FD_207642 | JGI IMG/M metagenome (GOLD analysis project Ga0310811, IMG submission 207642) | Soil microbial communities from experimental microcosm in Duke University, North Carolina, United States - YC | ecosystem: Engineered > Artificial ecosystem > Soil microcosm > Unclassified ...
CTGTTCGTCGGCAGCGGTGGCTACATCACTTGCTCAAATGTTGAATGTCCTAACCCTGACTACGCAGAGGCCCTGGCCGCCCACCACCAGGTAGATTTGGAGGAGGCAGAACGTAAGGCGCGAATTGATGAATTGAACAAACTTCCTCTTGATGGCGCTATAGATCAGTGCTACATCGCGCTGGCAAAACACAGGGACAGTCGTTTGGCCCAGCTCCAACACCGTAAGAGTCAAGAGCCAGAATGTATTTGTGGGCTAGGCGACAAAACATCAGGTTATCGCACAGATATTGTATGCCCCAAACATGATGGACACCATAAGGACAAGTCATGAACAAGATCACTAGTTTTAGTATTTGTAAGAACGGCCTAGAACATGCTTTTAAGTCGCCTACTCTAATAGTCATTACTGAACCAAACGTAATAATGCCCCTCGTCTACTTTAGGAAACCGGCGCATATGACAGATCAGCAGTTCCAAGCAGTAGTCGATGACATTTCAAATCAGATAAAGGGCCTGTCGAGTGAGACAGTGAAGGTGCTTGAATCTGATGACTGTAAGAATACTAAGGAGGAAATGTGATGAAAGTAACTGTGAAGGGTCTACTTATAACAGTTATATTGATTGCCTTTTTGGTTGGCACTCTTTATCTATCAATCGCAGTAAACCATGCCCATGATCGAGCAGTAATTGAGCAGGCTAAAAGAGAGTTACGGGAGGAGCGATGATCCACAGTCAGCCCAATGATCTTCCACAATTTGTCAGACGTGTCAGGCTGCTTCTAGACGAAACTCAAGAAGAGTTTGGCCAACGATTCAAACTAACCAGTAAAGCGATCAATCATATTGAAAAAGGTGATACTAAAAATATAAATCCTGAGCTAGCTTGGTGGCTTATTAGTAATGTAAAGCTCTGCGAGAGCTGTCACGGCACTGGAATGGCTCAGTCGGGAACAGAGGGAAGTAATGAGTAGCCCAATACGCGAACATATTAAAGAATACGCTGACAATCATCAGCTTGGGAGCACTAAAGACTCAGCAGAGCTACGGAAACAACTATGGACAAACATGCCATGCTGCGAGTGCTGCTCCAGCGGTAAATACAGCTGCACGGCTGATGCCCCTTGCAAGCAGTGCTCCGACTTCTTGGATGACGTAGAAGCTCACACCGCCGCTCAGGTAGCTGCGTCCTATGAGCGTGGCTATAACAACGGCGCAGAGGATGCCCTAGCCCAGACCGCCGATAAGAACCCCAATAAATGGCAACGGCGAAGTTGACGTTAACTGGTATGTGATGCACTGGGATGATGAACAGCAGGTATGGAACCGCGCTCGTTACGCAGACATCGTGAAAGAGGTTCAGGCCCACCTCACCACAGGGCAGAAGGAGAAGACGGAATGAGTGTTTGGGTTACTAACGAGGATGGCCAGACAGAATACCCAGACACGGGTGGTATTAGCGATGGCTACCACACTTTTGATGAGCTGTACGAGTTTCGGATGCTCTACAACGCTGAATGGTTCAACTTAATGGCTTACATGTATGATGAATACTTTAGTGGGCCCCATCCTGTAAAGAGTAAACGTCATAGCGATGGCGAGTTGTGCTTCGGTGGTGGTTGGTTTGTTGTATCTGTTGACCTCCCAAGTGGTCAGGTCACGAACCACTATCAAATGAATGACTGGCCTTTATTCCAGATTGATGAAGTCGAAAAGGCTCCCGAGTGGGACGGCCATTCGCCACAAGATGTCGTGGAACGCTTGCGCAAAGATTTGGAGCGCACGTCATGACCCCTCCACCCTCCCGCTCACAAGGTGATGAAGACTCAGTGGTCTTGGTGTCGGAGCGGGTGAGGCCGATGCTTGAGACACCAAGTACGGCGCAGTGCTTGGCCATGATTAAAGATTTTGCTACTAGCAGCGAGTTCAAGACCCTTTCGCCTCGGCATATGGAGTACATCGCACGAATAGAGCTGTACTTTCTAAATTCTTCGCGAGAGCTACACAAACGAGAAGCAGCGGCAGTAACGAGGGTGGTAACGCAGCTAAGAAGCAAGCGCGAGGAGTGCATATTTGCGGACGGCGGCCTACAGCAACCATTCTATGCCGTTCCTGACAGTTACTTCGACGAGATGCTATCCCAGCTCCAGTAACCTAAACAGGAAAGGTAAGGTGATGAAGAAAGTACTTTTGATAACTGGATTGATTATCGCGGGTCTCGCGACCCTGGCATGTATCATCCCGAGCTTCGTTTTGCTGTATATCGGTCTCTTCGGAGGTAATGTTGGTGACGGTCAGGTGGGTGCAGCCTTTACGCTATTTTTCCTCTCAGTGCTACCGATAGCTGGCGCAGTTGCTTGCTACTTCGAGCTAGCCGCCTAAGCCCTCCAGGGCCAGCGGCCAACCGTGACAGAACAACAGACCTTAAAGAGGAGTAGAATAAACACATGATCTATCTAGTATATGGTGCAATCCTAGTGGCCGGAATCATAGCCATTGTTCTAACGGTATTCGAAGTGAGATATAGACACCTAAAGGGTGAAACACCAGAAGACTATAAGAAGTTTAAGCGGCCTAAGTAAGATGCTACTAATCTGGCTTATTGTCTGGTTAATTTCAGGCTGCCCCAAGCTTAGAAAGTGGAACAATTGGGCGATTGGACTCGTTATTTGTGCAGCCATGGATTTCGTCCCTATGATTCTAATGAGATATACTAAGTAAGCCCTCAGTACCACTTCTAGTGGTGTATGCCTGGGGGCATTATGGACGGGTATGCTAATTGTTTAGACTAGCCTTCTTCGAGGGAAAGTGTCGGTTAGAGCCCGGCCCCGTCCTATGGTATAATTACGTTGTTAAGCATACTACCGCGAAACGACCAACTAAAATAACCTCCGGCTCGCACGTCAGAGGTTATTTTAGTTGCAGTGAAGACCAGGGAACTACTGCTGAGTTATGTTGTCTTCCATGAGCCAGCAGCTGTGTATGCTTTACTGCTAACTGACTATATAAGTATATTAGCATAAGCATTTGAGAATGTCAATGCATTGCGTACAAAATGTACAAATGGTACACTAAGTACATGAAGTACACGTTATCTGAGTTTAGGGCTAATACAAGAGAAGCGTTTAACAAGGCAGAGAATGGCGGCGTCGTTTTAATTGAGCGTCACGGTATTGTTTTTGAGCTCAGGGTTATCGGGATGAATACACAAGACGAAAAAGGTAAAGCAACTGGTTTTAGGGCAAAGGTACCTGGTGGGTTCGCCGAGATCGACCCTAAGTACCTCGGCACAGACTTACATCCGTCTACAGTGGCAGAAATTAAGTCCGAGCCAGTTCGTACAGAACCAGAGGAGACAGGTAATGGCTAGTTTAACATCTGTAATGCGTGAGTCCTATGTTGAACGGATGTTCGCAGCATACTTTGCTCGCAAATTTTATATTCAACACCGCGCCGAAGCTGAAAGTACAAGTCCCTATGCAGTAACCGACGAGATTCCTACGATGCGGATAGTAGATAACCCAATAACCAAAGGCCAGGGGCACGTATCATCGGTTCATTCAAGCGTGACCCGTGGCTTCTTTGGAGGTATTAAAGGCTTCAGTGCAAGTGGTGGTGGGGGAAGTTGGGAGCTAGATACCAAAGTTCAGTTCGACCACATAAGCATGTGTCCCATTACAGGTCGCGAGTTTACTGATGCGGAGCTAAAAAAGTATTATGACGACTGGGATTATCAAATAGAGTCTCATGGGCGAACAGAAGCAAAGCAGCTTACACGATATGAAGATCCAGGAACCGGGACTATAACGTTTAGGTATTATAAGATTGACTTCCGCTTCAATAGGGAAGATTTAGAAGACCTACAGATGGTAAATCGATCCGGCGATGACTTGATTACTTATATAGAGGGTCACATCGTATCAACCCATAAGCCACTTGTAGAGCCATTGGAGGAAACGACGTGAGAGAGATTCAAGAGGTTGAAGCTATCATTGCTCCCGTCTATTTAGTTGGTGGCTCTGTTCGCGATATGTTTCTTGGTAGAACCCCTAAGGACTATGATTTCTGCACCCCACTTTTACCAGAAGAAATAGAGAAACGAGTCAAAGATGCTGGCAAACGGGCCTTTACCACTGGTAAGAGATTTGGGACTATTGGCTTCAAAGTAGACAAGGACTTTGTTGAGGTTACTACCTTCCGGAATGAAGTGTATACAGGCTCCCGTAAGCCCACAGTTGAGTTCGTGAAGACAATCACGGAAGACCTAGGCCGACGTGATTTCACTATGAACGCAATCGCTCTACGTGGCTCTAAAAAGATTGATCCCTTCCGCCGCGAGCGGGATATAACTGACAATAAGGTACTGCCTCATCCAACCTGGGTCGCTGAATGTAAAGAGCACGGTGCCATGAATTGTGTAAATCCTGAGCGTACTATCTGGCGCTGCCTAACCTGTAATGTTGGTGCTTATCGCGCTGTAGTATTTGGAGAGAAAGAATGAGCAAACTTACTGAATTAAGAGAGAAGATAAATAAACTATGAGTGACTTAGACAAGAGATTAGAGGAGGCGCTAAAAAAGGCGTTGCCAGGTGACACGGAAGTAACAAAGTATAGGCGAACTGTTTACATTGGTTATATCAAACAGGCCATTGAAGACGCTGGCTATTGTGACCCTGCAGACACGGCAAGTAAGATATTCAATCTGGCTCATGAATATGCACAGGCGGACGAAACCATGATTGGTGCCGAAGAGCTACGAGGCTATCATTACTTTAATGCCATTCACACTGTCGGCAAATTTGACGGAAGATAATAAATTCTAGGGGGGTATCCTTACAACCCCAGCTAGAACGAATTATCCATATTACTTAACACATGCGACGCATTAAAACTGCATCGCATGGCCCTTAGTAAGAAAAAAGCGTATTACTTTGAATTAGCAAATAACCTTTCACACAGACTTTTCACTGTAGTATAATGGTAGTAACAACATACTTTCTCAAAAAGGTCAGGTATAAGTCACGTGGGAGCTTTTCCGAACAAAGATACACAGTGGAAACCAGGACAATCTGGTAATCCTGCAGGTATGCCTAAAGGAATAAAGCATCTTTCTACTCGCATTCAGGAAATGATGGAAGACGAGAACTTTGAGATATTTCTCGTTGATCCGAAAGAGGGTTATAAGAAATTTGATGGTGTGCCTGCAAAAGCCATCGTGACTGTAGCAATGCGTAAGGCAGCTGCAGGTGATAAGCAATGGGCTGATTGGTTAGCTAATCATGGCTATGGCCAGAAAATGGTACATAGCAACGACCCTGAGAATCCTATGCCAGATGGTGGGGTGAACGACCCAGCACTTGTAGCGGAGTGGACTGAGTTTTTGAAACAAAAGAGCAAAGATGAGCAACCTTAACGGGTTGTCTCCTACAGCGTGGATAGTAGCGAACAGCATCATCAACGAAAACCAGCAGCCGATAGAGTTCAAAAACCATCGGTTCTTAATTGAGCCCTTTGATGATATGCACCATGACATCGTGTCGAAGAAGTCAGCACAGATTGGCTTCTCTGTTTTGTCTATCCTCAAGTCCGCATGGCTGGCTAAGTACGAGGGATTGAACACCATCTATGTACTCCCGACGCAGGACATCGTGAAGGGATTCGTAAACCCTAAGGTTGACCCACTCATCGCGAGCAATGAAGCAATTAAGAACATGGTCTCAAAGGACTCTGTGACGCTTAAACAAGTGGGGAATAGATTCATCCACTATAAGGGTTCATCATCGCAGAGAGAGGCTATTAGCACGTCTGCTGACCTGTTAGTGATTGATGAGTATGATCGTTGCCTAGATATGAACGTACTTAACACGTATGACTCACGTCTTCAGGCGAGTGACTGGGGCTGGCGCTGGCGATTTAGTAACCCCAGTGCCGTTGGGTTTGGCGTGGATGCACTCTATAACGACTCAGATCAGCGACATTGGATTGTTACCTGCCACCACTGTAATCACCAGATGTATATGGACTTCGAACGTGATGAGGCTAGGAAGACCCACTACGTTGATCAGAAGCGAGCTATCTACGCCTGTGGTAGCTGCAACGAAGAGCTAAGCGATTCAGACCGGCGCAATGGTGAATGGGTTGCAAAATACCCCGGGCGAGACAGGCATGGCTACTGGTTCTCGCAGATGATGGCACCTTGGGTCAGTGCAAAGCGAATCATCGAACAGAAAGAAGAAAGCTCAATCGATTTCTTCCACAACTTTGTGCTTGGTAAGGCCTATACGCCAAGTGATATGATCGTGAACCGCGAGACAATCCTCCGAGCCTGCGCACCAAGTACCATTCCACGCATCAACGTAGCTATTGGTGTCGATCAGAACGTGTCAGAACAGATATGGGTTGCTGCTACGCCACAAGGAGTGTTTGCACATGGTAAGGCCAAGAGCTGGGAAGAGATAGAGCACCTCAAGCTGATGTACAACGCCATTGTTGTCTGCGACCCTAACCCATATTCCACTATGCCAAAGCAGATGGCTAAGAAGTATCCAGACTGGTATATGTGCTACTTCAAGCAAATGGATGGCCTCGACATTCTTAAGTGGAACGGTAGCGTTGTATACGCCGACAGGACGCGTCTGTTGGACTTAGTGGCTACAGAGATTGCCGAGGCTAAGTTCTTGTTCAGAGAGCATCCATACGCGCTTGAGGACTATATCAAGGATTGGTCTAACATCTACCGCACAACAGTTGAGAAAGAAGACGGCAGGGTAAAGAGCGAATGGCTCAAGAAGGAGGGACAACTGAGCGACTTCAGCTTCGCAACGGCTTATTGCCGCATTGGATTAGGAAGGGTGATGGGCGGTGTATCACAGTTCATAGAGCCGGAATATGAGGCGAGCGATTCGCCAGTTACTGAGTCGATTGTAAGTGATGGTAGGCTCAGGACTTCATTGGGAAGCACAGTAGAAGAAACATTCGAGGAGATGTGATGGAAGAACAAGACAGACGATATAGGGTACTCATAACACTGCAGCGATCGGACAGGCCACGGTACTGGACGTTCAATTGCCATAACTGTAACTGGAAAGTGTGCGAGCTTTCGAATACTGAAGTTGTCGCAGCTAGCGACGTCATGGACATGCACAATGGTGAGCTCGTCATGGTAGGGGTACGTTGTGATGGCCGCAGTCCTACAGGGATTGGACGCTGTAATCGTTGGTACTACTTCATGTTAGGGGAGAAAGCACCACGCAAGGTATAATGAGCCTAGCGGACATTCCCCATCTACCTAGTGGGGAATGTTTCTTATGGGAAGCGGCAAGTACGCGGAAAATTACGATCCAGACATAATGCAGAACGGCTTCCGTACGGGAAAGCCGGCTATCTTTGACGACACTGTTACAATAAATGGATTGTTGAGCGGTAACATCTCTGCCCGAACAGCCATTCTAACCCTTGGTATAGCTAACACCGACCGAGTGCTGACCAGTACATCTGACTATGCAACATTTAACACCGCAGTGAGCGATCTATCGACTGCAGGCGGTGGGCAACTGTATGTCCGCGGCCCACTGTCCTTCGCCCCAACTGACCACCTTCGGTTGAAGAGTAACGTAACGGTCGTATTCGATAGTAGCGTGAATGTCACCCTTGCTGCAGGTAAGGGCCTTATAGCTCTCGGTGTGTCCAAGTGTAGGGTACAAGGCCTTAACGTTGATGCGAGCGCGCATAGTACTACGGATAAAGCGGTGCAAATTGGCGATTCATCTGGAGTCACGTCGTCTGACATAACTTTTAGCGATTGTTCCTTCCTTAACTGCAGTGGGTTCGGCATCTTCACATCGGCTAGCGGTACGAATGTTAACCAACGCGTGATCGTTGATCGGTGTCGTATCACCGGACGAGGCGGAAATGATCTTATTGGTGGTGGCCCACTGAATAGTACTGGGGCAGGTGTCCGCGATATTATCGTGACCAACAGTTTCATCGAGCAAGATGCCACACAGGGGGTGAACTACACGAATGCCTTTGACATCGTAGGTGCATATAGGCTTAAGTTCGTGAACAACATTGTCGCTGGCGGTATGATATTCGGTTCTGAGCAGTGGCCACACCGCCAGTCAATCATATCTGGTAATACGATCCGCAATCCGGGAACAGGCTACGTGTCGCAAGTTGGTTTCATCATCGACGCTTCAGCGAATCAGGAGTCACATTATATCAACATCACAAACAATACGCTTGAAAACAGCTATATACGCCTCACAAGCAATGCTTCTGGCCAATGCAAGAACGTCGTATGTATTGGCAACAACATTGACGCCACGGGCTGTACGAATGGCATCGTTGCCAAGAACGTGGATGGCCTTGCTATATCAGGTATAGTGTCTAATGCAACGAGTGACGGTATCAGCCTATCTGGTGTGACCAACGGACGTTATGATGTGCTTGTGAGGGATTGCGGTGGCGTTGGGTTTAACGTTGACAACACTTGCAGCACTAACAACTTTAGTAACTCATCGGTTATAAATTGTTTCGGTGTCGGTAACTTCAGTGGGTTTAGCAACTCACTGTTTAACGTAGTCGGCGCTAACCCAGTACGAAAGAACGCAGCCACGGTATCGACAACGCGCACTGTTGATCTAACCGACGGCGACTACCAAGTGTTTACACTATCTGCCAACACATCGTTCACATTTAATAACGCTAAGATAGCGGGCATGAGAATGACGGTGGTATTTATCACGGGAGGATTCACGGTAACACTTCCGTCGAATGTGAAGGTCGCAGGTGGGTCATTTACTGCGACTGGCACAAGCATACTTCGTCTAGTGTGGGATACCAACTGGCTCGAAGAGGGGCGTGCAATCGCTGTCGCATAGCTTTTTCTTTAGAGGTGGATGTCCAAAAGCCTAGCTAAACATGGCTCTTCCGCGTAGAATAGGAAGCAACAGAGGACTTCGCCCATAGACTTTTTTCTATGGTCGGAAACAATCCTTACACTCAGTCAAACAACGCCTATGAAGCTCCATTTATGGAGACCTACCTACCCGATGAGGAGTATGAGGTCTTCAACCTTAGCATGCCGGATGACCGGCTGCAGAAGATGCTGGTCGATTCACTTGATCTAAACATTGAATACTGGAACCAACGGCCCTGGGAGCTGCAGAAGGGCGACAAGGATAATGTTAACTTCCTGCTCGGTGACCAGTTAGACGACCGCGAGTTCCTAAGGACAGATGCAAAGTACATCGACAACCGTTTGTTCTCTTCTGTGAGAGCCATCCTAAGCTATGCTACAGGACAACTAGCCGTTCCTGAGCTCACACCTAGTCGTAGCGATGAAATCTATCTGAAGGGCGCGAGAGATCTGCAGAGCGTGCTCTACCAACACTCCGCAGATGAGAAGGTAGACGCCAAAACACGCTCTGCCGTCCTTAATCTGATCACTCGTAAGCGTGGATACTTGAAACTTCGCTGGGATCCTAATGCCGGTATGTACGGCGACGTGGTTACTGAGGTGTGCAACCCCGAAGACATCATTATTGATCGCTATGCGTCTTACCTTTCCAACCCAAACGTGATCTATCACCGTATCCGTTGCTCTGTAGAAGAGCTTTGCGCTCGTTTTCCGAAGAAAAAGGGTGAGATTATGCAAGCATTCTCGATTAAACAGGGTCGATTCACCCAAATGTCGCGCTATGTAACCTATTTCGAGGCCTGGTTTACCTATATGGACGACAAATTAGTACCTCGAGAGGGCGTTGCCTGGTTTTTGCATGATCCAACGAACCTTATCCTGGATAAGATGCCGAATCCGAACTGGGTCTACACCGGTGATGACAAAAAGGACAAGATGACCAATGTTATGACCCGTCCACCAAAGCCTTTTGTGGCATTTAACTACATGAACCTGGGCCACAGCTACATCGACGAGACGTGTTTGTTCGAGCAAGCTAAGCCAATGCAGGAAATGCTCAACCGACGTGGCCGTCAAATCTGGGAAAACGCCGATTATGTGAATGGTCGCTGGGTTGCAAGCAAGAAATCCTTCACACAAGAGGACGCCTACAAGATTGTTAACAAGGGCGCGAAGACTGTGGCCCTTGCTGACGCCGAGGATGTATCTAAGTCACTCGTAAACGTCGCCTCTGCCGAATTACCGGCATACGTTTATAACACCCTGCTTGATGCGCGCAACGAAATCGACCAAATGATGGGCACGCCATCTGTCTTTAAGGGTGCGCAGCCCTCCCAACAGGATACCTTAGGCCGCGACATGATGGTCAAGCAGCAAGCTGGTATGCTACAAGACGATCTTGTAAAGGCTATCTCCACGTCTATGGAGGAGTACTACAAGATTAAGCTCCAAATGATGCGCACGTACTACACAGACGACTATTGGTTCCAGTGCAAGGGCGCAGATGGCAAGTTCGAGTTCATTATGATTAACGGAGATTCGATCGACTCCAATGTGAAGATTGGCGTCCAGGTAGACTCCACGCTCCCACTGGACAAGCAACAGATTCGTGCAACCGCCCTTGAACTTTGGAAGGCGGGTAATGCGATTGACTACCGTAGTCTTATGGAAGACCTCGGTTTACCTAACCCAGATGTCCGAGCTGAGCGTTACATGAAGTCTCAGCTTGACCCGCAAGGCTACACACGCTCTATCGAGCTCAGTCAAATCAACACTGACGCCGAGGCAGACATTAAGCTCCTGACAGACAACAAGGTTCCTGAGGAGCGAGACGAATACGACCAAGATTACCTCAATTACTTCAATAAGTATGTTGCCTCTAATAGATTTGCGAAGCTACAGGGTACTGATGTCGAAGCAGCACAGCGCATCCTAGCGTTCCTCATGAGCGTCCAACATGTAGCTAATGATAGTGCGAATCTCCAAGAGATATTGGATGACGCAGAGATGTTGCCACTACCTCAGCCACAGCCAATGGCGCCTCCAGGCAGCGCACCGCCAGATGGTATGGCTCCTCCCGGAATGCCCCCTGGCGTTCCAACAGGACTACCACCACAACCTGGCGCAGCTCCACAGCTCGCAGCACCACCAGTTCCAACGCAATAAAAAGAAAGGGATTTTATGAGCGAAGAGACACAAGGAACACCAATCATTACAGAAGCAGACAAGGCGCTATTCGAAGAGAACGCAAATTTTGTCGATCCTGGCTTAGTTCAGCCTGAGGAGCCCAAGAAAGAAGAGGAAGAGCCTAAGACTCCAGAAGAGGAGAACGAAGAGCCTGAGCAGATTGAGGATCCAGAGCCGGTTGTTACTGTGCAGGATCCCGGCGACTTTGTTCCCAAGGATTACTCATTCGAAGTAACCGTCTATGATGACGAGGGTAAGAACGGTAAGACTGTTAAGGTAAACTCAATTGACGAGTGGGAAGCCTTGCTCGATAAAGATAGCAACTTTGGCTCATCCTCAGCTCTATTAAAAGCTCAAAGACTCGCTACTAAGATGGAGAGCAATCTTGAGCGCGACAAAGCGGACTGGGAAAAGCAAAAGAGCGAGTTTGATTCCCAGGTTGAGAAAGCCAACGAGCGCCAGCAAAACATTGATGGCATTGCTGCCGAGATCGAGTACCTCGTATCGAAGGGAAGATTGCCTGCAGTGGATCCTGAATATAAGGATGCTGACTGGCGTGATCCACAGATCGCCAAACAACCAGGTGTGAAGGAGCAGGTCGACCTTCTTAACTACTACGTCAAAGAGAACAAGGCTCGTCGCAAAGCCGGCCTGAAGGACATGAGCATCACCGAAGCCTTCTATGAGTTACGCGAAGAACAACAGTCGAAGGCCGACAAAGAGGCTCACAAGGCCGCAGGAGAAGCTCGTAAGGCAGCGGGCGCACGAATAGCTGGTAACTCGCCCGTACCGGTCACAACAGCTCCTAAGGGTATCGCTGTTGGCCGTGCAGGTACACTTCGTGATCTTGACCCCGGTTGGTAGTTGACTGTTGTACTGGGCTAGTAGATAATACAGGTAGCGGATATTCCCCATCAAAACTGATGGGGAATTTTCTTATGGCGGAATTCTCCCCACGTAAAGGAGAAAGTAATGTCAGCCACTGCTCAGAATGACAGGGTTAACAACATTACGCTTGAGGACATCAACGCGAAGGTTGTAGACACTGTCAACCAATCGAGCGAGATCATGAAGCGTGTCGTCAGTCGCCCTAAGCGATGGAACGGCCGAAGCTTTCAGTTCCCGCTCTTCACTAACAACTCGACCCTTGGTCAGAGCTTTAAGGGTACAGAGACGTTCGATACTACCATCGACTTCAACACTACTCAGGCAACTATCTACCCAACTGGGTATGCACAGCCTGTCGGTGTAAGCGTTGTTGAGCGTTCTATTAACGCCACTCCAGCTGGTGTGATTGAGCTCTACCAGGCTTCTTACCAATACGCACAGAACTCGATGATTACCGCCCTTGGTAACATCTTCTATGGCTTTGGTATCGGTAACGACTTCGACGGTCTGGGCAACATCGTAGATGATGGTACGAGTACTTCTAGCTACGCCGGTCTGACTCGATCGACCTATCCAACGATCAACGCCTTCCTAGTTGCTGCTTCTGGCGGTGTCCTTGACCTGGCCACAATGGCGAGCGCCGACGATGGTGCAACTATCTCGGGTACCATGAGTGAGACGCCAAACGTAATCTTGACCAACCAGACGGTTTGGAGCTTGTACGACAGCCTCCTCGAACCTACTTCTCGTGCTACCTACAGCAGCATGGGCGGTGAGTTCATCAATGGTGGTACTGGTGTACAACAGAACCCAAGCCAAAGCGATGCGCTCCGTCTTAATGCTGGTGCAACTTCGGTCACCTATCGTGGCAAGCCAATGGTACGCGACCAAAAGAGCCCAAGCGGCAAGATGTGGTTCCTGAACGAGAACTGGTTCGAGTTTAAGAGCCTTCCACTCACTGGCTTGAACGTAGTCGCTACGACCGAAAGCGTCACCACTGGTGCGTACGACAACTACAAGGTTTCTGCCTTCCAGTTCCGCTCACCAATGATGCCTGTCAACCAACTTTCTGAAGTCGGCATCTTCGTCATGTACGGTAACCTCTACTGCCTGAACCCTAACCGTAACGCTTTGATCACTGGCATCACAACTACTTAAGGAAAGGAAAGGAAAGGAATATACTATGGCACTTTCCGCAGCAATGCAGATTACCGATCAGGATGTTCGCACCACGGCTTCGGCTCAAGGTGGTGAACTTCTCGGTCAGGTAGCGCAAACATCAGACGGCCGCACCTTTGCGTACGGTCGCAACGGTACTGGCGGTGGTACCGCATTGGCACCGGGTAAGCTTACCCAAGGTGCTCTCTCAACCGCTAACTATGTAAACCGCACAGGCGTAACCTATGCAGCCGGTACAAACCAGGTCACCTTTACACTGGGCACGACTGCAGCAACTGACCTGTTCAAGGGAAGTTACTTCTACGTGAACGCTGGTACTGGCGCTGGTCAGATGTGTCTCATCGTAGGCAACACTGCAGCAACCGCTGGTAACAGCAACTCCGTCACCCTGAAATTGAAGGACTCACTGTATGCAGCAACCGCTGTCGCTGACTCGAAGTTCAGCGTTCAGCCAAGCCCATACTCGAGCATGAAGATTTCAGACCACACTGCAGCAACCGCAATCTTTGCGACCGGTGTTCCGCTGGTATCTGTTGCCGACACCTACTACGCCTGGTTCCAGGTTGGTGGCCCAGCTTCGGTTCTGGCCAACGGTACTCCTGCAGTTGGTGGCAGCGTGATCCCAAGCGCGACCACCGACGGTGCAGTCGACGTTGATGGTGCGGCCTCAGTGCAGCCTAAGGTTGGCTACACTCTTATCACTGCAGTATCTACCGAGTACCGTGCGGTCTACCTAACGGTTAACCCACAGTAGGGGGCGCTATGTCTAGTGGTGCATACCTCGAAAACTACGAACCACTTAAGATTGCAGGTGGCTTCAAAACGAAGCTGCCTGTCACTCTGAGTGGTACGAGCGCCAACCTCTCTGTTGGTGGAACGCTAGCGGTGACAGGGAACTCAACCCTCTCTGGAACGCTAGCTGTCACAGGTGCGATCACTGCAACCGGCGGGGTGACTGGTCAATCGTTCGTAGTTAACTACATTGGTCAGACTACTGAGGCTGCAACGGATCGCGTGATCTTTACCGCCCCTGTGGCATGTCAGGTAACTGCTGCTTACGAAGTACACGCGGTAGCAGCGGGCGGCGCTTCTGCGCTCCAGGTCACCAAGGACACCGGTACGACCGCTCCCGGAGCAGGTACCGATCTCCTGACTAACAACACAAATACTGGTTTTGACCTGAACGCTACAGCGAACACGGTACAGACGGGTACACTGACTGGCACAGTCGCAAGTCTGCAGCTCGCCGTCGGTGACCGTCTTGCAATTGACTTCGCTAACACGATTCAGTCAACGGCCGGTCTGAATGTGGTCGTACTCCTAAAGACGATCTAACAGACAAACTAAAAGAGGCTCTCCCCTTTGGGCCTCTTTTAGTTTCACGCCGAGTTTTCACAATCTTATTGTGAGTGTTACAATAGGCATATATGGACGTGGAAAAACTTACTCAGATGAGGGATGAGGCCAGTAATCGCTTTGATGAGCTTGAGCGACAGCGACTATCTATCGAAAAAGAACAAGAGCAGCTCCGTGGCAAATTTGCCGCATATACTGAACTTATCTCGCAGGCCAGTGATCCTGCTAAAACTATAAAGGCGGAGGGCAAGAAGAGTGCAACCAAATAACGCGGCAGGGCCAGGAAGCGTACAGGAAAACGATGTAGCACCTCGCCCACTACTCGAAGGTGTGAGTGAATATCAAGTCGTAACCATCCTTAACCCATTGTCGGTTGACTTCATTGGTAAGGTGGGGCAGTCAAAGCCCGTAAGTTTACCCTTTGAGGTTCGCAAGGATGGTTATACCAATCCTTTGACCCGTACTGAAGAAGATGTGACGCGCAACTACGGCTTAAACCTGAAAAATCCTGACCATCAGGCTCGTATCCCTATCAGTAGTAATGTGCATATCCCTAGCGGTAGGACAATTAACCTGCAGGGCAATGAGGCCAAAGTCATTGTTACGCAGCTTGTTAATGAGATCCTCCAGCGCGAAGGTAAAAAACTATTCCTAGCCGATCCTACTACCCGAGTTGAAGTGGAACGTCGCATTGTGATGTCTATTCGAAGCCTGGAAGATGTGCTTGGAACAGTACAAAGTGTCCAGACCCAGATCAACGAAGGTTTAAACAAGGTTAACGAACAAGATGAGCCAGAATTCCCAGGACTTGCTCAAACAGCTCCAGCTGAAAGTGCAGGAAGCGGAGCAAGCGGAGACGCGGCTGGGGAACGCCCAGCGCGAACTCGAGGCCGTCCGCCAAAAGCTCAGTAGTCTTAAGGAGACTATAGAAAAAGAGACTGCAAAGCTTCTCGCCGATCGAAAGAGGCTACTTAAAGATGCTGTAGGCCCCCTTGAGGCACAAATTGGTGACCTGAAAGTTAACCTCCAAGACCTACACCTTGAGCAGGAGGGAATTGCAGGGGTTATAGCTGACCTACAGGACGAAAAGGGAAGCCTTATCGAAGAGATAAATGATCTTGAGACCCAAAAAAGAAACCTTCTGGGAGGTAACGACGATCTTGAGCGTCTCCTTACTGAACGCCGAGCAATACTCAGTAGCATCGAGTCTCGTATCAATGAGCTGGAGGGTATCCCGAGTGCGCTGAAAGAGGAGATAACCAATCTAACCGCTGAGATTAGTAGTCTCACCGACGAAAAGTCCAAGCTAGAGGAGTTCATCAAGACATCGCAGGGGGCTTTAACGGACATTAAGGAGCAGAAGGCTAAGGAAATAAGCGCTGCAAACTCCAAAATGGCCTCAATACGTCAGGAAGTCGAACAGGAAACGGCCTCAATTGAGGTGCAACGCGAGGATATTGCTCTCCGTAAGAGGGCGCTGGATGATCGAGAGAAAATTCTGCGGATAAGGGAACAAAAAGCGGACATCAAAGAGGATAGGATCCGCCAGAACGCAGCGCTTTTAGACCTCTAGTTACTGGTGTATACTGATAGGAGCGGATATTCCCCAACCTTAGGGGAATTTTTCATGACTAGTAAGGCAATTACGCCCAACCAGAGGGAAGGGCTAAGCGCACAGAGCACGATTACTGGCCGACAAGAGTATTTGTCCAGCACCAACAACATTCTTAATGTGAATGCTACTTTTGGCGCTTCTTCGATCTCACTTCAAGATGGTTCGAACTCATCCATTAAGGCGACGGTCTTTGATCTAACCGATTCCAACCCTTTAGCGACCCAAATCGTTGATGCCAACGGCGATGCGATTACATCTTTCGGTGGCGGAACGCAGTATACAAATGGTGGCGTACCCCCAGCTAACCCAATTGGTACTGCCCCAATCTACAATAATGGGGGTACCTGGGC
>Ga0310811_10005152_pt1 | contig 16493 bp, 13 predicted proteins | sample YCmetagenome_FD_207642 | JGI IMG/M metagenome (GOLD analysis project Ga0310811, IMG submission 207642) | Soil microbial communities from experimental microcosm in Duke University, North Carolina, United States - YC | ecosystem: Engineered > Artificial ecosystem > Soil microcosm > Unclassified ...
CGTAATCGAGCCGGGTCGCCAGCTTCGCCTTGGTCGCCTCGGAGATGACACCGAATGGCACGCCGGTTTCCTCCGCGAGATCGACCATCAATTCCCGCAGACCGCCGGAATCATGCATGCTGGCGAGCCCGCCCGCCGCCAGCGGACGACCGGATGAAAACAGCCGCAGGGCATTGGCGAAATCGTCGAGGTTGTCGACCTCGATCACACCATGACGCTTGAACAAAGCGCGATAGGCGGCGTGATTGCCGGCAAGGGCGCCGGAATGACTGGCGGCCATGGCGGCACTTGTGTCGGTGCGGCCGACCTTCAGAGCAACGACCGGGACTTGCCTCTGCCGCGCTTTCTCCAGCGCCGCGATGAAGCCCTTGGGATCGCGCACGGTTTCCAGGAACAGGCCGACACAGCGGATCTCATCCTGGGCCAAGGCGAAATCGAGATAATCGGCGGCACTCGTCACCAGCTCCTGCCCGGCCGAAACAGCAAGGCTGAAGCGCAGTCGCCGGTCGTTATGGCAGAGCGATGAGAAGACGGTGCCGGAATGGGTAATCAACGCCAATGGTCCCGGCGCCATCCAGGCGGGTGGTGGAAAGCCGCAGACCCGGAAATCGGCGCCGAGATGATAGAAGCCCATGCAATTGGCGCCGCAGAGTGACATGTCGTTCTCGCGGGCAATGATCGTCAGGCGCTGGGTCAGCGGTGGCGTGATATCGTCCTCGAGATACGCACTGCCGAACATCACAGCCGCCCGTGCACCATGGGCCGCGGCCTCACGCATCGCCGCCTCGGCGCGGTGGTTGGCGACGCCGATGACCACGAGATCGACCGTCTCCGGCAATGAGGCGAGATCGGGATAGCAGATGCGGCCGTTGATCTCCCGGTAGGCCGGATTGACGAGATAGATGCGCCGGTCGCTGCTGCCCGCGGTCGCCGCCTCGATCATGCCGCTGCCGACCGTATCGGGCTTCGGCGATGCGCCGATCAAGGCGACACTTTGCGGCCGCAGCAGCGGGTCGAGCCGGTGGGGCATCATGCCGTGCGATGCCGTGCTGAGCGATGTCGTTCTGGCGGCTGTCATGCCGGATCCCCACCCGAATCGTTGGTAACTTCTGTCATGGCGGCCACCTCCCAACAGGACAGCCGGCCATATCATCCTCCCAGGCTTACGCAAAACCGATGGAATCGTCCATCCGGCGCCGCTTTCATCACCATATGCGCCTAGGTCATGTCCCTCCGTCGAGGCCGCCGGCATTTGCCTGCGACTCGGCCGCCATGGCAGTCATGCAGGATCGAACCGTCGATTTTCCAGCCGAAGGCTCCGAGATACCCATCGATGTGCGGCCGCTTTACCCTGACGACACCGCCCCAGGCGCTCGAAGAACTGTTCGAGATCCGCTGCACGGACAATCTCGCGCCGCGCTACAATATCGCCCCGACCCAGCAGGCCAGCATCATCGGCCGCGCCCAGAATGGCCAGCGCGAGCTGCGCAAATTCAACTGGGGGCTGGTGCCGCAATGGGCCAAGGATACCAGCCAGGCGGCAAAGACGATCAATGCCCGCTCGGAAACGTTGACGGAAAAACCGACCTTCCGTGAGGCCTTTGCCCGCCGGCGCTGCCTCATCCCGACCGACGGTTTCTATGAATGGGCGACGCGGGCCGATGGCGGTAAGCAGCCCTATTTCCTCGCCTTGGCGGATCGCCGCTGTTTCGCTTTCGCCGGCCTGTGGGAAGGTTGGCGCAGCCCAGCAGGCGAGATCCATCGCAGCTTCACCATCATCACGACGACGGCAATCGCCGAGCTGGAAGACCTGCATCACCGCATGCCGGTGATCCTGCCGCCGGAAAGCTACGCCGCCTGGCTCGATGCCGCCGCATCGCCGGCCAGTCTTCAGGCAATGCTGCAGCCTTACCGCTTGCAGCCGGTCACCCGGCTGGCGGTCGGCCCGACCGTGAACAATGCCCGCCGTGACGACGAAAGCTGCCTGCATGCAGCGCAGGCCGAGGGCGCTGCAATGCAACCCCGCTCCTTGTTCGACCAGGCCATACGCCACGCCAGCTGAATGGACGATGACCGCCATGGACGATGACCGCCGGGCGAATGCATGGTCTCTTTCGTTCACGAAACTCGACAGCCGGTCGCAACATACGGGATAGTGGCGACGCATCTTATCGAGTGGAATTCGTGCAGGGGAAGCATGGTCATCAATATCATCGATCCGGGGCAACCGGGCCGGTCACACAGCGACAGTGAACCGGCCCTGACAGCCGGCCACGAAGCGACGGGTTTCGGGCGCCGCGCAGATCGATGACACCCCTTTTCCGCTTCGTCATCGGACCGACCGCTTTGCTCGCCATGGGCCTCGGCTGGAGCGGCAGCTATACGCTGGCGAAGATCGCCACCATGCAAGGCGGCAGCCCGATCGGCATCGCCATCTGGGAGGGACTTGGCAGTGGCCTCCTGCTGCTGGTCGTCTGCGCCCTCGCCGGCAAATGGCCGCGCCTCGATCGACGCCATCTCATCTATTACACCGTCAACGGCCTGATCGGCCTTACCTTCCCCTCGGTGCTGCTACTCAATGTGGCGCCGCATCTCCCGGTCAGCATCACCACCTTGCTGATCCCGCTCTCGCCTTTGGTGACCTATCTCTTCGTGCTGGGGCTCAGGGTCGAGCGCTTCGTGCCATTGCGGGCGCTCGGTGTCCTCTTGGGCTTTGCCGGCGTGCTGATGATCGTGCTGCCGGAACACAGTTTGCCTGATCGGTCGGCGGTGGGCTGGGTGCTGGTCGGCCTCGTCGCCTCGGTTCTCTATGCGATGCAGAACGTCTATATCTCGCTTAAGAGCCCGCCCGGCGCCGATGCCCTGACCCAGACCGCCGCCATGCTGTCGATCGGCGGCGTTGTCATGTTGCCTTATGCGCTGGTCAGCGGCGACATCGTCTCGCCTTTCGCCCCCTGGACCACGATCACCTTCTGTGCCGCCGGCATGGGCGTCGTCAACGCCTTCTTCACCATCTGCTTCGTCTGGCTGGTGCGCAACAGCAGCGCCGTCTTCGCCTCGCAGACCGCCTATACCATCACGCTCTGCGGCACGGTCTGGGGCTATCTCGTCTTCGGCGAGCGGCACAATCTGTGGATCTGGGGCGCCATCTTTGCGCTGGTGCTGGGCGTGATCCTGGTGACCCTGGTGCAGGGCCGCGCCGCCGCCGGGCAGCTCGCGGAACAGGTGGCAGAATAGACGCGCTCTATCGTCGCTAGGCTGCGCGATCGATCAAATGCAGATAGGAGCCGGAGACGCTGCCGCGGCGGTGGCCATAGGCGCCGAGATCGCAACCGGCGGCATCGCGCACGGCGAACAGGCGACCATCTTCTGCCTCTGCGATAATGCTGGCATAGTGGAATTCATGGCCACGCAGCCGCGTGCCGGCTTTACCGAAAGCCGTGTCGGCGAGGAGTTCGACCTGCCGATAGCCGAGATGCAGCTTGCGTTTGGCGAAAGAGGTCTCCACGGGCAGCAGATCCAGCATCTCATGCGCGACGCCTGCGGCATCGGTCAGGCTGCGCCCGAGCACCATATAGCCACCACATTCGCCGTAGACCGCCTTGCCCGCTATGGCGGCATCCCGCATCCCGGCGATGAAACGCCGGTTGCCGGCGAGCTTGCCGGCATGCAGCTCGGGATAACCGCCAGGCAGGAACACGGCATCGGCGGAAGCGGCGGGTGTTTCATCGGCCAGCGGTGAGAAGAAACTGAGTTCAGCACCGGCCGCGCGCCAGGCGGTGAGCTGGGCTGGATAAGCGAAAGCGAAGGCGATGTCGCGGGCAATGGCGATGTGCTGGCCCAAAGGAGGGACAAGCGCTTGCGCCAGATCGCCCCGCTGCGGCGCCATCGCCATGCCGGCGACCTGGCGCAAGGCGGCGATATCGACATGGCGTTCAAGATGATCGGCGGCATCGTCGAGAAAGCGGGTGAGATCGCCATGCTCGCCGGCCTGGACCAGGCCCAGATGGCGCTCGGGCAATAGCAGGCGCGGGTCGCGCGGTACCAGGCCCAGCAGCGGCAGGCCGATCTGCCGGAAAGCATGGCGCAAAATCTCGGCATGGCGCGACGAGCCGACATTGTTGCAGATGACGCCGGCGACGCGAACTTGCGGATGGAACTGTCTGAGGCCGCTGGCGATCGCCGCCGCCGTGGCGCCCTGCCCTTTGACATTGAGCACCGCCACCACCGGCCAACCGATTTGCGCCGCGAGCTGGGCCGTCGACCCCGCCGGCAGATCGACCGCACCTGTTGGCGCTTCATCTTCACCAGGAGCAGGCGCCGCACCGTCGAATAGGCCCATGACGCCCTCGACGATCATCAGATCCGCCGGCTGCGAGGCGGCGATCAGGGCAGCAAGGCTGTCCGCCCGCATCGCCCAGGGATCGAGATTGAAACAGGGCGCGCCGCTGGCCGCCGCATGGAAAGCGGGATCGATGTAATCGGGGCCGGTCTTGCAGCCGCGCACGGCGATGCCCTGGCGCGCCAGAAGTCGCAGCAGGCCGAGCGTAAGGGTGGTCTTGCCGCTGCCGGAGGCAGCCGCGGCGATGATCAGACCGGGCGTGGACATGGGAAGCGCCGGCTCAGCAGGCTTCGGTTTGCTGGCGGCGGCCAAGCGGATCGGCAACCAGGCGCTTGCCCTCCAGGGCACCGATCCAGTCGAGGGCGGCGCGCAGGCGCACCACCTCGCCGATGACGACGATGGCCGGCGGCTCAATGCCTTGCGCCGCAACATCGGCGCCGCAGCGGCGGAGCGTCGTTTCCAGGACCTGCTGCTCGGCGGTCGTCGCCTTGGCCACCACGGCCACCGGCTCACCGGCGGAACGCCCGGCCTGCATCAGGCGTTCGGCGATGAGATCGATATGCTTCAGCGCCATATAGAGGACGATGACCGGTGAGCCCTTGCCGAGCGACATCCAGTCGACATTGTCGGGCACCACGCCGGTCGCGTCATGACCGGTGATGAAAGTCACCGCCGAATTGCAGTCGCGATGGGTGACCGGAATGCCGGCATAAGCGAGGCCGCCAATACCCGCACTGATGCCCGGCACCACGCGGAACGGCACCCCGGCCGCGACCAGGCTCAAGGCCTCTTCGCCGCCGCGGCCGAAGACGAAGGGATCGCCGCCCTTGAGGCGCAGCACCCGCTTGCCCTCGCGGGCCAGCTGAACGAGGCGCAACGAGATATCCGGCTGCTTCGCCGAAGGCTTGCCGCCGCGCTTGCCGGCATATTCCAGGATGACGCCGGGCCGCGCCATGTCGAGCACGGCCTTGTCGACCAGCGCGTCATAAACAATGACATCGGCCTGGGTGATCCCGCGCAGGGCCAATAGGGTCAACAGGCCGGCGGAACCCGGTCCCGCACCCGTCAACCAAACCCAGCCCGGCTCCAGTTCCGGTAAGGAATCGAGTAAGTTCATCATGCCGCCATCCTAAGCACGCGTCGCGCCCAGACTAGTCAAAATTGGACATCGACCACTAGAATAGCGCCATGACTCGCAAGCCAGAAGCCCCCGATCAGCCCCTGCGACGCGGCTGGACCACCGGAGCCTGCGCCACGGCGGCCACCAAAGCCGCCTTGACGGCGTTGCTGACCGGCGACTTTGCCGATCCGGTAACCATAACCCTCCCCAAGGGCGAGCAGCCGAGCTTTGCCCTGGCGCGGCAGGAGCGGCTGGCGGATGGCGGCTGCATGGCCTCGGTCATCAAGGATGCCGGCGACGATCCGGACGTGACCCATCTCGCCGAGATCCGCGCGACGGTGCGGCGCCTTCCGGTCGGCAGCGGTATCGTCTTCAAGGCCGGTCCGGGTGTCGGCACGGTGACGAAACCCGGTCTGCCTTTGGCGGTCGGCGAACCCGCGATCAATCCGGTGCCCCGGCGCCTGATGAGTGAAGTGGTCGCCGAACTGACCTCGGCGCATGGCGTTGCCGGTGATATCGAGATCGAGATTTCGGTGCCGACCGGGGCGGAGTTGGCGACCCAGACCTGGAATCCGCGCCTCGGCATTCTCGGCGGCATTTCCATCCTCGGCACCACCGGCATCGTCAACCCCTTCTCCTGCTCGGCCTGGATCGCCTCGATCCATCGCGGCATCGATGTCATCCGCGCGGCCGGCCTCAGCCATGCCGCCGCCTGCACCGGCTCGACCACCGAGACCGCCGTACAGCAGCGTTACGGCCTGCCGGATTTCGCCTTCATCGATATGGGTGATTTCGTCGGCGGCACGCTCAAATATCTGCGCCATCATCCGCTGGAGAAGCTGACACTCGCCGGCGGCTTCGGCAAATTCTGCAAACTGGCCGACGGTTTTCTCGATCTCCATTCCGGCCGCAGCCAGGTCAATCACGACCATCTGGCGGAGACCGTGCAGCAACTCGGCGGCGATATTGCGCTAGTCGACAAGGTGCGCGGCGCCAATACCGCCCTGGAGGTGCTGGAACTGACCCAGGCGGCGCGTCTTGATATTGCCAACCCGCTGGCCGCCCAGGCGCAGAAAGTGGCATTGGAAGCCTGCGACCGTGCGGTCGATATCGAGGTGCTGATTTACGATCGCAAGGGAGGATTGGTTGGCCATGCCGGCTTCGCCAAACCTTGAGAGTTCATCAGGCCCTGAGATCCTCCTGCTCGGCGAGACCGGAGAGGCGGCCGAGCTTGCTGCTGCGCTGCAGGCGGTTGACGGTTGCAAGCTGTCTCGACCACGCGATCTCGATATAGCGGCGCAGGACTTCACCAATGCAGCAAGGCTGGTAGAACGGCTGTCGAGCCGCCCCATCAAGTTGCTGGTGAATGCCGCCGATCCCTATGATGCCGGATTGAACGACTGCGCGCTGACGGCCGCCAATGCCGCCGATATCCAGTTCCTGCGTGTCTTGCGTCCCGCCTGGAAACGCGATCCGCTTGATAGCTGGATCGATGTCGCCTCGGTCGGCGCCGCTGCGGATATCTGCCGCTGGCACGGCAAGCGGGTCCTGGTGACGCTGGCGGAAACGGATCTCGCAGCCTTCGCCGGCAATGATCGCTGTCATTTTATCGTCCGCCTGCCGCAAGCACCGAGGCAGCCATTAGCGCTTGCCCATCACGATCTAATCACCGGCCGCGATCCCTTCCCCTGGCTCGAAGAACGCCGCCTGATGATGGAACAGCAGATTGACCTCATCGTCTGCCGCAACAACGGCGGGCTCGATGCCTATGCCAAGATCGATGTCGCCCGCGATCTCGCCATCCCGGTGGTGATGATCGGCCGCCCGCCATCGGCGACCCAGCCGCAGGTCGATACGATCGGCCAGGCGCTCACCTGGATCGATGCCTGGCGCAAGACGCAGAACCACAACGACGGAAGACCCTCATGACCGTGCAACCGATCGTGCAATTCCCCGATCCGCGCCTGCGGCAGGTCGCTGCGCCCGTGGCCGTTTTCGATGCCGCGCTGCGCCAGCTCGCCGATGATCTCCTGGAGACGATCCGCGCGGCGCCCGGCCTCGGCATCACCGCCCCGCATATCGGCATCTTGCAGCGTCTCGTCGTCCTGGACCTGCCGGAGGCCACCAGTCACGGCATCTATGTCAATCCGCAGATCCTTTGGTCGTCGGACGAGAAAATCCGTCACCGCGAGGGCAGTGTATCGATGCCGGGCGTGCTCGATGAGATCGAGCGCCCGGGCAAAATCCGCCTCCAGTACCAGGATCTCGACGGCGCCGAGCATGTCGAGGAAGCCGAGGGCCTCGCCGCTATCTGCCATCAACACGAGATCGATCAGCTCGATGGCATCTTCTGGATCCAGCGCCTGTCATCGCTGAAACGGCAGCGCCTGATCAAGCGCTACGAAAAAATCCTGAAGTCGCATGACTTTGCGTCAGATGACGACTAAGCGGCGCACCGGCGAGAAGAAAGTAACAACCGCTGAAAGTCCATAACCGGCGATCGCGAACCACAGCACCCCATCGAGACCCAGCAGCGGCAGCAGCAAGCCGCCTACTAGCGCGCCCAGTGGTATCGGTCCGTCATTGGCGACCCGCACCGCCGCCGAAGCGCGCGCTAATTGCTGCGGCGGCATCAGGCGCTGGCGGAGATGCCTTTCATGCACGGCGAAATAACTGGTGACGCCATCCTGCAGGATCTGCTGCAGGACCAGCATCGGCACCACCCAATATGGCAGCAGACCGGAAAGCGGCAGCAGGATGAAACTCAGCGACTTGATGGCAAAAGCGAGGATGATGCCTGGGCCGACCGGCAGCCAGCTCGCGGTCCAGCGGATCATCATGGTGCCGAGCAGCGAGGCGATACCGCCGGTGGCGATGATCAGACCTAAAGTTGCCGGCGATATATGCAGGCGGTTGATCAGGTAAAAGACATAATAGGCGCCGATCATGGCACCGAAGAAGGTCCGCAGGCTGCGCGCAACTAGCAGCGGCCGCAACAGCGGCTGGCGCCAGATTGCCTGCAACCCTTCCTGCGTCTCGCGCCATAGCTGCCCTGGTGCCGCAGACCGGACCACAGGCTTTTCCTCCGCATGACGGATCCGCAGCAGGAACAGGGCCGAGAACAGATAAGAGACGGCATCGATCACCAGGGTCGCGGGCGCGGTGATCACCTGCACCAGCCAGCCGCCGATCGGCGGGCCGATGACTTCCGTCGTTGCATCGATCTGCTCGCGCCTGGTATTGGCCTTGAGCAAGGCTGCCGGCCGCACCAGTTGCGGCAGTAGCGACTGGTCGGCGATATCGAAACTCAGCGACAAGATCGACATCAGCGCCGCGACGACGATCATCTGGCCGATGGTCAGCCAGCCGGCCCAGGCCGCCAGCGGCAGCGAGATCAAGGCGCAGAAACGCGCAAGGTCGGCGGTGATCATCAGGTTGCGCCGCTGGCGCCGCTCGACCCAGGTCCCGGCAAAGAGACCGAGCAGTAGCACCGGCAAAGAGGCAGCGACAGAGAGAAAGCTCAGCTGCTGCGGCGTTGCCTGCAAAGTGATGACGGCCGTCATCTGCAGGGCTTCACGCGCGATCTTGCTGCCGAGATTGGAGGCGCAGAAGGCGGTCAGCAAATGGCGGAAATCGCGGCCGGTGCCGGCATCCTCCACATTCACCTCGGCTGTATTCGCCTTCCCCATCGGCACCTTGCCCGTCCGGTCTCAGTCGCGCGGCTTGCGCAAAGCGTGCTGGTGATCGACGTGATAGAGGCGGCTATCGATGAAGTCCGATGCGCCGAAGACCCGGCCGACGAAGATGATGGCGGTGCGGGAGATCTGGCTGCCGCTCAGTCGCCCCTCGATATCGGCCAGCGTGCCACGCAGGATCAGCTGGTCCGGCCAGCCGATACGGAAAGCAATCACCACCGGGCAATCGGCGCCGTAAAGCGGCGTCAGCTCACCCACCACCTTGCCGATATTACGGATCGAAAGATGGATCGCCAGCGTGGCACCCGATTTGCCCAGCGTGGTGAGATCTTCACCCTTCGGCATCGCGGAAGCCTCGCCCTCGGTGCGGGTGAGGATGATGGTCTGGCTCACTTCCGGCAAAGTCAGCTCATTGCTGAGCACCGCAGCCGCCGCGGCAAAGGCCGGCACGCCCGGCGTCACGTCATAGGCGATGCCAAGCTGGTCGAGGCGGCGCATCTGTTCGGCCGTTGCACCATAGATCGAGGGATCGCCGGAATGCACCCGCGCCACATCCTTGCCGGCGGCGATCGCCTCCTGGATATGACCGATGATCTGGTCGAGATGCAGCGACGACGTGTCGATCACCAGCGCCCCGGGACGCGCCAAGGCAACGATGCCGGGCGGCACCAGCGAGCCGGCATAGAGCATGACCGGCGCTTCCTCGATCAGCCGCTTGCCTTTCACCGTGATGAGATCCGGGTCTCCGGGGCCGGCGCCGATGAAATGCACGATACTCATGAAAGCCTCTTAATTTGTATGCAGTACAACGTCAGTTAACTTGCCGACCGGATGGCGAAGCTTCCGCCGGCTGGTCGACCGGCAGGGCCGCGAGCGCACAGGTGGCCCGCACTGAGCGCCGCTTCGGCAAGAGCAGATAGGCAGCGGGTCCGAGAGCGGCCAAAGCCGCCGCCTCGGCCACACCATGGCAGCCGATGGCGCGGAAGACCGCCTCCGACGGATTGGCAAGCCGCGGCGTCTCGCGCTCCAGGTCGGCTGCCGGAAAGAACTGCAGCGGCAGGCCGAGCTCAGCGGCAAGGTCGACGATACCGGTCTCATCGGCCTTGGCGTCGATGGTCGCCAGGCAGCCGATATCCTGCAGCCCGACCTTGGCTTCCCGCAGGCAATCGAGCAACAAGGCGCGCAATTCGGCGAGCGGGGCATCCCGGTCACAGCCGATACCGACGGCCAGGCGCCGCCGCCAGCTTCCGACCCCCGAATCCTTCACCATACGATCCCTCGCGCTGCCCCGAGGCTAACTATCTGCCAGATGCCGCCCCTTATTGACGTCTCCACCAGAATCCGCCAATGACAAATCTTATGACCGACATCCTTGCCGATCTGGCCCAGCCGGGCGCCCTGTTCATTGCCGTCGTGATCGACGCCATTCTCGGCGATCCCGCTTGGTTCTACCGCCATTTTCCCCATCCCGTGGTCTGGATCGGCTGGATCATCGGCCGGGCCGACCAGCTTTTCAACCGCGAGGGCGACCAGCCTTTGCGCCGCCGCCGTGCCGGCCTCGCCGTCATCACCGTGCTGACCCTGGCAGCTCTGCTGCTGGGCGCCCTGCTGCAGACACTGCTGCTGGCTCTGCCATTGGGCAAATTCCTGCTCGCCGTCGTGATGAGCAGCCTGATCGCGCAAAAGAGCCTCTATATTCACGTGGCGGCGGTCGCCAGCGGGCTGGAAATCAGCGGTGTCGAAGGCGGGCGCATCGCCGTCGCCAAGATCGTCGGCCGCGATCCGGAAAGCCTTGACCGCGCCGGCATCAGCCGTGCTGCCCTCGAATCGCTGGCGGAAAACTTCTCCGACGGCATCGTCGCCCCAATCTTCTGGGCGGCATTGCTGGGCCTGCCGGGGCTGCTGGCCTACAAGGTCATCAATACCGCCGACAGCATGATCGGTCATCGCAGCGAGCGGCATCTGCATTTCGGCTGGGCAGCGGCGCGGCTCGACGATCTGGTCAATCTCATTCCCGCCCGCCTGAGCGGTTTGCTGCTCATTCTCGCCGCGGCGATCATGCCGGAACTCAAGGCCCTGCGCGCCTGGACGGCGATGTGGCGCGACGCGACGCATCATCGCTCGCCCAATGCCGGCTGGCCAGAATCGGCGATGGCCGGCGCGCTCGGCGTCGCCCTGGCAGGGCCGCGCCGCTACGACGGCGAGCTGGTGATGGATCATTGGATGGGCAAGGGCGGCACGCCCTATGCCAGCGCCCTCGATATCCGCCGCGGGTTGCAGCTTTACATGCTGGCCTGCGGCATCGAGGCCTTGATCCTGCTGGCGCTCTGGCTCGGTTGAAGCTGGCGACGAACAGCGCGACGTCATTGCCTTAGCCGCGCGCGATCGACAACAGCTTGTCGAGATCGACATGACGGCCGAGATGATCGGCCAGCTTGTCGAGCAGTGCATCCACCAATTGCTCATAGGCGAGACCGCTGGCGCAGCGTGCCTTCAGCCGGTTAAGAAAAGCATGGCGGAAGGCATCGCTGGCAAAGATGCCGTGGACATAGCAGCCCATCACCCGGCCATCGGCGGAACAGGCGCCATCGGGTCGGCTGCCGAGATCGAGCATCGGCCGCGCACAACCGGGTCCGATGGTGACGCCGATATGCATCTCATAACCGTGGATCGCCGCATCAATCCCGTAAGCGTGCCCGCTCACCTCGGTCAGGGTTTTGGCGCCACCGAGCCGCGTCGTCACATCGAGTAGGCCGAGACCGTCGATACTGCCGGCCGGCCCTTCGCTGCCTTCCGGATCATCGAGCCGCGTCCCCAGCATCTGATAGCCGCCACAGAGACCGAGCACACTGCCACCGCGGCGAAGATGCGCCTTGAGATCGATATCCCAGCCGGCATCGATGAAGGCCTTGAGATCGCCGATGGTCGATTTCGACCCCGGTAGCAGAACGAGATCAAGATCGCCCGGCATTGCTTCGCCCGGTGAGAGCAGAATCAACTCGACATCGGGTTCGGCGCGCAGCGGATCGAGATCGTCAAAATTGGAAATCCGCGGCAAGCGTGGCACGGCGATGCGGATCCGCCCGCCTTGCCCCGCTGCGTAACTGTCGAGCGCCATCGCGTCTTCCGCCGGCAGCAATCCGGCTTCCGCGAACCAGGGAATGACGCCGAGGCCGAGCAGTTGCGCCCGTTCCTCGATGATCTTCACGCCGTCGGTGAAGAGGGCGATATCGCCGCGAAACTTGTTGATGAGAAAGCCCTTGAGCCGGGCCGCTTCGGCCGGCTGTAGCAGCAGCTTCGTGCCGAGGATGCTGGCGATGACACCGCCGCGATCGATATCGCCGATCAGTATCACCGGCAGATCGGCCGCCCCGGCGAAGCCCATATTAGCGATGTCACCGGCCCGGAGATTGATCTCCGCCGGACTGCCCGCCCCTTCGACCAGGACGAGATCGGCCTCCGCCTGCAGGAGATGGAAACTCTCCAGCACCTTCTCCAGCAATTGCGGCTTCAGCCGGTGATAATCGGCCGCCTTGGCCTGTCCGAAGACCTTGCCCTGGACGACGATCTGCGATCCGGTCTCGCTCTGCGGCTTCAGCAGCACCGGATTCATATGCACGCTTGGGGCGACACCAGCGGCCCGAGCCTGCAAGGCCTGGGCACGGCCGATCTCGCCGCCATCGGCTGTCACCGCAGCATTGTTCGACATGTTCTGCGGCTTGAAGGGGCGCACGCGGAGGCCGCGTTTGGCGAAAGCGCGCGCGAGCCCGGCGACGATCAGCGACTTGCCGACATCGGACCCGGTGCCCTGGAACATGATCGCGGCCTTGCGCGCCATCGCCGAATTCGCCTTACCCGCGATGCCGGATCAGAACTCGATGCCCTGCTGCGCCTTGATACCGTCGCGGAAGGGATGCTTCACCATCGTCATCTCGGTGACGAGATCGGCGACCTCGATCAACTCATCCTTGGCATTGCGGCCGGTGATGATGACATGGAGATCCGGACGCTTCGCCTGCAGTTTGGCGATCACCTTGTCGACATCGATATAATCATAACGCAGGCAGATATTGAGCTCATCCATCAGCACCAGCTTGAAGCTGGGATCGTCCATCATGCGGCAGGCCTCGGCCCAGGCCTGCTCGGTGAACATGATGTCGCGGGCGCGGTCCTGGGTCTCCCAGGTGAAGCCCTCGCCGATCGCCTTGATCTCGCAGAGATCGGGGAAGCGTTCCAGCACCGTACGCTCGCCCGTATCCCAGGCCCCCTTGATGAACTGCACGACACCGACTTTCATGCCATGGCCGACGCAGCGCATCACCATGCCGAAAGCCGCCGTCGACTTGCCCTTGCCCTTGCCGGTATGGACGATGACAAGACCCTTCTCCCGGGTCTTGGTCGCCATCATCTTGTCGCGGGCTTCCTTGCGCTTGGCCGATTTCTCATTGGCTCGCTGGATGTCGTCCGGTGTCATTTCTGTCTCGGCGCTCATGATGCCAAGCTCCTTCCTGCCCACAGGCTCAAATGGTCGTAAGCGGCGTTGGAGCGGGACTTCCACAGCCCGCGCTCCTGCGCTTCCAGCAGCTTCGCGGCGATTTCCTTCAAGGCGGCCGGGTTGTTGGCGCTGAGGAAATCGCGCACCGTCTCATCGATCAGATAGGCATCGAGGACGGCATCGAAGTGATGGTCGGCAACGCAATCGGAGGTCGCCGCGAAAGCGAAGAGATAGTCGACCGTCGCAGCCATCTCGAAAGCGCCCTTATAGCCATGACGCATGACACCGGCGATCCATTTCGGATTGACGACGCGGGCGCGCACCACACGCGCGATCTCCTCGTCGAGACTGCGGGTGCGCGGGGTTTCCGGGCGCGAATGATCGTTGTGCCAGACCACCGCCTTCCGGCCGGTCAGGTGCTTGATGGTGGCGGCGAGACCGCCCTCGAACTGATAGTAATTGTCGCTGTCGAGGAGATCGTGCTCGCGATTGTCCTGGTTGTGCAGCACCGCATCGACCTGCTGCAGACGGTTCTCGAAGAGCCCGCCTTCAGCGGTACCTTCCGTGCCGGCGCCATAGGCATAGCTGCTCCAGGCGAGATAGGCGCGGGCGAGATCGCCGGTATCGGTCCAGCCACCTTCATCGATCATCGCCTGCAAGCCGGCACCATAGGCGCCCGGCTTCGCGCCGAAGATGCGATAGCCAGCGCGGCGCTCGGCCTCGGCCGCGGTGACGCCACTTTCGATCAGTTCCCGGCGCTCACGTCGGAAGCGCGCCGCGATCGGATTGAGATTATCCGGCTCATCGAGATTGGCGATCTGCCGCACCGCGCTGTCGAAAAGATCGATCTGCGCCGGGAAGGCATCGCGGAAGAAACCGGAGACACGCAAGGTGACATCGACCCGCGGACGGTCGAGCAAGCTCAAGGGCAGGATCTCGAAGCCGCTGACGCGCCCCGAGACGCCGGCATCCCAGACCGGCCGCGCGCCGATCAGGGCCAAAGCCTGGGCGAGGTCGTCGCCGCCGGTACGCATATTGGCCGTGCCCCAGGCGGAAAGTACGAAAGATTGTGGCCAGGCGCCATGTTCCTGGCGATGCCGCGCCAGCACCACGCCTGCCGATTTCCAACCGAGTGCCCAGGCAGTCGGCGTCGGCACCGAGCGGGTATCGACCGAATAGAAATTGCGCCCCGTAGGTAGCACATCGAGCCGGCCGCGTGTTGGCGCACCCGACGGGCCAGGCGGAATGAAACGGCCGTCGAGGCCGCGCAATATGGCGGCAAGCTCGCCGGTACCGCAGCCTTCGACCATCGGCCGCAGCTCTTCAGCGATATAGCCCAGCACCTGCAACACGCGTTGCCAGGCCGGGTCGCAGACCGCCGCGCCGCTGACCAGCGATTGCGCCAAAAGTTCGAGCCGCTCGATCGTATCGCCAATATTGCGCCAGTTCTCACCGCTGACGGCCTGCAGCACCGCCGGGCGCGGCCCTTCCCAGGCAACACCCAGGGCGGCAGAAAGCGGGTCGAAATCTTCGCCGAGATCGAGATCGCTAGAGAGCGCTCGGATCAGCGACTGGTCGCGTCCCTCGCCGCGGCCGCGCGGCAGGCGCGTGAGTGCGACGAGGAGATCGGTGAGCTGGTGGCCTTCGGGAGCGCGGCCGAAGATGTGCAGCCCATCGCGGATCTGCAGCTCCTTCAACTCGCAGAGATGATTATCGAGCTTGCCGAGCGCCGTATCAGTGTCATCAGTCGGGGTGATGCCGCAATCGGCGGCAAGACCGCTGCTGCGGGCAAGATCGAGAATCTGCTCGCGGAGATCCCGGCAGCGGCGCGGGTCGAGCTGCACCGCCTCGAAATACTCATCGACGAGCAATTCGAGATCGCGCAGCGGCCCATAGCTCTCGGCCCGGGTCAGCGGCGGCGTCATATGATCGATGATGACGGCGCTGGCGCGGCGCTTGGCCTGCGTGCCCTCGCCGGGATCGTTGACGATGAAGGGATAGAGATGCGGCACCTGGCCGAAGATCGCTTCGGGATAGCAGGATTCGCTCAAGGCAATCGACTTGCCCGGCAGCCATTCGAGATTGCCGTGCTTGCCCATATGCACGATCGCCTGCACGCGGGCGATCTGGCGCAGATAGGCATAGAAGGCAAAGTAACCGTGCGGCGGGATGAGCTCTGGGTCGTGATAGGACAAAACCGGATCGACATGATAGCCGCGCGCCGGCTGCAGCCCGATCAGCAGGCCGCCCTGGCGGAACATCTCGAGGTGGAAGACGCCCTCGGCGAAACCGGGATCGCTCTCCGGCCCGCCCCAGCGCGCCGTCACCGCTTCACGGATCTTCGGCGCGAGGCCATTGAAGAAACGCTGGTAGTCGAGCAGAGACAAGCTGACGGTGTCGGCATCGCGCTGCCGCGCCGCTTGGCGGCCGGCGAGCAGGCGATCCATCAGGGCATTGCCGTCGGTCGGCAAGGCATCCGTTTGGTAACCCGCCTGCTGCAGAGCCTGCAGCACGGCGATGGTGCCGGCCGGCGTATCGAGGCCGACACCATTGCCGATGCGGCCATCGCGATTGGGATAGTTGGCCAGCACCAAAGCGATGCGGCGTTCGGCCGGCGCGGTCGTCCGCAAATCTATCCACCCAGCTGCGAGATCGGCGACCGCGGCGATGCGATCGGCGACCGGCGCATGCATGACGATGTTGCACTGGGTCGCTTCGTCGTAGCGCGCAGCCGTCTTGAAGGAGACGGCGCGGCTGAGGATGCGGCCATCGACTTCCGGCAAGGCGACCTGCATGGCGAGGTCGCGCGGGCTCAGGCCGCGGGTATTGCCCTGCCAGTCT
>Ga0310811_10005153_pt1 | contig 16493 bp, 13 predicted proteins | sample YCmetagenome_FD_207642 | JGI IMG/M metagenome (GOLD analysis project Ga0310811, IMG submission 207642) | Soil microbial communities from experimental microcosm in Duke University, North Carolina, United States - YC | ecosystem: Engineered > Artificial ecosystem > Soil microcosm > Unclassified ...
GTGCGCGTCGGCCAGGCGCAGGGCTTCAAGCTGGGCAAGATCGGCACGCTGGATCCGGAGAAGCTCGCGCTGGCATCGGAAGGCAACCGCGGTGCATTGGACGAGATCGAGGCACTGATGCTCGCCGGCACCAACGCCGCGGCGCGCAGCGACCTGCAGCGGCCATCGATGGCGCAGGACATGGCAAAGGGCCGACGCACCGAGATCGAGTTCATGAACGGCTACATTGCCGAAAAGGGGCTCGAGGTCGGTGTGCCCGCGCCAACCCACGCCATGCTGACCGACGTGGTGAAGCGCGTCGAACGCGGCGAAATCGTTGCCGATCCGGCGAACGTGCTGGTGAACACCTGAGGCAACCGCGTTCACCCGGCAAGCGTCAATGGTCACGGGGATGGACATGCTGGAACAGACACTCGACTGCCTGGTCGCAACCGCGGCTGCGACGCGGCCGTTGCACGCGGTGCGCCCCAATGGACTTGCCACGTTCCTAGAAACACTACCCGAGCCGCAGGCACGCTTCCTTCGCCAGCTCGACTTCCAGGCCGCTGCGCAGGAGTTGCTGTTCCTGCCTGGGGAAAGCGGCGTTGTCGGCGCCGTCCTCGGCCTCGGTGACGACGCTTCGCCGGCTGCCTTCGGCAATCTCGCGTTCCGCCTACCGGAAGGCGATCCATGGCAGTTGCAGCCGGGCGATTACCAACCCGCCGTCGCGACGCTCGGCTATTGTCTTGGCGCATATCGTTACGGCTCGCTGAAGACGGCGGGGAAAGGCGCGGCAGCACAATTGCTGGCGCCACCGGACCAAACCGCCAGCCGCAACGCCGCCGCCGCCACCTGGATGGTTCGTGATCTCATCAACACGCCTGCGAACCTGCTGGGTCCAGTCGAACTGGCGGACTTTGCGATTTCGCTCGGCCGGCGATATGGCGCCACTACCGAACTGATTGCCGACGATGCGCTGGCAACCGGCTACCCAACGGTCTCGATGGTCGGGCAAGGTTCGGCGCGGCCGCCGCGCATTGCCATCCTGCGCTGGACCGGCAGCAACGCGCTTGCCAACGCACCGCTGATCTCGCTGTGCGGCAAAGGCGTGTGCTTCGACACAGGTGGTTATGACCTGAAACCATCCAGCGGCATGTTGCGCATGAAGAAGGATATGGGAGGCGCTGCCACGGTGCTTGGCCTGGCGCGCATGATCATGGAGTCAGATCTCCCCGTGCAGCTCGTGGTGCGAATCGGTTGCGTGGAGAACTCCGTGTCCGGCACGGCCATGCGTCCGCTCGACGTGGTGCGCACGCGCAAGGGCATAACCGTCGAGATCGGCAATACGGACGCCGAGGGCCGGTTGGTATTGTGCGACCTGTTGGCTGACGCATGCGATGAATCACCCAACTTTTTGGTTGACTGCGCGACATTGACAGGTGCGGCGCGCGTCGCTTTAGGTCCAGATCTGCCTGCCATGTTCTGCAATGATGACGATTGGGCAGGCATACTATTGCGAGCGGGACACACAGAGCATGATCCGCTTTGGCGCCTGCCGTTATGGGCTGGCTACGATCGCTGGCTCGATAGTCAGATCGCCGATTGCAGCAATGTGTCGACAAAGCCGCATGCCGGAGCCATCACAGCGGCATTGTTTTTACAGCGCTTTGTTTCGCAAGGCATCGCATGGGCCCATTTTGACCTCTATGCTTGGAACGACCAGTATGCGCCGTCTCGTCCGGAAGGTGGCGAAGCCTATGCGATGCGTGCAGTGTTTGCTGGCATCAGGCAGCTACCGACCATTGTTGGAGCACAATAATAGCGGTCACATGCTCGCGAGCGACAGAAAAAAGACTTCGTATCTGTAATGGGATTGACTAGGTATCGAATCTCTACCTGCCACTTGAGCGTCCGCACTGTGGCCGCGAGCATGTTGCAGGGTCGGGGCACCCAGAAAGGAAATACGCATGGCTGTTAATCCGACCGCCGACCATATGGTTGGCATTCTGAGGGAGACCGTTGTCGCGCTGGTGCGTCGCGACGGGCCCGATCTTTCGGCGCGCCAACTCGGCGTATTCCTAACCTGCTATCTGCGCGATGGCGGTCACACGGTGCGTGGCCTCGCTGCCGAATTGAATGTATCGAAGCCGGCCATCACCCGCGCGCTCGATCGGCTGGGCGAACTTGATCTCGCACGCCGCAAGGTCGATCCGCTCGATCGCCGCAGCATTCTGGTGCAGCGCACCTTGAAGGGCGCCGCCTTCCTGCGTGATCTACGGTCGATCATGGGTGAGGCCGCTACAACTGCGAAGAAAGCACCGGCAGCCACCGAAGCTCTGAGCCGCCGCACCGCTACGGCCTGATTTCTGTTGGCTTCCTCCCCGCCCTGCGTCAAGGCGTGAGGGCGGGCAAGCGGCGGGTTTACCCCCACCGCCCCAGTCTCGCGAGACGAGCCCGATGCACGACGAAACTGAGCCAGATTAGCTGAGGCACCAACAGCAGCAGAGGAACGAATGGCTTGACCTCTGATGGCACGGCAAGAAATACGAAAGCACTGATGCCACCGAGCACAGCGAAACCCCAATAAATCAACGCGATAGCGAAATCGGGTACACCGGAGCGTTGCGCGACCTGATACATGTGTCCCCGATGTGGCGCGGTCACCTTCTCGCCAGCAATCGCCCGCCGGACCAGCGTGAACGCCACATCGAATAGCACGCCAGACAGCAGCATGGGCACGATCAGGAACGACAGTTCCACCCCATCGAGGCGGCTCGCCGCGACGGCCAGGACGGCCAGAATGAAACCGCAGAACTGACTGCCCACGTCACCCATGAAAATGCGCGCCCGAGGGAAATTGAATGGCAGGAAGCCAGCCAGGCCGGCCGCGAGCAACAAGGACGCGAAATAGGCGAACCAGCCACCGTAGTGCCCGGCGATGGCGCACAGGAAACATGCCACGATTAGTGCGACGCCCGCCGCCAGCCCGTCCAGCCCATCGATGAAGTTCATTGCATTAGTGACGAACAGCAGCCAAAGGACGGTTGCTGGCGGCCCCAGCCAGCCGATGTAAAGGGAGCCGACATACGGCACGCTGTAATCCGCTACGTAGATGCCGCTGCCCACAGCCACTAGCGCCGCCAGTACCTGGGCAGCGAGCTTTACGGTAAACTTCCAGTCATAAAGATCATCCAGAAACGACACCACTGCGATCGCCACCGACGCCTCGATCACCCCGATGAAATACGGATCGGCCAGGCGGGCGAATTCGGCAAAGCGATAGAGCACTGCAATGCCGACAAGGAACGCGACGACGACGCCAACGCCTCCGCCCTTCGGTGTGGCAATCGTGTGTGCCTTGCGCTGGTTCGGCCGATCCAGCACGCGCGCTGCCATCATCCCTCGGACCACAGCAGCGGAAAGCAGTGCCAGTGCGGCTGCGAACGTCAGGTGGCGCAGGATGGCGACAAGGGTCATGGGGAGCCGGATAACAGTGATCCGTAGCCGCTGGCCAGCCACCCCTGATGCGCAATTTTGTGCGCTGAGTTTGGGAGTGAATGCGAGTGGCCAACGACCACGATGCGATCAATATAGGCACCGGCACATCAGGCCTGTACCAGCCTTCCCGCCTGCGCGAACTCGGCTTACGCGTGCAGGTATTCGGAACCGGCAAGGGGGTCGGGGGTACCTGGTAATGGAACTGCTACCATGGCGCGCGCTTCGTTTCCGGAAGCTACTCCTACACCTATTCATTCTCGCAGGAATTGCTCGATGAGTGGACTTGGTCCGAGCACTTCACCGGTCACGCTATATCAATTACGTTGCCGTCAAGTTCGACCTACGGCGCGACATCCGGTTCCGCGGCCGGGTGGTCTCGGCGCACTGGCACGAGGCGGTACGCCAGTGGCACGTGGCGTTCGAGGATGGCAGCCACCACACCGCGCGTTTCCTCATCACCGCGATCGGTCCGCTGTCCGCCCCGACCATGCCGACGATTCCCGACGTCGAGACGGCGTAGGCATGGCAGCCAACGGGGTTCGATCCATTGGACGCCCGGACCGCTCTTCCCTATCTTGCCTAGCCGATAATCGTCCCGGAACTGGCACATGTCCCTTCTCGAACCAGGCGGCATCGACTGCGATATCCATCCGGCAGTGCCCAACCTCAAGGCGCTGCACCCTTATCTGTCCGACCACTGGCGCGACGTCGTGGTCCAGCGCGGCGTGCATGAACTGGAGTCGATCGCCTACCCCGCCAACTCGCCGCTCACGTCGCGCCCCGACTGGCGGCTGCCCAATGGCAGGCCAGGCTCGGACCTCGATGCACTGCGTGCCCAGGCACTGACGCCGTTCGGCACCAGCCTCGCCATCTGCAACTGCCTCTATGGCGTGCAGCTGCTGTTCTCCGAGGACATGGGCGCCGGCTTCGCCCGCGCGCTGAACGACTGGATCGCCGCAGAGTGGCTGGACAAGGAACCGCGCCTGCGGGCCTCCATCGTGGTGCCCATGCAGAACGCCGAACTGGCCGTGGACGAGATCAACCGCCTCGCGCCCGACAAGCGCTTCGTGCAGATACTGATGCTGGTCATGCACGACCACCCGCTCGGCAAGCGCCACTACTGGCCGATATACGCCGCCGCCGAGAAGCATGGCCTGCCCGTCGGCATCCACGCCGGCAGCGCCTACCGCCATCCGGTCACGCCGCTCGGCTGGCCCACCTACTACACCGAGGACTATGCCGCGCAGGCCGCCGCCTTCCAGGCCGCGCTGTCGTCGCTGGTGTGCGAGGGCGTGTTCACCAAGTTCCCCGACCTGAAGGTCGTGCTGCTGGAATCCGGCTTCACCTGGCTTCCGGCCCATCTCTGGCGGCTGACCAAGTTCTGGCGCGGGCTGCGCATGGAGGTGCCGTGGGTGGACCGCGCGCCCACCGACATCGTTCGCGAGAATGTGCGGCTGACCATCACGCCATGCGACGGGCCGCCCTCGCCCGAGATGTTCCAGCGGCTGATGGAGCATTTCGGCTCGGACGAGATGCTGCTGTTCTCCACCGACTACCCGCACTGGCAGTTCGACGGCGACGCGGTGCTCCCTGAGGGGTTGTCACGCGACCTCGTCCGCAAGATCATGATCGACAATCCGCGGAGCACGTATGCCCGCCTGACGGAGACCGTCCCATGAACGTCCAGGTCACTGCCCGTCCGACCGTCCAGTCCCCAGCGACCTCGAAGCTGGCGATCGCCGACGGCGACATCCATCCGCAGCGCAACTCCTACAAGGACCTGTTCCCCTACATGGAGGCCCGCTGGGTGGAGATGGCGAAGACCTTCGGGTCCCGCCCGCGCCAGGCGTACCAGGCCGGCCCCGCCTATCCGAAGGGCCAGCCGAACGCATCGCGCCGCGACGCCTGGCCGCCGGAAGGCGGACGCCCCGGCTCCAGCCTCGCCTTCCTGCAGAAGCAGTTGCTGGACGAGAACAACATCCAGCTCGGCATCCTGAACCCGACAGGCGACAACGGCTCGAGCTTCCAGAACCGCGAGTTCGGCAACGGCGTCGCCAGCGCGATGAACCGCTGGGTCGAGGCCGAGTGGCTGACCGAGCCGCGCCTCAAGGGCTCCATCGTCGTGCCATACGAGGATGCCGACGCCGCGGTCGCAGAAATCGAGAAATGGGCCGGCGATCCTCGCTTCGTCCAGGTGCTGATGGTGACGCGCACCGCCAACCCGCCCGGCCAGAAGCAATACTGGAAGATCTACGAGGCCGCCGCCGCCGCCAACCTGCCCATCGGCGTGCACGCCTTCGGCTTCGGCGGCTATCCCGTCACCGGCTCCGGCTGGCCGTCGTTCTATATCGAGGACATGGTCGGCCACGCGCAGTCCTCGCAGTCCTTCCTCACCTCGCTGGTTATCGAGGGCGTGTTCGAGCGCATCCCGAACTTCAGGCTGGTGATGATCGAGTCCGGCTTCGCCTGGCTGCCGCCGTTGGCCTGGCGGCTCGACAAGATCTGGAACCGCCTGAAGCAGGAGACGCCGCACCTGAAGCGCGCGCCATCCGAGTACATCCGGGAAAGCGTGTGGCTGACCACGCAGCCGATGGAAGAGCCGCAGCCGCGCGAGCACGTGCTGGATGCGATCGACTGGATCGGCTGGGACAAGCTAATCTTCGCGACTGACTACCCGCACTGGGACTACGACGATCCCACTCAGGTGCTGCCCATGCCGCTACCGGAACAGCAGCGGCGTGACTTCTTCTTCAACAACGCGATGAAGCTGTATCGGCAGGTCTGACCGACGGGTTCAGGATCTCGGCAGATGTGCCAGCAGGTCCTGTGCCGCTCTCAGATCTGCTGTCGCAAAGCCCTCGGTGAAACAGGCGTAGGCCGCCGACAGCATCGCGTAGGCTTCCTTGCTTCGGCCGCGATCGCGCCACAGGCGCGCGAGGCTCATCGTGGCGCGCAGCTCCCAGGACAAGGCCTCCTGGCTGCGCGCGAGGTCGCGCGAACGCAGTAACCAAGCCTCGGCGTCAGCGCCATCCCCTCGCGCCAGCAACTCGCCCTTGATGCGGAGCAGTTCGGCCTGGCACCATAGAGACTCGGATTGTTCAGCATAGCGAAGTGCAGCGTCGATTTCGGACTGTGCTTCTTCGATCCGCCCGGTAACGCCCAGCACTGCTGCCAGCTCGCCCTGAAAGAACGCGTCGAACAGGGAGTATCCTACCTCGCGCGATCGCTGAAGACCGATGCGCAGCAAGCGTTCGGCTTCCGCCAATTCGCCACGCGCTACCATCAGGCCACCATTTGAGCAAATGCCGAATGCGGTGTAAGGGGTCAATGAGTGCAGTTCTGAATGATCGATGAGTTCGTTGATGCAAAGGCCGGCATCGTCCAGATAGCCCATCTTCACCAGGAAGATGCTACTCGGTGCCGCAAGCGCGATGCAAAGCGACACGGGATCGTTGACGGCACGCGCTCCGGCCACAGCTTCGCGTCCCATCTGATAAGCTTGGTCGACGCAGCCAAGCGACCACAACGTCACCGACCGGTAACAACGGATACTGGTTGACAGGTCCACGCCATACCGGACCGGATCGCCGCCGCGCATCTCCAGTGGATAGGTCGCACGCGCGCGGGCCAAGTGTCGCGCCGCCCGGGCGTGCTCCGCAAGGTAGTAATGCGACTGGCCCAACATCAGGTCGGCCGCCGCACTCGCTGTGGCATCGCCGGTGTCTATCCCAATAACCTCACACCGGTGCGCATGCGCGATCGATCCGCGAAAATTGCTCACGCGAAGGTCGAACAACCATAGGGCATAGTAGACGCGAGCCAGGTACTTCAGCTCTCCCAAAGCCTCAGCAAGGGTGGCCGCTCGGTCCAACGCAGCCTTGCCGTCCAAGCGCATGCCCTTGCTGTAGGTCCAGCATTGCCCGAGGCTGCATTGAAGCCGCATCTCGTCGCGGGTTCCCTCGGCAGCACCAAGGCTCGCGATGGCCTTCATGTCCCAGTCACAGCATTCGCGCAGCAATGCGAGCGCGCACCAGAAGTCGGTGGCCGTGGCAGCGAGCGCAACGCCAATAACACCATCGCCCTCGGGGCCGAACGACCAGTCCAGGGCTGCACGCAAGTTGCCTATGTGGCGGCCGTAGTCGCGTAGCCACTGCTCCTTCGGGCGCACATCGGTGCCAGCCTCGGACGCAGCGAAAACCGCGACGAAGTGTTCGCTGTGCAAGCGCATGATCCTGCCGTACTCACCGCTGCCAAGGAGCCGCTCGCGTGCGTAGCTGCGAGTCATGTCCAGCAGATGGTAGTAAGTAACTTCGCCGCCGATGTCGGCAGCCAACAGCGACTTGTCGACCAGATTGGCAATGCCGTTCACCACCGCATCGGGGGTAATAGTGGGATCCGCTGCGACGGCACCCGCGGCGTCCATCGTGAACTCGCCCTGGAACGCGGCGAGGCGGCGCAAGATCGCCTGTTCGGTTGGCGGGAGCAGATCGTAGCTCCAGTCCAGCGTGGCGCGTAGTGTCTGATGGCGTGGTAACGAGGTGCGCCGTCCCTGGATCAGCAGCGCGAGGCGATCGTCCAGTCGTTCGCCAAGCCCTTTGACGCCGAGCACGCCAACATGCGCGGCGGCAAGTTCCAACGCCAGCGGAACGCCATCGAGGCGCCGGCAGATTTCTACAAGGGCTGGAACGTCACTGTCCCTCACGGCAAACTCGTCCGCGGTGGCGGCAGCGCGTTCGCTGAACAGTTGGACCGCCGGGTATTGTTGTGCATCGGCGGCAGCCAGCCCTTCGGCACGGGTCGGGAATTCGAGAGGGGCAAGTCGGTGCCGCCACTCGCCCACGGCGCGCAGCGGTTCCCGGCTTGTTGCCAGCAAGCGGATGCTTGGCGTTGACCGGACGAGCTCCTCAGCCAATGCGGCGGCGGCCACGACGACGTGCTCGCAATTGTCGAGGATGATCAGTGCGCGCTTGTCGCGCAACCAGGCAACCAGGCCCCCGATAGGCTCAGCGGCTGGAAGCGAGATGCCCAGCACCGATGCGAGCGCTGCCGGCACCAGATCAGGGCTTGGTACCGACGCGAGTCCGACGAACCACACGCCATCTGGATAGGAGGCGCGTGCGGCCCCCGCCACAGCCGCAGCGATTGTGGTCTTGCCGATGCCGCCGGGGCCAACAATGGTGAGCAGTCGTCGCTTGGCCAATTGCTCGACGAGAGTCGTGATGACGCCGTCGCGCCCGATGATCCGCGTCAGCGATCCGGGGATGTCGTTGCCGCTGATCGTGGGCACGGCTGGCTCCACGCTCGCGTCATTGCGCTCGCGGGTGGCGGGGGCGACGAAGACGTAGCCGCGCCCCGGGATATTTGTGATGAAACGGTTACCGGCCTGGCCGTCGCCCAAGGCCTTGCGCAGGGCAGCGATGTGGACACGGAGCGAGGCCTCGTCCACGTTGGTGTCGGGCCACGCACGCGCCATCAGCTCGTCCTTGCAGACGGTTTCGCCGGCGCTTTCCAGCAGGGTGACAAGAATGTCCAGCGCCCGGCTGCCAACGCGCAGAGGCTTGTCCCCGTCGAGCAGTGTGCGCTCGGTTGGCATCAGCCTGAACGATCCGAAGACGAACGCGTCGCTTGGCACCGCAGGCCTTTCGACGGTGGTGGTTGGCGCGTGAACTGTCGGCCCGGCCAGCGCGGCAGCGGGCTCATATACAGAACAGACTAGACGCAATGCCGCATTGCGGCAATGACGCCCATATGGAATCGCAACGGCGCCACCTCTCCCGCGCGGCAAGGCGGTATGCGACAATGGCGACTGCAACCCTGGAGGATCCAATGATCGAACTCTACGGCATGGGCAGCCCGAACGTGGTGAAGATCTACATTGCGCTGGAGGAGGCCGGCCTGCAGTACTCGGTGCATCCTGTAGACGTCTTCACTGGCAGGCAATTCGACCCGGAGTTCCTCAGGCTGAACCCAATGGCGAAGGTCCCCGTTATCACCGACAGCGAGGGGCCAGGCGGCAAGCCGATCACGCTGTTCGAATCAGGGGCCATCTTGCAATACTTGGCAGAAAAGACTGGCAAGCTGCTGCCCAAAGACACGGCCGCGAAGTATGAAGCCATCGAGTGGATGATGGTGCAGATGACGACGCTCGGACCGATGTTCGGACAGCACGTGCATTTTTTACGCTTTGCGCCAGCGGGAAATGAATACTCCAAAAGCCGCTATACGACACAGGTACATCGCGTGCTGGAAGTGATGGACCAGCGCCTGGGATCGACACAGTGGCTGGGTGGCGCGGAATATGGCATCGCTGACATCGCGAGCTACCCGTGGGCGCGCAACATCCCAGCGTTGTTGGGGGCCGATGCGGCAGCGAAGTACCCTAACGTGATGCGCTGGGTGAGCGTAATCAATGAACGCCCCGCAGTGCAGAAGGCGCTCGCCGCTGTCGATGACGTCCGTGCCCGGACGACACAGTTCGACAAGGCGGAGGCCAACGCCTTAGACAAGCTCTTCGGGCGCGGCCAATACGCGGCGGCTTGAACGGACGCTTCGGTCCCGCTGACTTGGCTTTATGGTGCAGGCAATGGCCGCTGCATTATCAGGCGCAGGCGGTCACCACACACCGGAGCAAAGCGGCGGACGACGAGGCCGGGCGTCGCGAGGTGCCGGCGCGCTTAGCAGCGAATTGCGACAGATAGTTTAGAATCACGGATGGACACAGATGGGAGCGGACATGCCACCACGAGCCTGGCAAGGTGAGGTGTTTGCCGCGTTGAAGGCTGCACGGATCAAACAGGTGAGCTACGTGCCTGATGCGGGACATGCGCAGCTGATTGCCTCGGCACATGCGGATCCGGAGATGCAGACGGTGGTGCTGACCACCGAGGAGGAGGGCATTGCATTAGCCGCAGGCGCATGGCTGGGAGGGCAGCGGGCTGTGCTGCTGATGCAGTCCTCGGGAGTCGGCAATTGCATCAACATGCTATCGTTGCCGGTCAATTGCCGGATGCCGTTCCTGACCTTGGTGACGATGCGAGGAGAGTGGGCCGAATTCAATCCGTGGCAGGTTCCAATGGGGAGTGCGACACCTGCGGTTCTCACGGCAGCCGGCGTGCACGTGCGGCGGGTGGATAGTGCAGAGGATGCGGCAGAGATAGTGGCGGCCTCTGCAGCTTTGGCGTTCGACAGCGCGGTGCCCGTTTCGGTGCTGTTATCGCAACGGCTTATCGGAGCAAAGGTGTTCGTGAAATGAGGAATGATGGAACGCTGAACCGGCGGGAGGTTACTTCTGTCCTGTTGCGCGATCCTGGCGATCTCCTGGTGGTGAGCGGACTGGGGGCTCCGAGTTACGATGCAGCCGCAGCGGGAGATCGGACGCTGAATTTCTACCTGTGGGGCGCGATGGGCGGCGCGGCGATGATCGGGCTGGGCATCGCCCTGGCGCAGCCGTCGCGACGTGTGCTCGTCCTAACTGGTGACGGCGAGATGCTGATGGGACTGGGCTCGCTCGCGACCATCGCCGCCGCCGGGGTTCAGAACCTTGCCGTCGCGGTGCTGGACAACGCGCGGTACGGCGAGACTGGCTCCCAACCCAGCCATACCGGACTGACCACGGACCTGGCAGCGGTGGCGGCGGCGTGCGGGTGGGCCAACACCGCGACCGCGCGAAGCATGGACGAAGCAGAGACGCTACGGCTCCGACTGCGGAGGGAACACCTGTTCGCGGTGCTTCGCATAGCTCCAGACGAGCCGCCTCGACATCTGCCACCACGTGATGGCGCCTATTTGTCCGGCAGATTCCGGCGGGCGATCGGTGTCGCGGCGGACTGATTCCGCGTTTCAGCCCGTTTCAGTGGGTTAAGCTTCCGTTAGCCAGCGCAAATGACGCTGGCAGAACGTCACAAATTCGCCGAGAATGCTTGGCTTGGGAGTAGTGTGCCTCGGAACGCATGAGGCGCGCGACGGAGGCTTCGGGAGACCAGAGTGCGGCTTTGGAGTGATCAGATCTTGCCGGCGCCGGCGCGCCGTATGCGGATGGGGATGCTGGCGTCATTTGCGCTGCTATGCTGCGCCGCAACAGCCTCAGCCGAGGCACAGCCGGCCAGGCCATCGGCTTCAGCCGTGCCAGTCAGCGTGACCAAGGCCAAGCGCCAGGACGTACAGGTATGGCTTCGCGGCATCGGCACGGTGCAGGCGCTGAACACCGTCCTGCTACGGGCGCGGGTCGACGGCACCCTGATGCAGGTGCCCGTGACCGAAGGGCAGTTGGTGAAGAAGGGTGCGCTTCTGGCGGTGATCGATCCCCGGCCCTACCAGGCGGCGCTCGACCAGGCGCTGGCCAAGAAGGCGGCGGACGAGGCACAGCTCAGCAACCAGAAACTCGACCTCCAGCGGTATTCTTCGCTGGCGCAGCAGAGTTTTGCATCGCGCCAGCAGGTCGACACGCAGCAGATGCAGGTGGCGCAGATGAGCGCGTCGCTGAAAGGCGATGACGCGGCGATCGAGACGGCGCAGCTCAACCTCAGCTTCTGCTACATCGCGGCGCCGTTCGACGGGCGGGTCGGGCTGCGACAGCTCGATCCCGGCAATATCGTGCATGCGAGCGACCCCACCGGCATTATGATGGTCACCCAGGTGCATCCGATCGCGGTGGTCTTCACGCTGCCGCAGCGGCAACTGCCGGAGATCGTCGAGGCGATGGGCAAGGGGAGTTTGCCGGTCACCGCATGGTCGAATGACGAGCAGAAGCAGTTGAGCGATGGCACGCTGCTGACCCCCGACAACATGATCGATGCCGCCACCGGGACGGTGAAGCTGAAGGCGACCTTCACCAACGAGAACGATCGGCTTTGGCCGGGACAGTTCGTTGCGGCGCGGGTGCTGGTGCGCACCGAGCCTCAGGTGGTCACCGTCCCGAGCCAGGCGGTTCAGCACGGCATGACCAACCTTTACGTCTACGTGGTGAAGCCGGACTCGACGGTGGAACGCCAGGCCGTCGAGGCGGTGAACCGCGGCGACGTGATGGTCATCACGAAGGGCTTGCAGGACGGGCAGGAGATCGTCCTCGACGGCCAGTCGCGGCTGGACAACGGTACCCTGATCACGGCGATGACCCCGGCCGCACCGGCGCGCCCGCAGACCGGCGGCTGATCGCGGCATGAGTATCTCCACCCCATTCATCAAGCGGCCGATCGCAACCTCGCTGGTGATGGCGGCACTGGTCCTGGTGGGCATCGCCGCTTATCCGCTGCTGCCGGTGGCCCCTCTGCCCCGGGTGGATTTCCCGACCATCGTGGTGACCGGGCAGTTACCGGGCGCCAGTCCGGAGACCATGGCGGCAACGGTGGCACAGCCGCTGGAGACGCAGATCGCGCAGATTCCGGGCGTGTCGCAGCTGACATCGTCCAGCATCCTGGGCACGACCAGCGTGACGGTGCAGTTCGATCTCGACCGCAACATCGATGGCGCGGCGGGCGACATCCAGGCGGCGATCCAGGACGCCGGCGGGCAGCTGCCGAAGAACATGCCGAACCCGCCGACGTATCGGAAGGTCAATCCGTCCGACGCGCCGATCATGATCCTGGCGGCGCAGTCCGAGGCGATGCCGCTGATCGACCTCGACGACTACGCCGAGAACGTGCTGTCGCAGCAGATCTCGCAGATCTCCGGCGTGGCGCAGGTGCTGATCGGCGGGCAGCAGAAGCGGGCGGTGCGGATCGAGGTCGATCCGGAGAAGATCGCCTCCAAGGGCATGACCCTGGAGGACGTTCGCTTGCTGCTGCAGAGCGCGACGGTGAATGCGCCGAAGGGCAGCATCGATGGCGAGCACCAGGCGTTCACGGTGTATGCCAACGATCAGCTCACGCGGGCTCACCAGTACAACGACGTGGTGCTGGCGTATCGCAACGGCGCGCCGATCCGGGTGAGCGATATCGGCCGGGCGATCGATGGTCCCGAGAACCGGATGCTGGCAGCCTGGCAGAACGGCAAGCGCGGCATCCTGCTGATCATCTTCAAGCAGCCGGGCGCTAATGTGATAGACACGGTGGACCGCATCAAGGCGGCGTTGCCGCGGCTCGAGGCGTCGATCCCGCCGGCGATCCACATCACCACGATCATGGATCGCACGGTGACGATCCGTGCCTCGGTGAAGGACGTGCAGTTCACCTTGCTGCTCGCCGTCTGCCTCGTGGTCATGGTGATCTTCCTGTTCCTGCGGAACCTGTGGGCGACGATCATTCCAAGCACGACCGTGCCGGTAGCACTGATCTGCACCTTCGCGTTCATGTACATGCTGAATTACAGCCTGGACAATCTGTCGCTGATGGCCCTGACCATCGCGGTGGGCTTCGTGATCGACGATGCCATCGTGATGCTGGAGAACATCTTCCGCCACGTGGAAGACGGCATGAAGCCGATGGATGCCGCGATCAAGGGCGCGGGCGAAATCGGCTTCACCATCATATCCATCAGCTTCTCGCTGGTGGCGGTGTTCATTCCGCTGCTGCTGATGGGCGGTATCGTCGGTCGGCTGTTCCGCGAGTTCGCCGTGACGGTGACGGTGGCGGTGCTGGTCTCTGCCTTCGTGTGCCTGACGCTGACGCCGATGATGTGCTCGCGTTTCCTGCATCATGACAGCAGCCGGCATGGGCTGGCGTACCGCTCGATCGAGGCGGCGTTCACCGGCATGAGCACGTTCTACCGGCGCACGCTGGACGTCGCGCTGAAGTACCATGTCATCACGCTGCTGGTGTTCCTCGGCACGGTGGCGTTCAGCGCGTATCTGTTCATCATCATCCCGAAGGGGCTGTTCCCGGCGCAGGACAACGGCATCGTGTCGGGGATCACCGAGGCGCGGCAGGACATCTCGTTCAAGGAGATGTTGAGCGTGCAGCAGCGGCTGGCGGACATCATCCAACAGGACCCGGATACCGCCGCCTTCGTATCATCGATGGGCGGCGGGTTCGCCGGAGCGACCAACAACCAGGGACGGCTGTTCATTTCGCTGAAGCCGATCGACCAGCGTGTGGGCGGCACACTGCAGGATTACATCAACCGGCTGCGGCCGAAGATCGCCAAGGTCTCCGGCGGCAAGCTGTTCCTGCAGCCGATCCCGGATGTGCGTGTCGGCGCGCGGCTGGCGAAGACGGAGTACCAATACACGCTGCAGGACGCGAACCTCGAGGAACTGTACCAGTGGGCACCGAAGATCCTCGGATCACTGCAACAGCTGCCGATGCTGCGCGACGTGACCAGCGACCAACAGAATGGCGGCACCACGGCGACGCTGGTGATCGATCGCGATGCCGCGGGCCGGTTCGGCATCCAGCCACAGGTGATCGACGACACGCTGTATGACGCATTCGGGCAGCGGCAGATCGCGCAGTACTTCTCACAGGTGAACTCCTACCACCTGATCCTCGAGGTGCCGCCGGAGCAGGCGGGCGACCCCGCGACGCTCGACAAGCTGTATGTGCGTTCCTCCACCGGCCAGGCGGTGCCGCTGTCCACCTTCGTGCACTGGAGCACGGCGCCGGTGCAGCCGCTCTCGATCAGCCACCAGAGCCAGTTCCCGTCCGTGACGATCAGCTTCAACCTGGCACCGGGACAAGCCCTGGGCGACGCGGTGAATGCCATCCAGGACTCGGTGCGGCAGATGGGCGTGCCGATCACGGTCGTGGGTTCGTTCCAGGGAACCGCGCAGGCATTCCAGAGCTCGCTGGCGACGCTGCCCTATCTGCTCGCGGCCGCTTTCATCAGCGTCTACATCATCCTGGGCATTCTGTACGAAAGCTACATCCTGCCCCTGACCATCCTGTCGACGGTGTTTTCAGCCGGTGTCGGCGCGTTGCTGATGCTGCTGCTGTTCCATTACGACCTGACGTTGATCGCGACGATCGGCCTGATCCTGCTGATCGGCATCGTGAAGAAGAACGGCATCATGATGGTGGACTTCGCGATCACCGCGGAGCGTCGCGACGGCATGTCGCCGCAGGAGGCGATACGGCAGGCCTGCCTGCTGCGGTTCCGGCCCATCCTGATGACGACGATGGCGGCGATGCTGACGGGCGTGCCGCTGATGCTGGGGCACGGGCCCGGTTCGGAGTTCCGCCGGCCGCTGGGTTTCGCGATGGTGGGCGGCTTGGCGCTCAGCCAGCTGCTGACGCTGTATACGACGCCGGTGATCTACCTGTACCTGGACCGCTTGCAGCGACTGATCTCACCCGCGCGGCGGCGATTGCCGCATCTGGCCGAGAAGATGGGAGAGGCCGCGACCGCGGACTGAGGCCCGGAAGCGACGAGGTTGCCGCGATGCGTCCATGGCTGTCTGTCGGCCTCTGTCCCCCGGTTGCGCTCTGCGCCCTGCTTGCCTGCGGCCCGGCCTCGGCCGAGTGCGCCGGTCCGCCCTACGACCAGCTCGATTTCTGGTTGGGCGCCTGGCACGATCCCGCGGCGCCGCCGGCCGAGCACTACACCGCCCGGCGCACCGCCGGCGGCTGCGCGATCGAGGAGATACTGACCGGCGCCGATGGCCAGACCCAGGGCGTCGGACTCGCCGGTTGGGATGGCGAACGGAACCAGTGGCGGCAGCTCTGGGTAGACAAGGATCGGATTGTCACCACCTACCTCGGCGGTCCGGCGCGGGACGGCACCTTCGTCCTTACCTCAGAGCCGAAAGCCGGCGGCGTCAGATGGCGATACACCTATCGCAACATCCGGCCCGATGGCATCGACGCGGACTATGCCACGACAGCCGGCGAGGATGGCCGCTGGAAGACGGTATGGTCGGGCCACTTCGATCGCATCGCGCCGGCACAGAAATAACTGGGCCTGCGTCACCCGATGATGCCAAAGCCGATGCCGGCCATGGCGCAGAGCAGCACGACAAGCAGGGGCGGCGCGCGCCAGACCACCAGCAAGACGAAGCCGGCGGCGGCAACGGCGAAGTCGGCAGGACTTTGCACGGCACTGGTCCAGACCGGATTGTACAGCGCCGAGGCAAGCAGGCCGACCAC
>Ga0310811_10005154_pt1 | contig 16493 bp, 16 predicted proteins | sample YCmetagenome_FD_207642 | JGI IMG/M metagenome (GOLD analysis project Ga0310811, IMG submission 207642) | Soil microbial communities from experimental microcosm in Duke University, North Carolina, United States - YC | ecosystem: Engineered > Artificial ecosystem > Soil microcosm > Unclassified ...
AATTCCGCCGAGTACATTCACCTCGTTGCCGAAATCGAAAAGCGCGTGTTCGCCGACCGTGCGCAATACCTCGGGGATCCGGATTTTTATAACGTGCCGGTCGCGCAGTTGACCGCCGATGCTTATCTCGCCAAGCGCGCCGCAGAAATCGATCCGGACAAACCTTCAGACACTAAGTCGGTGCAGCCTGGACAGCCTGGACTGAGCACGCGCATGCCGGAAAAAGTCGAAACGACGCATTTCTCCGTGATCGACAAGTGGGGCAACGCCGTTTCGAATACCTACACGATCAACGGCTATTTTGGAGCGGGCGTCGTGGCCGAAGGTACCGGGATTCTGCTGAACGACGAAATGGACGACTTCTCGGCGAAACCCGGCGTAGCGAACATGTTCGGCGTGGTGGGCAGCGACGCGAATGCCATCGAACCGAACAAACGCCCGCTGTCATCGATGACACCAACGATCCTGACGAAGGACGGCAAAGTTGCCCTGGTCATCGGTACGCCGGGCGGCTCTCGCATCTTCACCTCGATCTTCCAGGTGATCAGCAACGTCTACGACTTCAAGATGCCTTTGCCCGATGCTGTGGCGGCCATGCGTTTTCATCATCAATTGCTGCCGCCCAACACGATCTTTTGGGAACCGTATAAACCCATCGATGGCTCGTTGGCTCAGCAGTTGGAGGCGATGGGGTACGTGTTGCAGAAGCAAGGCTTCAACGGCGACATTCAGGCGATCAAGGTCAACGGCAACGTGCCTGAACCGGTGTCTGATCCGCGAGGCCGTGGTGTGACGAAAATCGTGCAGTAGGCCTTGCCGGCCGAGAAGCGAGCGGGCTTCATGCTGCCCTCGTTTATCGGCCGGCGAGCCGTATGGCCGCAACGCGGCGGATACGCTCTGAAATCGTGCAAATTAGCCGTTGACCCGACGGCCCGTTTTGCCGATGGCGCACAGTCACGTACGCGATGGCTTCTTGGAAAAGGTCAGGGGCTGCTCGCTCGCGTTGTGGTGAGCCGAGGTAGCACTGCCGCAGCTCTTGCAACTCCCGCATCCGCTGCCACAATCGCCGCTCGCTTCGCGAGGCTTCAATGCGCGCCCCAGCCGCTGCATGCTCGGGGAGCGCCGCGGGCTCGAAAGCATGGCGGACAACATCGCTTGCGAGCGTATCGCAAGCCCCGGTGCCAACTTACGGAACATGTAGGCGATGCTTGCCGCGACCGCCACGCAAACGAGCGCGTATTGTGTCCAGAGACCGGTACTCAACTGAATAACCTCGCGATCTGATAAGTCAGCGCAGACGCCACATAGGCGACCACAAACATGTAGCCGAACGCGATGACGACGTTGCGGCGGGAACCGGTTTCGCGACGAATAACAGCAAGCGTCGACATACACTGCGGCGCGAACGCGAACCAGACGAGCATCGATAACGCACTCGCAAGCGAAAAATTCGCGACGAGCGCATGGCCGAGACCCACTGTGTCGGCATCACTACCCACCGCATAGACCGTGGCGAGCGTCGCCACTGCGGTTTCGCGTGCTGCAAACGCTGGGATCAGCGAGAGGCTGATCTGCCAGTTGAAACCGAGCGGCGCAAAGAGGTGCTGAAGGCCACGGCCGAGGTAACCGGCAATGCTGTAATCGATCGCGGGCCCCGTGGCACCGGCAGGCGGAGACGGAAATGTGGAGATAAACCACATCAGCACGGTGAGCGCGAGAATCACGCCGGTGAGACGCTTAAGAAATATGGAGCTGCGTTCCAAGAGGCCGATCACAAGGTCGCGAGCCTTCGGCAAACGGTACGACGGCAATTCCATCAGCAGTGCGTGCTCCTGCGCATCGGATCGGCGCAGTCGCTTCATCGTCCATCCCACCGCCATTGCGCCAATGATCCCCGCTGCATAGAGCGCGAAGAGGACCAAACCCTGCAAATTGAAGATGCCAAAGAGCTGCCGATGGGGAATGAACGCACTGATCAACAAGGCGTAAACCGGCAGCCGGGCCGAGCACGTCATGAGAGGCGCGACGAGGATCGTGGCGAGCCGGTCGCGGGGATCGGTGATGCTACGCGTGCCGATGATGCCCGGTATGGCACACGCGAAACTTGAGAGCAACGGGATAAACGAACGTCCGGTCAGGCCGACCGCCAACATCATGCGATCGAGCAGGAATGCAGCGCGTGGCAGATACCCGGATTCTTCGAGCACAAGGATGAAGAAAAATAGCACGATGATCTCAGGCAGGAACCCGAGCACGGTGCCGAGCCCGCTGAGCAGGCCATCTGCTACGAAACCCCGTAGCGGCCCGTCCGGCAGCCAAGTGGCCGCTTGGGTGCCGAGCCACGTAAATCCGTCGCCTATCGAATCGGTCATGGGCTTGCCGAGCGAATAGACTGCCTGGAAGACAAAAAACATGACGATCGCGAGAATCACGGGCCCGAAGAAGGGATGAAGCGCCCACCGGTCTATCGCATCGTCGCGCGCGTCCGTCGCTCGCGGCATCGTGACCGTGGCGGCGAGCAGCGATCGGACTTCGGCGTGCAGATCAACTTCATCAGACGAAATCGCCGTACGCGCGTGGGCCCCCTCGACGTTGCGTTCGTCAATGAGGCTGATCAGCGCGCGAGCGCCGCCACGACGTACAGCGATCGTCTCCACAATCGGGATGCCGAGTTTTTGCTGCAGCTGCGCGACATCGATGGCGATACCGCGCCGCCGGGCTTCGTCCATCATGTTGAGTGCCAACACGACGGGCCGCCCCAATCGTTGCACTTCGAGGACGAAGCGCAAATGCAGGCGCAGATTCGTCGCATCCGCCACGCAGACGATCAAGTCAGGCTTGGCTTCGCCGGGATGCTCGCCGAGCAGGATCTCGCGCGTAATACGTTCATCGGGACTCAACGATTCGAAGCTGTATGCCCCGGGCAGATCGAGCACGTGGATGAGCCGCCCGGACGGCGCGTTGAACCGTCCCTCCTTGCGCTCGACTGTAACACCTGCGTAGTTGGCTACCTTTTGCCGGCCGCCTGTCAGTAAATTGAAAAGTGCGGTTTTCCCGCAGTTGGGATTGCCGACGAGGGCAATACGCAAAGAGGAGTCGCTCATAAGATCTGTCGTTATTCTTCTTTTTGCCGAACGCTTACACGGTTCGCTTCCGAACGCCGCAGCGCGAATCGGGTCGAGCCGATCTGGACGAGTAGAGGATCGGCGCCCCACGGGCCGTGCGCGACGACGCGTAACGGCTCACCGGGCACGAATCCTAGATCGCGCAGACGACGTGCGATGGGGTCCGCCGCGTGCATGTCGTCGACATTTTCGACGACGGCTGTAATCCCTTTACCTAGATCGGACAGGCGCATCAGCTTTCGGTTGAAAGATAAATGAGAATGGTTCGCATTATAAATCCGTTTAACGCACAATGCACGAAAAAGTGGAACAACGCGAGCGTCTAGTTGATCGTCGTTAGACCTGCGCCCTTCGGGGGCAGCGCTTTCAGGATAGGAATCGACGAGGGTGCGTGTGAGCAGGTGCGGTGTCATGAGTGCTTTGTGTGGCGCGGTTTGAACCAGCCGCCGGGAACAAGGCTTGCTGCAAGCCGCAGTCACAGCGGAACACTGAACGTAAAGCGAGCGATGGCAATCCGAATTGGCATTTCAGGCTGGCGCTACGAGGGCTGGCACGGTGTGTTCTATCCGAGTGGACTGCGTCAGGCGAGCGAACTCGCCTTTGCTTCGCGGGCTGTCGATACGGTTGAGATCAATGGTTCATATCATTCGCTGCAAACGATCGACGGTGAGCAATCGCGCCACGACGAGACGCCTGAGCGTTTCATCTTCGGCGTCAAAGGGCCGCGCTATTTGACGCATAAGCTGTGCTTTCGCGACGAGATGGCGAGAGCTGACATTGCGAACTTATTCGCGTCGGACGCAAAGCTTGGGCCCTCTCTTTGGCAGTTTCCGCCAAATTTCCGCTTTGACACGACACGGTTGGAACGCTTTTTGGCATGGTTGCCCCAAACTATCAGGGACACTGTGGAAAAACGCGACGTCTTCTGCTACGACCAGAAAGTGGAAGCCCCGTTCGATGCCCAGCGCCTCAAGCGTTGGGTGAACGAGGCCACTACGATAGGAGCAAGCCGATGAGCCACATCGCGCACGAACTGCAGCGAGCGTTTCGTGAAGTACGGTCCTACAGCCTTGAACTTGCCGAACCGCTTTCTCCTGAAGACCAGCAAGCTCAGTCGATGACCGATGCAAGTCCGACGAAGTGGCATTTGGCACATACGACATGGTTTTTCGAAACGGTGCTATTGCAGCGGCATTCGCCAGGCTATAGGTACTTTAACGACGATTACCCGTTTCTCTTTAATTCGTACTACGAAGCACTTGGCCCACGCCATGAGCGCGCGCAGCGCGGGTTGCTGACCCGCCCGACACTCGAGGAGGTGTACGCGTACCGGCGATATATCGACGAAGCCGTGCTTGCATTCATTGACATGGCGGACGCACAGACGCTTGACCAGATTGCGCCGATCGTGACGTTGGGCCTTCATCACGAGCAACAGCATCAAGAGCTGATCCTGACGGACATCCTCCATGCGTTCTCGTGCAATCCGCTGATGCCGGCATATCGGCGAGTTCAAGCGCAGCCAAGTCCCGCATCGAGCGGGGCGCGAGCGGGTGCGAAGCCAATCGAATGGCTGTACCGGCCTGGTGGCATCGTCGAAATCGGCCATAGAGGCCGGGGCTTTGCCTTCGACAACGAAGCGCCGAGCCATGAAGTGCTGCTGCGGCCTTATGAAATCGCCCACCGTGCTGCCACGTGCGGCGACTATGCGGCTTTCATTGCTGACGGCGGGTATTCACGCCCTGAACTCTGGCTCTCGGACGGATGGGCCATAGTTCAGCGCGAGCGGCTCGAACAGCCGTTGTATTGGCACCGATCGGCGGATCGGTGCACCGACGATCCACTGAGCTGGCTAGTGTTCGGGCTCGACGGTCTGCGACCCATGGATCCGCACGCGTGCGTGTCGCAATTGAGCTTTTACGAGGCAGCCGCGTACGCGCAATGGGCGGGCGCCCGCTTGCCGACCGAGTTCGAGTGGGAGGCGGCGTTCGATGCACCGGGCATCGAGCAGATGACGGGACATGTGTGGCAATGGACGCGTTCATCGTACGACCCCTATCCAGGCTTTCGGCCGCTGCCCGGCGTTGCGGCCGAATACAACGGCAAGTTCATGGTTGGCCAACTGGTGCTGCGCGGCGGCAGTATCGCGACGCCGCGAGGGCACACGCGACCTAGCTACCGAAACTTCTTTCCACCGGCAGCGCGCTGGCAATTTTCTGGAGTACGCCTTGTACGGGACATTTGAAGGGTCACGCCAGGCGGGCGCATCGGAATTGGTTCGCAGTCCTGAGAAAATGCGCGCGGCCGATGGCTTTGAGCGGGATCTTATCGCCGGGTTGTCGACAACGCCGCGCGGCATTGCGCCCAAATACTTCTACGATGCAGCCGGCTCGGCGCTCTTCGACCGCATCTGCACGTTGCCCGAGTACTACCCCACGCGCACCGAGTTGTCGATTCTCGCGTGTCATGCACGCGCGATGGCAGAGTGCATCGGGCCGCGCTCCGATATCGTCGAATTCGGTGCCGGCTCCCTCGAGAAAATCCGGCTGTTGCTCAACGCGTTTTCTCCGCATGACGCACCGCGGCGCTATTTTCCCGTCGACATCTCCGCGGAACATCTGGCAGCGTCCGCGCGCAAGCTGCATGCGGATTATCCGGGGCTTCACGTGCAGCCGGTTGTCGCCGATTACATGCAAGAGGAGCAGCTTGCCGGAATCGTATCGCGCGAGCGCCGGGTCGGCTTCTTTCCGGGCTCGACGATCGGCAATTTCGATCCGAATGAGGCCGCGGCGTTTTTGCGCCTTGCCGCCCGGCTACTGCGAGGCGGCGGGCTGCTTGTGGGCGTCGATCTCGTGAAAGACCCGGCCATTTTGCACCGCGCCTATAACGACGATCAGGGGGTGACGGCCGCATTCAATTTGAATGTGCTTCAGCGCGCGAACAAAGAACTGGGCGCCGACTTCGATTTGTGCCGATTCGCACATTACGCGTTTTATGAGCCGATGAAACAGCGCGTGGAGATGCACTTGGTGAGCCGGGGTGCGCAGACGGTGCGGCTGAGCGGAAACCTGTTCGCCTTCCAGGAAGGCGAAAGCATTCATACGGAGAACTCCCAAAAATTCACCATCGAAGGCTTTCGGGCCTTGGCCCGATCAACCGGGTTCGAGCCGGGCCCGGTATGGACCGATGAGGCGAAGCTCTTTAGCGTGCATTGGCTGGAGAGTTCACCGGGCATCGGTCGTGATTGAAGAATGACCCAGCTTAGTCTCGGTCAGTGGGAAATACCGCCTTGCCGGACGTCAGGTCGCGCAGCGACTCCCGCGCCGCCTCGATCGCCGTGGTCGGCATTTCCATTAAGAGCCGCACACCGGCGTCATAGGTATGGCTAACCAGTGCAATGTGCTGCTGCTCCATCCAGCGTCGCACGCGCGCTTCCTCCGCATAGCCGATTTCGACGAGAAGCTGCGCCTGCGGAATTCTTTCGATGCGCTCGGCGTCCTTGATCGCGCCGGCGATCGCATCGGTATAGGCTCGCACGAGGCCGCCGGCGCCAAGCTTGACGCCGCCGTAATAACGGACGACAGCGGCCAGTACGCCGTCGACGTCGTGATGACGCAAAACTTCGAGAATCGGCCTGCCCGCCGTGCCCGAAGGCTCGCCGTCATCGGACATGCCCGACTGACCGCCTGCAAGCAACGCCCAGCACACGTGGGTTGCAGCAGAGTGCTCATCGCGAAGATGCTCCAGCACTCGCATGGCTTCATCGCGATTGGCGACGGGAATCGCGTAGCCGATGAAACGGCTCTTGCGGATCTCCACCTCATACATGCAGGGGGCCGCCAATGTGTAAATCATGTCGATTCGAAGTTGAGGACGGGAGGTGGAATTATCTCAGTCGTTTCGAGCGCCGACTCGAAGACGCGCGTTATCGGTTGGGCCGCCGGGGTGGGACGTGTTCGATGACGCAACAAAGAGAGGATAAAGAAGTCGCGCATCGGCTGCGCAGCGGCCGGCAGTACCTACCGGTGTCGCTGTTTTGCTTTCACACCTGTAATTCGAGTCCAGCGTTGCGGGGTGCGAGCGATGGTCACGCCTGATCAGCGGAGTGACGAGGGGCCTTACAGCAAGGGCGCAAGCCTATCGGCGAGCCGGGCCGAAGGGGCGTCAGGGTTATCCCCAGTTTTTGTTGGCAAACCTGTGAATAACTTGCGGGCATCCTACCCAAGTGCTTGATCAATAAGCCTGTTATGTCCGCGCCTGCTTTGCGTGCCACGTTACGCCCTGCCGCTCTGACCGTACCGCTGTCGCTGCCCGACATGCAGATGGAGTTGCTCGCGGTTATTCGCTCACTCCCTTCTTCTTTGCGAGCGATTGCGCCATCCGGTAGTGCTCCTCGATCGTAGGCAGTGCTTTTTGTGCAAGCTGCTTTAATTTGGCGTTCTGGCCTTCGGAAATTTGCTTTCGGAATGCCGCGATGGCGTCCTCGTGTCCCTTAAGACCGATTTTCGAAATATAAGCGTCGTCGAACGCCTTGCCCTTCAGCGGGCGCAATTCGTCCAGCACACTCGTATCTGAATTGTCCTTTGGCACGGTCACGCCGTGCGGTACGGCGAGTTTCAATTGCGCGGTCAGCTTGGTATGGTCGGCAATCATGTGACGGGCAAACGATTTGACATCTTTGTCGTTCGAATTCTTTTCGGCGAGTTTGCCAGCATCGATTTCTGTCGAAGATGACATCGAGGCCGCCTGCACGAACTCGCGATCGGGCTCGGGAAGCGGGTTGGCTGCCGTCGTCGATGCGGCTTCCGTCTGCGCCTGCACATGCGCCAGGGGCATTAGCACAGCGCAACAAATCAAAGCGAGAATAACGCGCTTCATTTTTGCTCCTTCGGATCGGATCACGTTGGCAAGGCGTGGGCCATTCTTGCCTCATGCCCACAAGCCGCAAGCAACGTACCGCGTCTCGATTCGCACAGTCACGCTTTTTCAATTAGCGAGGTTTTGACTTTCCGTCTGACGGATGATGGCGCGCTTTATCTGAACCGCTTCGAGAAAATTGTCCAACGGTTGCGTTGAACTCAAGCGGCGCCAGCGAGCGCGATTCCATGCACGATGTCCCGGTTGAAAGAGCGGTACTGAGCGTCCGGCTCCCGTAGATGGGCCGTGTCACATGTTGATAACGACACGACCCGTCGTGCCCGCGGCTACGGCACGGTAGGCATCCTGCCCTTGGATCAGATCGAACCGCTTCGCGATGATAGGTGCCCGTAAATTGCCGTTTTCGAAGCCTTCGACTAAGGCCGCCAGGAGCGGCGCGGAGTCGGCAACGCCGAGCTTTGCGCTGTCGGTGCCGAACAACTGCGTTTCGTTGTGATAGAAGTCGATCATGTCGAAATCCACGCGGCGCTTGCCGGTAGCACTGATCTCGACCACTCGTCCACGCCGCTTCGCGAGCTTGAGCGCGGTTTCGAACGCAACGCCGCCCACTGCGTCGTAGACGACATCCACCCCGCCGGTCAACTCGCGTACGCGGGCGACCGTATCGTCATTGAACGGAACATACTCGTCGACGAGGTCGGCGGCAGGGGAGCCAGCCGTCAGAGCGCTACGGTCGATACCGATAACGCGGCATCCGCGCGCCTTTGCGATCTGAATCACCGCTCCTCCAACGCCACCGCCGGCGCCGATGACGGCGATGCTCTCGCCCTCGGCGAGTTTCGCGTAGTTGATGGTGCCGAGCCAAGCGACGACGAAGTTGACGCCGATCGAGGCGGCCTCTTCGTGAGTGAGCGTGGAAGGCTTGCGGGCGAGGGCCGAGACAGGAACGGAGATGAACTCCGCATGAGTGCCGTCGCGGCTGAATCCGATGTCTCCTCCGGTTCCCCAAACGTCTTGGCCGATCCATTCGGAAGGGCCTTCCACTACGACCCCGCTGAAATCGCGCCCCGGAATGCGGGGCAGTACGGTGTGGTCAAAATTTCCCGATACGTTTTTGACATCACTAGGGTTGACCGACGCGCTGCGAATTCGCACGACGGCACACTCGCGATCTGCCGTGGGTGTGGGCACATCGACGTATTCAAGGACCTCGGGGCTGCCAAAACGCTTGAATTGCAGAGCTTTCATCTCGACTTTCCTCGTCTTGTTGCGGGCGCAAACATGAATCTAAGTCTAGAGCCCTGGCAGCTGGTTCGACGGACAGTCGCTTTCGCGTTCGAGACAAAAATGCTTTCAAGTACCTCTGCCGAGTTTTTCCTCGGAGCAAAATTCGCTCGGTGAAGTGCCAAGTTCACGACGAAACATGTCGCTGAAGCTGGCCGGGCGGTAGCCCAGCGAGCGTGCAACAGTGCTGATCGGTTGACCCTCCGCCAGCTTGGACACCGCGATCACAAGTTGTACTTGGCGCCGCCATTCGGCAAAGCCCATCCCAAATGCATGTGAGAACAGACGTGCAAGCGTTCTGACACTGGCACCGACGGAAGCGGCATGCTGCTCGAAGCTGATGTCGACCGACGGGTTCTCGATGACGGACCGGCAAAGTACGTCGAGCCGCCGATCGCTGCGGTCCGGGAGCGGAATTCGCAACGAATAGCGGGCGGCGTGGGTCAACTCCAGTACCACCAGTCGGTAGGCGACGTCGAGGTACTCTCCATCCTTCTGCACTTCCCGCTCCGCGAGCGTGGTGATGAGTTCCCGCAGGAGTCCGTTGACCTCGAATACATCGGCCTTGTCGCTCAGGTGCGGAACGTCCGACTCAGGTAGATACAGGTTGCGCATCTCCACGGCGGTCATCATCCGTATGGAATGCACCGTCTGGGGAGGCAGCCATACCGCACGCTGCGGGGGCACGACCAACGCTTCGTTGCCGACTTCGACCCACATGACACCAGCAACCGCATAAAGGACTTGTGCCAGTCATGGGCGTGCGGATCGATGCGCAATCCACGAGGGTAGTCTCGGGCTAATGACTTCCCGCGCTCGGAATGGTCCGTAAGGTCAGGAGGAACGGCCTGTGACATGGCGATGCGGCTACGTGATTGCGCGCGAAAGGGGCAGCTGGACGCGCTGCCCCTATGCAGGGCATGTGTACGCAGAGTACTCGATTGGCATGGTGCGCGAGCAAGCGCAAAGGAACGTCATGCCCGCTCCACGCACCGCGTTACTCGGCTGGAGGTGCAACTGGCGTAGCCAATGCCTTATTCTTCTCCACCACATGCACGACGACGAGCTCGACGGGCACGCTGCCATTATTTCTCGCGCTGTGTGCCAAACCAGCCTGCACGACAAACCCACCGCCCGCCACGATATTCTGCTCTTTCTTCCCCGCAACCAATAGCGTTACCGTGCCCGATTCGACGTAGCTGATTTCGTCGCCAAAATGCGTATGCCAGTCTAGCTTTCCGCCGGGTGCAATCTCAACATGGGAAACAATGGCTTCCCGGCCCGGCACCGATACGTCAGATCTTGTGACCTCTGTTCGGTCGACTCCTGAAGTTTGAGCGAAACAAGCTGAGGATGCCGCGGCAAGCAGAACGCCGAAAATAAAATGCTTCGTTCTTTTCACAGTAATTTCTCATTGAATAACGACTCATGCGTTGCGTGCACATCACGCCCGCGCATGGAATCAACAGGCCTGTTCAGGCCTGGATACACGGCATAACCTGGTTTCGTGACAGATCTACCGGTTCAATGCTCATTCAGCAATTGGGCCAGATAGGACTTCCATGCTTCCGGATGAGTCTGCGTCTGATGTCCGTACGAATGCGCGTTCTCGGGTACTTCGACGTAGCTTCCGTGCGGGACCATCGGTATCAGGCGCTGCATGACACCGAGATCGGTAGCATTGAGCAGGTCGTCGTCAAAATTGACAGCAAGCACTCGGGCGCGGATCTTCCCGAGTTGTGGGGTGGGGTTGTAGTCGTAGGACGATTCGAACCAGTAAAGGACGTCGTTGGCGTCATTCTTTTTCGCCTGCTCGACCTGGTTGTCATACAGCCCAGTGGCAGATTTTCGATCCGGCGCCTGCTCTTGCAAGCGGGCTGGGTTGACAGTGAGGACCGCGAAAATCGGCATGACACGCAGCCACTGCGTCGGCTCAACCGTGTATTCGCCGTTGTGCCAGTCGGGATCATTGCGGATCGCACCGACGACCATTTGCCGCCATAGCCAATTGCGGCCCGCGATCGGGATGGGCTGACTGACAACGGGCATCAGCGCGTCAGCCATATCGGGATAGCGTTCGCCCCACACCCAGGTTTGCATGCCGCCCATCGAGACACCGAGTACCAGGCGCAGATGCGTCACATGCAGGCCGTCGACCAGCAGTTGATGATTGGCTTCCACCACGTCGTTATAGCCATAGTGCGGAAAGTGCGAGCGCAATCCGTCGCTGGGCTTGCTGGAGCCGCCTCGGCCGAGTCCATCGGGAATGACGATGAAATAGCGCTGTGCGTCCAGCGGTTGACCAGGTGCAAACAACTCCCTGCGCATCAGCGGTGTCAGAAATTCAGCGCTGGTACCCGTCGTGCCGTGCATTAACAGCACCGCATTGTCGATGCGGCCTTGAGCATCGCGGTGTGGCGTGCCGATAGTCGTATAGTGGATTCGCACTTCCGGCAGGACCGTGCCATCGGAAAAATGGAAATCATGGGCGACGAAGTTTGCGGTCTGTTCCGGCACGTTAGGTTGGGCGACCTCGTCCGCGTGCGCCGCTCCAATGAACAGAGCGGTTACACAGATACTGACCGTCGACTTAAGTATTGTTGACGTAAACATGATCTCCTCAGCTCCATGGCAAGCTATGGTCAATAATCGCGCATATTAAGTTAATCTTGGAGATCTTGCTGCACTTCGTGTTGTGCCGATGTAGCACTGTCAAAAACACCGTCATTCGATGGCGCGGTGAGCGAAAGCACAAGCGCTTGATTAGAATGGGAAATAATGGCGCATAAAAAAATTCTTTAGTGCATAGGCGCAAGCGATCGATATCGATCCGCGTTGCCGATTAGATTTCTTACGGCAGCTTTCAACGCATTGCGTCAGGTCTTGCGAACCGCGGCGGCGTGGTTTCTGCTCAGTCGAGATCGTCAGCCAACACAGCTTGCCAGGTGTCTCCCAATAGATATCTCGCGCCGCTCCCGCGACGCTGGGCAATGTCTTCCGGGTTATAGAGCGAACACGATTTTAGCGACAGGCACCCGCAACCTACACAGAACGCAAGCTGGTCTCGCAATGCGATGAGCCGGTCAATGCGTTCTTGAAGCAGGGGCTGCCACGCGCGTGAAAGACGTTCCCAATCTCGCTTCGTCGGCGTTCGCTGGTCTGGCAAGGTATCGAGGGCGGAGCGAATCTCTAAAAGGTTCAATCCGACGGCTTGGGCCGCGCGGATGAAGCCCACCCGGCGCAGTGTGTCCCTTCGATACCGCCGTTGACCACCCTCTGTTCGTGTACTGCCGATCAACCCCTGTGCCTCATAGAAGCGAATTGCACTCGCGGCTACGCCAGAGCGCTTTGCAAGCTCGCCAATGGTCATCGGTTCGTTCATGGCGCTTTTCCCAATTTTCTCTTGACTTAAAGTTGACTTGAATTTTAACAATGGGCGCCCTTTCTTTGATTGTAAGACGGCAACACCATGCGAAATGACTTCGTTCAGCAGGACTTCACGGCGCTCGCCAAGTTCTTTCACTGGCTAATGGCGGCGATCATCATCGTCGGCTGGTTCATCGGCTTTTACGGAGCGGAGATGTTGAGCTACAGCGTGCCTCATTCGGGTAAGGCCGCGATGATTACGCTGCACAAGGACATCAGTACCACCGTTCTTTTGCTTATCGTGCTTCGCAGCGCGTGGAGGCTGACTCACCGTCCGCCGCATGCACCGCATGCATCGGGCTTCCAGCGTTTCGCAGTGCAGGCGGGGCATTTCATGCTTTATTTTCTGATGATCGCCATGCCGATTTCCGGCTGGGCCAATAGTTCATCGGCGGGTTACACCGTCGAATTCGCGGGCATCTTTCCGCTGCCCGCACTTGTGCCGACGAATCACGCGATACAGCCGATCTACGATGCGATTCACAAATATCTGGGGTGGTTCACCGGGGCTGTGATCCTGGGCCACATCGCCATGGCGCTCAAGCATCACTTCATCGACCGTGACCATACGCTGCGTGGGATGCTGCCTGGTTGCAAGCGCACGATGTCCTCGCGTGCGATGGGCCGGTGATGTAATCGGAAAACGGAAGGCTCGAAGATTCGAGCCTGTTCGGACAGGGCGTTTTTCGTCTTTCTTTTAGTGTCGGCGGCGCTCATGCGCTGCTGTACCTGTGTACATCGCAAAATCCATGCGCCGAGCGTGCCGCGTTGTTCATCTCAGCGCGTGCACGGCCGACGGCATGGCTCCAAAGTCCTAAATCATTCCTAACAACACAAGCACGATCACGATAACTGCGATCACGCCGAGCGTGCTCGTCGGCCCATATCCCCACCCACGGCTATATGGCCATGATGGGAAAGCACCGATGAGCAGCAGGATCAGCAGCACGATAAGGATGGTTCCTAACATGTTGCCCTCGCACGAAGATCAGGGCGACCGCGGCTACAGCCGCCAAATGTCTGTCCGCAATCGACGTGCCAAACGCATCGGTCGACTGCGCGTATAGTCCACGCATCGTGTTCGGCATCGCGAAGCGATCGATGACATCGAATGGAATGGGCGAATCGGCGCGGGCGGAAGCAGGCCTCGTATGGTTTCGGCGAGACTTGCGCTGCGACGACCACGCGGCGCTTCATCATGCACTCGCCGATTGCCGACGGGTGTGGTGCGTTTTTGTCCTGGATACGACGATCATCGAGCCTTTGCTGCAATGCAAGCGCGACGCGCATCCTGACGAGATGCCCACGGATAGGCGCATCGACTTCATTCTTGCTTCACTGTCCGAGCTCGATAGTGCCTTGCGAAAAATGGGCGGCGGGCTGCTCGTTTTTCACAACGATCCGCGTGAATCGATTCCTGCGCTCGCCGAGGCGTTGGGTGTCGATGCAGTGTACGCGAATCGTGACTACGAGCCTGTGCCAATCGAACGGGATGCAGTGATCGAGGCGCGTCTACGCGAAGCGGGGCGCGCATTCTATTCCTTCAAAGACCAAGTGGTTTTCGAGCGTGACGAAATTCTTACGCGCTCGGGTAAACCGTATGTGGTATTCACGCCATACCGCAATGCGTGGTTGAAAAAGCTGACGCCAGACGATTTAGCCCGGTATCGCATTGCGCCTGCTTCGGGGCAGTTATGCGCGCCGCCGGCGGGGATTGCCTGCGATGTGCCTGATCTCGCGACGCTGGGATTTGCCCCTTCGAATCTCGATCAGCTTGAACTGCCGGCCGGCATGAGCGGGGCGCACGCGATGTTCGATGATTTCTTGGGGCGCATGGGTGATTATGCCGTGCAGCGTAATTTTCCCGCGATGAATGGGCCGAGCCATCTATCGGTGCATCTGCGGTTCGGCACAATTTCAGTCCGCGCACTCGCGCGCGCGGCGCATGGCCGCTCTCTCGAGCGCGGCGGAGAGGGCGCGGCCGCATGGCTAAACGAGCTCATCTGGCGCGACTTTTTCTTCATGGTGCTCGAACATCACCCCTGGCTCGCGCAAGGGCGTGCGTTTCGCGCCCAGTACGATGCGATTCGCTGGGAAACCGGTACAAAGGCGGACACGTGGTTTGCCGCCTGGTGCGAGGGCCGTACGGGCTACCCATTCATCGATGCGGGGATGCGACAGCTCGTGCAGACAGGCTATATGCATAACCGCCTGCGGATGGTGACGGCGAGTTTTCTTGTGAAGAATCTCGGTATTGACTGGCGGCGCGGAGAACGTTTTTTTGCCGAGCATCTGAACGATTTCGATTTCGCCGCTAATAACGGTGGCTGGCAATGGGTTGCATCGACCGGCTGCGATGCGCAGCCTTGGTTCCGAGTTTTCAATCCCGTCACTCAGTCTCGACAGTACGATCCGCATGGCCGCTTCATCAAGCGATATGTGCCGGAGTTGGACCTGTTATCCGCAAGAGCGATCCATGCGCCGTGGCTGACACCTGCGGCGTTGGCGGAAGCCGGGTTGATGCTTGGGCGGGACTATCCGCATCCGATCATCGACGACACCGAAGCGCGCGCCCGGTCGCTCGAGCGATTTAAAGCGGTGAAAGGCGGGGGCCGCAGCCACGTTTAGTGGCCGCATTACGCTTGCCCGTCATGAGAGACCTCGTTGGCCGCCCGACGCTAGTACGGCTTATTGCGCCTGCTGCAGATCGTGCGTGACCGCTCCGAGGAAGCGTGCGGCTTCACCGCCTGTCACGACTCGATGATCGAAGGACAAACTGAGCGGTAAAACTCGATGCACCACGGGCTGTCCTTCGCACGCGACCACGGCATCGTGCACCCGTCCCGCGCCAAGAATCGCGACGGTCGGCGGCACCACAATGGGCGACGCATACTTGCCCGCGATCATGCCGAAGTTCGATAGTGTGATCGTGGCGCCGCGCAACTCCTCGGGCGGGATCTTGCGAGCGCGCACGTCGGCGCGCATGCGGTCGAGTCCCTCACGCAAATCGGCCGCGTCGCGGTGTGCCACATCGCGTAGCACCGGTACGAAAAGCCCATCCGGCAAATCGACTGCGATGCCAACATCGATTTTGGCAAGCACATGTCGTTTTGTGGCGCGGCCGTCATACCACGCGTTGAGGCCGGGCTCAGATGTGCAACCGGCCACGAGCGCACGCAAAAGGCGGATCGTGATGTCCGTGTTGGGCGCCCATGCGTGGATATCGGCGTCGTCGATGACGGTGGCCGCCGCCACTTCGCTCTGTGCCCGTGTCATGTTCTGTGCCATCACACGTCGCACGCCGCGCAGCTCTTCCGGAGGCCCCAGTTCGGTCAGCAGCTTGGCCGTGCGCTGCACGTCGGCCGAAGTCACGATGCCGTCCGGTCCCGAGGGTGTCACCATGGCCAGGTCGATATCGAGTTTGCGCGCGAGTGCGCGCACCGCCGGTGTGGCCTTGATGGCGGAGGTGCCTCGGGCGAAGCCGGGGTAGCCGCCTATCCCTGATGGGGCTTCGTGCACGACTCGCTCGCCCACCTCCATCCGCCCGACCACCGTACCCGCGTCGTCGTCGCCTGTTCCCTCGAACCCGACCAGCGGCGCGCCCAGATGCATGATGTCTCCTTTTTTGCCAAAGAGCTTTGACACCCGCCCTCGATGGGGCGAGGGGATATCGACGATGGCTTTGGCCGTCTCCACCGAGACCAGAGGTTGATCGGCTTTGACTTCGTCGCTTTCCTTGACGTGCCATTCGATGATTTCGGCTTCCTGCAGGCCTTCGCC
>Ga0310811_10005155_pt1 | contig 16492 bp, 10 predicted proteins | sample YCmetagenome_FD_207642 | JGI IMG/M metagenome (GOLD analysis project Ga0310811, IMG submission 207642) | Soil microbial communities from experimental microcosm in Duke University, North Carolina, United States - YC | ecosystem: Engineered > Artificial ecosystem > Soil microcosm > Unclassified ...
AGTAACGGTATCGGTCCGATCGTACCTCCGGGGATGGAATTCATCTTTCGAGAGGCTACTACCGATCCTGAATGGTCTCCGCCGAACTTACCTCATAGTCAGCAAAAACGACCGCTGAACCTCAACACGTATCTGCGCCTCTCCCCTGAACTGCGCGCCAATGTGGCATACAGTCCCCATCCCCATGGGGACGAACCGCAACCGCCACCGCAGGCCAGGCGCCATCCCATCTTTAAAGACCTGGACCAAACCGACGTGGTGGGCTATGGCGGTATCCTTCCACATTTGAACGTTGATCCGACTGCTCAAGTACTCGCGACCTTCGTTCCCGAGGTTCCTTATTCGCAACCAGAAATGGTGTTTTGGCGCACGCCCAAGACTGAAATCCCCGGGTTAGTCGTCAATTCGATGCCAAATGGCGCGCGGATCGTGTTTATGCCGGCCGATATCGATCGGCAATATGCGTGCAGCAATCTTCCCGATCATGCCGATATAATCGCGAATGCCATCCGGTGGACGTTAAAAAACAACATTCCGTTAGAGGTGGAGACGGATGCGCTAGTTGATTGCCATCTTTATCAGCAAACTGGGCGAATGATCTTGCATATCCTAAATCTCACCAACGCCGCCACGTGGAAAGGCCCCCTAAAGAAGTTCGTGTCCATTGGACCTGTCCGCGTTCGGGTAAAGCTAAACTCCGACGTGCAAGGCGGGAGCGTGAACTTGCTGGTGGCTAGCCTCCCAATCTCAACGACTCGCGCGAACGGGTGGATTGAGTTTACAATTCCTCATCTACTTCATCATGAGGTTGCGCTCATCAGCTAAGCAATGTGCTGTGGCGGCCCTGGTGTCCGGGCAGAGTTTCTAACGGCCAACCCTGAACATTCGAGTTGGATCAGAAACCCGCGCTGGCCCTTGCGCTCGTGCAGAGGGTATTAGCCGATAGGACGACCCCCGCCGCGGTGCACAGTGTCGTCTGGTCGTTACTGCCCTTCCTGATGTATGCCGTATTTCTATACCGAACGATCTAAAATCTTCGCTTGTATTAGCTTTTTCGGCGCTCAAGCTGTTCTTGGCAGATTGCGCGAGGGCCCCGATGGGCGACTGTGGTGGCTACGCTAGGAAGGGTCCGCCTCCGACAATACTCATGCCGGTGCGGCGCCTAATGGCGCGTCTGGCGCGTGGGGGTAAAACGACCGTAGGCGCCTCAAGGCGGTTCTTCAGGCGTAGCAGGGTCAGCTCTGCTGCCATCGTCTTTGCAATCATTGCCGTACCTTTAGCGCGCGCTGCAGCTGATACGGTTCCCCTGACAGCGACGCAGAACTTGCCGACAGCGCAGATCACGGCGGTCGCGACGCCTGACGACCATAAGAAGATGCTGATGCAATATTGCACGGCTTGTCACAACGACAGGCTGAAGACGGCGGGCATGAGCGTCGTTCCGCTAGATGCCAACAATCTGCGCGCCAATCAGGCGACCTGGGAGAAAATCCTGCGGCGCGTCAGCCTGGGTGAGATGCCGCTGCGCGGCGCCCCGCGGCCGCCCAAAGAGAGGCTCCAGGAATTCACCGCCTGGCTAGCCAGATCACTCGACGACGATGCCGCGGCGCATCCTAACCCCGGTCATGCGACGATGCGGCGCCTCAATCGTGCCGAATATACTAATGCGATACGTGACCTGCTAGCGCTGGATGTGGATTTCTCTAAGGAACTACCGGTGGACGATACCGGTTATGGCTTCGACAATATTGCCGACGTGTTGACTCTTTCGCCGACGCTGATGGACCGTTACATCAATGTCGCTGGTAAGGTGAGTCGACTGGCCACGGGATTGGCGTACGATAAGCCTAGTTCCTATGACTACAAAATTCCGAAAGACGTCTTTCAAAATCGTTTTGGCGTTGCCTCTTATAACGAGCGCGCCAGTGATGACTTGCCCCTGAATTCTCGCGGTGGAGGCGCTTTCAAATATTACGCACCGTATGACGCAACCTATAAGCTAGGGATATTTTTAAATTCCGGTACGTCGACGGAACTTGAAATCGATGCCCATAACTTGGTGGAAGTCAAAGTCGCCTTGAAAGCAGGGCTGCGCACCATCGGCGTCTCTTTCCCAAAGAAGCTGGCACTGGATGAGGAGTTGGTGCCGCGCACGACGAATGGGCCGCTTCCCAGAACGCCACCGAAGGCGGTGCCGATCCCGCTGGATGTGTCTGTGGATGGCGCGCGGGTGCAGGAAGTAGCGGTACCCTCGGTGCCGCAAGGCCCGAACGTGTCTCAGTCCTTTTATTTGCGCGACGTGAAGCAAATTACGGTCGCGGGTCCATATGGCATTACCGGCGCGGGCGACACAGCCTCCTTGCGCAAAGTGTTCATCTGCCGCCCGTCCAAGGGCCTATCGGAAGCGGCGTGCGCCCGCACCATTCTCACCAACCTGGCGCATCATGCCTATCGCCGGCCGGTGACGGCTCAGGATGTGGCGCCGCTGATGAAGATGTATGCGATCGGCCGCAAGGGTTCCGATTTTCATCATGGGATCGAGGCGGCAGTGGAAGGGGTGCTTGTCTCGCCCAATTTCCTGTTTGCGCATGAGCTTGATGCACCCAAGACCGCGAATTCTGTCCATCGCATAAGCGGCACGGAACTTGCCACGCGCATGTCGCTGTTCCTGTGGAGCAGCATTCCGGATGACGAACTGCTGTCGCTGGCGGAAAAGAACCAGCTCGGCAGACCCGAAGTGTTGAAGGCACAGGTTGCGCGCATGCTGGCTGATCCCAAGGCTAAGGCGCTGACTGAGAATTTCGCCGGCCAGTGGCTCTATCTGCGGCGCCTGGAATATCAGAAGCCCGATCGCCTTGCCTTTCCGGGCTTCGATCAGCGCTTGCGCCAGGCGATGCAGACCGAGACTGAAATGTTCTTCGACGGGGTGGTGCGCGACAACCGTCCGGTGCTGGATTTTTTGGACGCTGATTACACCTATGTGAATCAGCGTCTAGCCGAGCATTATGGCATCCCCAATGTCTATGGCACGACTTTCCGCAAGGTGAAGCTAGATCCGGCGCTGCATCGTAGTGGTTTGTTGGGGCAGGGGGCGATCCTCACCGTGACCTCCTACAACAACCGCACCTCAGTGGTGCTGCGCGGCAAGTGGATTCTGGAAAATTTACTCGCTGCAGCGCCGCCGCCGCCGCCGCCGCTGGTTCCTTCGCTAGATGATGCCAAGAACGGCAAGACCATGACCGTGCGCGAGCAAATGGAAATGCACCGGAAGAATCCGGTCTGTGCCTCCTGCCACACCAAGATGGATCCGTTGGGCTTCAGCCTGGAGAATTATGACGCAGTCGGCGGCTGGCGCACCGGCTATGCCGGCCAGCTGGTGGATGCCTCGGCCGTCCTGCCTGACGGTACCAAGTTCGAAGGACCCAAGGGGCTGCAGGATATTCTTCTGGCGCGCAAGGATCAGTTTGTGGAAGCCCTCACGGAACGGCTGATGACCTATGCCCTGGCCCGAGGTCTAGAGTCCTATGACATGCCGGCGGTTCGCAGCGTCCGCTACCAAGCGGCGAAAGATGGTTACCGTATGCAGTCGATTATTCTTGGCATCATTCAGAGCGTGCCTTTCACCATGAGAAGGACCCCGGAAACATGATGATCACCCGCGAAGTCATGGGCCGCCGCGCGATGCTGCGTGGCGCGGCCACAGTGATGGCCCTGCCACTGCTGGAAGCGATGGCGGGCAATGCTAGCGCCGCTGAACGCGCCGCGGCCACGCGAAAGCGCCTCCAAGTGATTTATATGCCGAATGGGATGTTGATGGAGAACTGGACGCCGACCGGCACCGGCGAAAACTATGTTCTGTCGCCTACTCTCAAGCCGTTGGAGCCCTTCCGTAACAAGATCACGGTGTTTACCGGGCTCTCCCATGTCCAAGCCGAGGCCATGGGCGACGGGTCCGGTGATCATGGCCGTTGCTGCGGCGGCTACCTGACCGGCGTGCATGTCAGAAAGACGGAAGGCGCCGACATCACCTCTGGCATCTCAATGGATCAGGTCGTAGCCAAACAGTTTGGCAAAGAAACTCAAATCCCATCGCTAGAGCTGGGTTTAGACCCACCTAGCCTAGTAGGAAGCTGCGACAATGGTTATAGCTGCGCCTATACCAACACGGTGTCGTGGTCTAGCCCTTCTATGCCGCTGCCGGTGACCATCAACCCGCGCGAAGTCTTCGAGCGGTTGTTTGGCGATGGCGACACCCTCGATCCCAAAAGCCGGCTGGCGCAGCTTCGCCGTCAGGCCTCAATTCTGGATCTTTTGGTGGACGACGCTAGACGCATGTCTGGCAGGCTCGGCGCGGCCGACAAGCAGAAGCTCGCGGAATATCTGCAATCGGTGCGCGATATTGAAAAGCGAATTCAGAAAGTGGAAAAGGACGGCAGCGACGGGGTCTTGCTGACCTCTTATCCTAAGCCCGCAGGCGTACCGGATGCCTTTCAGGACCACGCCCGAATGATGATTGACCTGCAGGTGCTAGTGATGCAGGCGGACATGACGCGCGTTGCGAGCTTAATGATTGGTCGCGAAGGAACAGGCCGAACCTATCCAGAAATAGGCGTAGCGGATGGACATCACCCGCTCAGCCATCATGGGCACGATCCTGAAAAAATGGCGAGGCTGACCAAGATCAACACGTTCCATATGGACCAAGTGGCCTATTACCTGAAGCGCATGAGCGAGACTAAAGATGGCGAGAACTCGCTTTTGGACAGCACGCTGGTATTGGCGGGCGCGAGCCTCGCAGATCCCAACAATCATGATCATCGCAACCTGCCGGTGCTGGTAGCTGGCGGTCTGATCAAGGGTAATCGCCATGTCGTCGTGGAGAAGGACACGCCAATGACGAACATGATGCTGTCGTTGATGGATACGCTGGGAGTGCATGCGGACAATCTAGGTGATTCCACCGGCCGTCTCTCCAGCTTTGCTGCTTAAGTATACGATGAATACGTCGCTAATATCCCTCTTTTGGCTAGCCGGCGTGGTCGCAGCCTTTGCTGGCGCCCGGGGAGAAAATAGTGCCGTGGCGGTCAGCATCAGTGACCACGCAGCAATTCAGCGCCCAATCGAGGCCAATTCGGACGTAAATATGCTGCTGCCTGACAAATCCACCGTGCTGCACCGGGCCGTGGATCGCCAAGACCGCGAATCTGTTGCCCTGTTGCTGGCAGCAGGGGCCAGACCCAACACCGCCGATATCGACGGCATTACACCCTTGATGCTTGCGTGCGAACTTGGCGACCCGGTGATCGTCACCTCGCTGCTCAATGCGGGCGCCGATGCGAGAGCGGTACGGCCGGATGGCGTCACCGCCCTATCGCTTTGCGCCGGCAGGTCTACCTCGGCGGCGCTGGAAGTGCTCGTCGAGAAAGGTGCAGAAGTAAACCATTCCGACGCAAACGGACAGACACCCTTGATGTGGGCGGCAGCGCGCGGCGACATTGACAACATCAAGTTCCTGGTATCCAAGGGCGCAAATGTAAATGCGATGGAGAGAAAAGGCTTTACGCCGTTGTTCTTTGCGTTGCGCAGTAAGGTAACCGGTGCTGCGCAGGCCCTGGTGGAGGTGGGCGCCGACACTCATGCTGTACTGCCGGATGGCGGCACCTCTGTCATGGCCGCTGCACTGGTGGAAGACAATGTGCCGTTCGCCGTGTCGCTGGTTGTGCGCGGAATGGACGTGAACGAACGCGATGGGCAGGGGCGCCAACTCATTCATCTGGCAGCTGCCAGTGGCAAAGTCGAGTTGGTCAAGTTGGCATTGGCCAAGGGTGCCGATCCCAATGCCATGAGTCAGCCGCCGTCGCCTGCAGCGCAGGAGCAGAAGCCCATTCTCGGCCCAGCCGCAAGCAAGTTGGCGCGCGCCGACGGCACTAATGCGCCCCCGCCTCCGCCCACACCTGCTAAGCCACCACTAATTTTTGCCGCTGAAGTTGGCTCTCTCGACACCTTGAAAATGTTAGTCGCTTCTGGCGCCAAGCCGACCATTAATGCCAGTGATGGCACCACGCTGGTACTGGCATCGGCTGGCGGCGGGAATCTCGATGCGTTGAAATACGCTATCGGGCTTGATCCCGATATCAATGCTATCGGATCTCAAGGCAAGAGCATTATGCACTACGCCGTATCCAACACGGATCCGGACGTTGCAATCCCGATAATCCAGTTCTTGGTCGAAAAGGGTGCCAAGCTCGACGTAAAGGACGCACATGGTGATACACCCGGCGACGTGATCAATCGCGGAGGCCAGCCGGATATCCGGCTATTCTATGTTCAGCTGCTCAAAAGGCATGGCCTCGTGGACACGCCACATTAGAATTGGTGAGCGGAGAACACGAAGCTAGTAGAGAGTACTTCCCTACAGGTCCGAACACCCCCATCACGTCGGCTTGGAGATCGCGTACTGCAAGACGGGAGAAGCTTGCCCAAGCTTGCGGTTGTCGCTGTGGCGCGGCCAGCGCCCAACCCATAAAAATCCTGAATGGGTTCAATTCAACTTATTTCGCTTTTTCGCTATGGGTTGCCGTGCCACTCCCTTTAGCGCGTTGGATCAGGGACGGCTCGGATGCAAGCCTTATCGGGGGCGGGAACCGCTATTGTGGGAGACGTTCTGGGCCGGCTAGGCGGGGCAATCGGCCTAATACGGTACGATATGAGCGATCGATGTTTAATCGGCAAAGCCCTGACGGTTCAGACTCGTGCTGGCGACAACCTCGCGATTTATGACGCTCTCACCAAGGCGCAGCCAAACGATGTCTTGGTTGTAGATGGCTGTGGCTGCTTGGAGCGCGCGCTCGTCGGGGATTTGGCCAGGGCCTATGCAATGCAGCGCGGCGTGGTCGGCTTTATCATCGATGGGGCCGTTCGGGATGTCTCCGTATTCGGCGATGGCCAAACATTCGGATGTTTTGCACGAGGCGCAAGTCACCGTGGCCCAACCAAGGATGGGCCGGGTAAGGTGAACATACCAGTCGCAATCGGCGACCAGGTCGTATCTCCAGGCGACATTATTCTGGCAGATTCCGATGGCGTGGTGAGCTTTCCGAGCGCGCGACTTCACGAGATACGAAAACTTGTGACGGAGCGAATCGCTGCGGAGCAAGAGATTCGGGCTGAAATCTTAACTGGCAAGGTGCGGCAGTCCTGGATCGACGCTGCATTTGCCAAAGCTGGGAGTAAGCTGTCTTGAACCGTCGTCTTGCTACGCGATTGGAACAAGTTGCACCATCAGCAAGCATGTCTGCTCTCGCCGAGGTCGCACGCCTTCGCGCGGAGGGGCGCGAGGTTTTATCCCTGACAATCGGCGAACCTGACTTCCCCACGCCCCCTCACGTTATTCAAGCGGCTATAGATGCTCTAAATTCGGGCCAGACGGGATATCGGCCAACGAATGGCATCCCGGCATTACAGTCAGCAATCATTGCGGCTTTCCATAAAGGCGGCCTCGCTTACACCCAGAGTGAAGTCACTATTGGCGCCGGCGCTAAGCAACTCATCTTCGCAGCCTTCGCGGCCACGATTGACGAGGGGGACGAGATCATCATTCCAACTCCGTATTGGGTTTCCTATCCCGATATCGGTACCATCTTTGGAGCGAAAACTATCACCGTCCCATGCAGTGCCGAAAACGGCTTCAAGCTTGCACCTTCCGATTTGAAGGCCGCTTTGACAACTCGAAGTCGGTGGCTCGTACTTAATTCGCCCAACAACCCTTCGGGAGCTGTGTATTCAAGAGCCGAACTCGCTGCTCTGGGGGCCGTGCTCGACCAGTTCCCTGACTGTCTGATTCTAAGCGACGAAATATACGAGCATTTAGTCTATGACGGCGCGCACATTTCATTTGCGCTGGCCAACCCGCAGTTAACCGATCGAACGTTAACGGTGAACGGCGTTTCAAAAGCCTATTCCATGACTGGCTTTCGGTTAGGATACGCCGGCGGCCCTGGTTGGCTGATCGCAGGTCTAAATACCATTCTTACGCAAGATACGACTTGCCCAAGCTCTATTAGCCAGCTGGCGGCGGTAGCGGCTCTGACGGGAAGCCAGGATACAGTAGGCTCCAACCGCCGGGAATACATGGCACGCCGGGATCATCTCGTCGGTGGGATCAATCAAATTCCCGGCATGAGATGCGCGGCACCAAGTGGAGCATTCTACGTTTTTGTGTCGGTCGAAGACCTGATAGGTTCACGCACACCGGCCGGTCATGTGTTGGAAACCGACGCGGAAATCGCGAAATTTTTTCTCGAGAGCGCTGGGGTAGCAACGATGCCTGGCTCCCTATTTGGTACCGGAGGCTATCTACGGTTATCGTTTGCTACACCGATCGAGATCCTTGATCGTGCCATAGACGCGATGGCGAGAGCAGTTGAGACTCTCTCCATGCGCCGCTTCCTGGCGGACGTTGTTTACGATTCGGTCGAGGGTGGGCGGTCGTGACGAAATATCTGCCAATCTTCGGTGCGGCCGCCGTAGCGGTAGTAGCAGCGATGGCCGCGCTGGCGAGTGATGCAAAGCCGTGGGACAATCCGATGCTTTCTCCTGATCGGCGCGCCACGATGGTCGTAAAGGAGATGAGCGAGGCCGAGATGCTCGCGCTTGTCAGGGGGTTTAGGGGGATCGCGTATCATCCAGATTATCCGGAAGTATTTCCTGGGTTTCCGGGGTACAAGTTTCCCGGCATTGTCGGTTCCAGCGGCTACATCGCGGGGCTTCCTAGGCTGGGAATTCCCGCACTTCAAGAAACCGATTCCAGCCTCGGCGTAGCAAATCTACTAGGCATGATCCGTCCGGGCGATGTTTCTACGGCGTTGCCGTCGAGCATGTCGCTGGCGGCGAGCTTCGACCGGAACATGGCTTGGCGGGCGGGTGAGGTGGTCGGCCGCGAGACATGGCAGAAGGGGATGAACGTACTCGAAGGCCCCGGCGTGAATCTGATCCGGGATCCGCGTGGCGGGCGCAATTTCGAATATCTGAGCGAGGACCCGCTGCTGACCGGGACGCTCGCCGCGCAATTTATCAAAGGGGTCCAGAGCCAACACGTGCTTGCGGTCGCCAAACACTTCGTGATGAACGATCAGGAAACCTATCGCCACTCGGCCAACGCCATCATCGACGAGGCGGCCATGCGCGAATCCGATCTGCTGGCCTTCGAGCTGGCTATCGAGAGCGGCGCCGGAGCAGTGATGTGTTCCTACAACCTTGTCAATGCTCAATATGCCTGCGAGAATGCGCATCTACTCAACGATATCCTTAAACGCGATTGGAAATTTCCAGGTTTCGTCATGTCGGACTTTGGCGCGGTGCATGGTGTCAATGCGGCACGCGCGGGTCTTGATCAGGAATCGGCAGCAGAAACGGACGACTCCCCTTATTTTGAGGGACCGTTGAAGGCAGCGATCCGCGACGACACGGTTCATCGCGCACGGTTGGCCAATATGGCGCACCGGATTCTCAGATCCATGTTCGCGGCAGGCCTTGTCGATCATCCACCAGTTAAATCTGCAATCGATTATCGCTCCGATGCCGAGATGGCGCTAAAGGAAGAGGAAGAAGGCATTGTTCTGTTGAAGAATGACGACTATCAGCTGCCGCTAAACCGCTCCATTTCGCATATCGCTGTGATCGGCGGGCACGCAGATGCCGGCGTGCTCTCCGGCGGCGGTTCGGCGCAGGTCTGGCCGGTCGGCAATCCCGCGATAATCGAGCCGGTCGGCGGCAGCAGCAATCCGTTCCTCCAGAAGCTATACGCGAAGGTCTTTGATCCGTCGGTGCCGTTGGACGCCATCGCCAAGCTCGCGCCGAAGGCGGAAGTTCGCTTCGACACGGGTCAGGATCCGTCGCGGGCGGCTATGCTCGCCCGCTGGGCGGACGTCGTAGTTGTATTCGCGACACAATGGTCCACCGAAGGCGCAGATCAACCTAGTCTCGCGCTGCCACAGGGACAGGACCAGTTGATCGGTGCCGTAGCTTCGGCCAATCCGAAGACCATTGTTGTGCTGGAGACTGGCGGACCGGTGGAGATGCCGTGGCTGGACAAGGTGGCCGCCGTTCTCGAAGCCTGGTATCCAGGTCAAAGGGGGGGGGAAGCGATTGCCAACGTCCTATTTGGCAAGGTCAATCCGTCCGGCCATCTGCCGGTTACGTTTCCGCGGGAAATCGCGCAGGAACCGCGACCAGTCCTGCCCGGCAGCGAAGATGTCGACGATCCGGCCCAAACCTTGCACATTGGGCTCATCCCCAACGCGAAACAGATCGACGTCGATTATAGCGAAGGCGCGTCGGTCGGCTATCGCTGGTTCGCAGATAGGAAGCTTCCACCGCTGTTTCCCTTCGGTTTCGGACTATCCTACACGCAATTTTCCTGGTCGCATTTCGAGGTGAAGGGGGGTCACACCCTCACTGTCAGTTTCGATGTAAAGAACACCGGCGGTGTGGCCGGGGCAACCACACCGCAGATCTATCTGCAATCGCGCTCGGGCAAACCGATGATGCGTCTGCTCAACTATTCGCGAATGTCGCTCGCCCCTGCCGAAGAACAGCACGTCGCATTGTCGATTGACCCCAGGCTGTTGGCGGATTTCGATTCTAAAGCCAACAGGTGGCACGTCCGCGAAGGAGATTATGTCGTGGCGCTGGCCCGTGCGGCTACGCAACCCGTCCTTGCCGGAGCGGTGCATATCGACGACGGAACGTTTGAACCGTGATGGTCAATCGCCCCGCAACGCAACCCGGCCCGGTCATGGCAGATGTCGCCTCGATCGCCGAGCGCGAAGTGGGACTGCAGCGCCGCCTCAGCAAGGCGCAGATCGGTATGATAGGCCTCGGCGGAGCGATTGGGACTGGGCTGTTCATGGGGAGCGGCCTAGCGATCAGCTACGCCGGGCCAGCAGTTATCGTGAGCTACGTGCTTGCCGGTCTAGTGGCGTTAGCCATGGTCTTCAGTCTTTCGGAGATGGCGGTCATGCACCCCACCGCCGGCTCTTTCGGGACCTATGCGGAGCTCTATCTGAACTCCTGGGCAGGTTTCCTCGTGCGCTATACCTACTGGATAGCCCAGGTTATCGGCGTCGCCGGAGAGGCAGTGGCGGCGGGCCTATACATGCAGTACTGGTTTCCCGAGATACCTGTTTGGATGTGGGCTGCCGGGTTCTGCTGCGTGATGCTGTATTTCAACTCCCGTGCGGTCGGCAGCTTCGGTACGGTGGAATCCTGGCTTGCAGCGGTCAAGGTGTTGGCCATCGTGGCGTTCATCATTCTGGGCGCCGCAAATATTCTGGGTATTGGCCGGTCAGGCACCGGGTTTCAAAATTTGACAGAGCTACCGGGCGGCTTCTTCCCTAACGGTCTGTCGGGAGTATGGATGGGAGTGACGATTGGCATATTCTCCTTCTACGGGATAGAGGTGGTGGCCGTCACCGCCGGGGAGGCGGAAAATCCCCAGAACGCTATCCCAGCGGCGCTACGCACCATGGTGCTGCGCCTGTTTCTGTTCTACGTCCCTGCCGTGACCATCATTGTCATCACCGTGCCGTGGATGCTGACGGGCGTGAAGGTGGTTGCACAGAGTCCTTTCGTAACAGTGTTCCAGCATTCCGGAATCGAGGCCGCCGCAGGGATCATGAATTTCGTCGTAGTAAGTGCAGCGCTCTCAAGCATGAACGCCAGCATCTACCTCTCCTCACGTATGCTATTCTCACTCGCGCGCGGCGGCTATGCGCCGAGCTCGCTCGGGAAGTTGAGCAGGAAAGATAGCCCTATAGCAGCCATACTGGTCTCGGGTTTTGTGGTTCTGCTGGCTGCTGCAGCTTCCGCTTTCACACGCGATGCGTACGCCGATCTACTCGGGGTGGCGCTTTTCGGTGGAATCATCGTGTGGATAGTCATTCTGATCAGTCACATCAGTTTTCGCCGCCGTCATGGGCTTACCGAAATACCTTTGCGTATGCCGCTGTTTCCCTGGATGCAATTCGCGGCGCTCGCAATGCTTGCAGCGATTCTGGCGACGATGGGGATCGTTCCTGACCTGAGGGTTTGCTGGATGTATGGAGTTCCATGGCTGGCAAGCATTTCGATTGCTTATTTCGTGCGGCACACCTGGCGCCGGCGAACTCTTTCCCGCGCTTTTTCGCGGAACTCACTTCATTGAATCCGCCATCCCGATATTTTCTTCGAGCGCATCAGCCGCCGCTGCCAGGAAAACAGCACGCTGGATGGTGCGAGGCCTTTCCCTGCGCCGCCCGCGTCGTCTCACACGTCGATCGTCCCCTCCCCGGATCGAGCATCTGATGCGCCAGCAGAGCATTAATGCGCATCCCAGACAGCGGCGGATGCCACCTGACCAAGGTGAACGGCAGGTGTGCCCCATCGCTGCCGATATGCACGATCGCTGCTTTGAAGTATCAACCGCAAATGGATTGCCGACTTCACCTATTTCTGTACGGCGGAGGGCTGGCTCTATGTGGCGACAGTGATCGATCTGTTCTTCTCCCGGCGGTGGTCGGTTCGTCAACGAGCGCCAGCATGACGGGCTGGTGCGTCTATCGAATTGGTCCGGTAAAGCTGGCGGCGATTGGCTTTTCCGCCGGGATCTCGGCCGCCTCGCTGGCGACGCGCCATGCCGCGGGCGTCTATCATCCGGTGGACATGTTCGATGCGCTTCCGACGCGTCCCCTTGTCGCCGGCCTGATGTATCCGGTCGTCACCTTGGGCCGGGTCATCAAAGAGTGTGATTCTTGGCGCTAACACAAACGGAGTCTGCATGGATCGCCGTGAAATGATGGGACTTGCCACAATGGGATTGGCCACCACGGGCATCGCCGCCGCGGCGCTGCCGGTGTCCGCCGACACGCCCATGCAAGGCGATGGCGTGGTAGCCGGCGACCCCAAGGAAGCCGTTACCCTGTGGCCGGATGTTCCGCCCGGCGGCGCGGGACTGAACCTGCCGCCCATCCGGGTCGTCAGTCGCGAGCCGCCCAATATCACCCCCGTGGTCCGGGCCATCGACCAGGTAGGCATTCCGGTGATGAATGTATTCCGGCCCGATCGGCCCGACGGATCGGCGATGATCATCGCGCCGGGTGGCGGCTATGTCCGCGAGATGCTGGATTTCGAGGGCATGGACATGGCGCGCCGGTTCAACAAGGCGGGCGTGACCTGTTTCGTGCTGCGCTACCGGCTGCCAGGCGAAGGCTGGGAGGACCGCGCCGACCTGCCGCTGCAGGATGCTCAGCGCGCTATGCGGCTGGTGCGCGCCAATGCGGCCCGCTATCGCGTCGATCCCGATCGCATCGGCTTCATGGGTTTTTCGGCGGGCGGCCATGTCGCCGCCTCCATCGCCACGCGCTTTGGCGCCAGGGTCTACGCCCCGGTGGACGCCGCCGATCACATCGATGCGCGGCCGAGCTTCTCGGTGCCCATTTATCCCGTCATCACCATGGGCGAGGGCTGTCATGTCGGTTCGCGCGATTATCTTCTGGGCCCGAACCCGTCCGCCGAAATGATCGACAAATATTCCTGCGAGCGGCATGTGCCCACCGACGCGCCGCCCAGCTTCCTGTGCCTGGCGGCCGACGACACCACCGTGCCGCCGCTGGCCAACGGCATGGCCTATTTCCTGGCGCTGCAGAAGGCGCACGTGCCCTCCGCGATCCACATGTTCGAGGTGGGCGGCCACGGCTTCGGCCTGGCGCGGGCGGCGGGCAAGCCCTGTGCGGTGTGGCCGGAGCTGGTGCTGGCCTGGGGCCGCGAGCACGCATTCCTTAGAACGGTTTAGGTCACGCGGCGCATGCGCACGAAATCCAGCGCCTAGTCCAGCACCGCGGTGGCGGCGCTGTCCTGCACCGCGTGTTCGCTGAGGCTGATTTTTTCATGGGTTGTCCGCCTTAGGTCCGCAAGGCGGCCTAGCTGGTGACGAAGTATTCCTAAAACTTATATTTAAGGGTCAAAATATTTCGCTTTTTTTTTGGTTTCAACCGCCCTCATGCTTCGTTGGCAGGAGTAACAAGCGGCGTGCCAGACGGCCGCAAATTGGGGGATAATGCGATGGATACCAGGAAAGCATTGATTAGCGCGCTTTTGATGAGCGCTGCTACAGTAGCGATAATGTCGAACCCGGTATATGCCCAGTCATCAGAGACGGCTGCTTCGACTGGGACTGGGACTGAAACAGTCATTGTGACAGGAACGCGGCGTAGCGGCGTCACAGTCGCAGATAGCCCCGCGCCAATTCAAGTGGTGGACGACTCAGCACTGGAGCACGTTGGGCAAACCAATCTTTCTCAAGCTCTTAACCAGTTGCTACCTTCCGTAACGACTCAAGCCTTCGGGGGCGATGCGAACAATTTCACTCTTTCTGCTGCGCTGCGAGGCCTAAACCCCAACCAAACGCTCGTTCTGATAAATGGAAAAAGAAGGCACGGTACAGCCAATTTGCAAATAGGACAGAGCCCTTTTCAGGGCTCGGCAGCTCCTGATCTGGATCTCATTGCGCCCACCGCGATCGATCATATTGAAGTCCTGCAGGATGGCGCCGCTGCGCAGTACGGCTCGGACGCCATTGCGGGCGTCGTAAATATTATTCTGAAATCGGACAACTCCGGTGGAACAGCTTTTGTTACGGGGGGGCAACTTTATCATGGTGATGGAGAGGAGCTTTCCGAGTCCGGTCGGCTCGCGCTGCCAATTGGAGATAAAGGCTACTTGGATCTTAGCGTCCTGCACCGATTCCACGGCTTCAATTATCTCAACGGCGCCGATAATCGTGTTTCTCTCCCGGATGGAACGTTGCTGCCGGGGGTACCACAGAGTTGGGCCAATCTGCCGGGATTTCCCTTCAGGTTGAATAAGAAAGGGCAACCGCTTTCTGACCTGACAACCGGCATGTTTAACGCCGGTTATGATTTCGGTGATGTCCAAGTTTATAGCTTCGGCAATTACTCGATCCGGACGGGCGTTTCGAACGAGACCTGGCGGACACCTAGCGCGATTTCAAGGACCGTAGGCGGCGTCACTACGCTCTTTGCACCCAATGGGTTCCTGCCTCAGTTGCACTTACATGAAGTCGACTATTCAATAACAGGTGGCGCCAAAGGGCAGATCGGAGGATGGAATTGGGACCTTTCTGGCACATATGGTCGCGATCGACATGACATCCACAACTTCAACAGTGCCAATTCGTCTCTGTATATTGATACAGGCTTCACTCCCACCGATTTCTATATCGGGGATTTCATCGCAGCCCAGACGACTGCAAATCTGGACCTTAAGCGGGACATAAATGTCGGCCTTGGCGAACCACTGACCCTGGCGATTGGCGGCGAATTCAAACGCGACGAATATCAGATTGGGCAGGGAGATGCGGGTTCCATTTATAAGACGGGCGTCCAGGCTTACCCTGGCCTTGCACCTGTGGATGCTGGATCGCATTATCGCTCCGCCTGGTCCGGTTACGCAGATGTTGCCTTCAATCCGGTAAAAGACCTGTCGATTGACCTTGCCGGCCGCTATGAAAACTATAGCGACTTTGGCAACGAGGTCATCGGCAAATTGACTGCCCGATACGACTTCTCTCCTGCATTCGCTGTGCGGGGTACAATCAGCAATGGTTTTCGGGCGCCAACGCTGGCAGAGTCCTATTATTCCAAGACGGGCGCTTCTCCAATCAGCGTGACCGTAAGCTTGCCAGCTGATTCAGCCTCAGCCAGTATTCTCGGCTTCAAGCCGCTTACACCAGAAAAGTCCATCAATTATTCGCTGGGTACAGTGACTCATCTGCTGGATGGCCTCACTGCAACTCTGGATGCCTACGAAATCACAATTCAAGATAGGATTGCCCAAACAGGAAACGTCCTTGGTCAGAGCGGGAGTACCGTTATTAATCCGGCAGTATTGGCCGCAGTTGCAGCGCACGGCACTGTCCCAGATCCAACTGTCACGTTTGTGACCGCATCAAGCTTCGCCAATGGTGTCGATACACGAACCCGCGGCATTGATCTCTCTGTGAACTACAGCACAACATTCGATTTTGGGCACATAGACTGGTCATTGACTGGCAACTTTAACCGCACAACTATTACAAGAAATAAGCTCGGCCCTACGCTTTTCAACGATAGCGCTGAAGCTTATCTCTCGAGCGCATCGCCAGAGTACAAGGTAGGGTTAGGTGCGGTGCTCACTGCCGACCCCTTTACCGTCAATCTGCGTGAGACAATCTACGGACAATCCAAAGCACTCGGCTCTCCATCCGGCGCCGCGCCATTTTATCCTGAAGTCATACCAGTGACAGCGCTCACCGATTTGGAAGTATCTTACGCTCTGCTTCAAAGCGTTCAGCTCTCGGTGGGAGCCAACAACCTCTTCAACGAAGTACCGCCGACGGTCGGTCCGGTACCTGGCTCTGTCGCGACTGCCACGTCAGGGCCGGCGCTACTCAACGGGG